>Ga0209491_10008018_pt1 | contig 13610 bp, 12 predicted proteins | sample BON02_FD_187213 | JGI IMG/M metagenome (GOLD analysis project Ga0209491, IMG submission 187213) | Freshwater microbial communities from Lake Bonney liftoff mats and glacier meltwater in Antarctica - BON-02 (SPAdes) (version 2) | ecosystem: Environmental > Aquatic > Freshwater > Ice > Glacier... | reverse complement strand
TGGAAGATGCGGTTCAGGAGCAGACTTTCCAAAAGGAATCGCTGTCTGCAGGTATTTTTGATTCTTTTGCAGTCTTTCCTGTTCCCTATTCCCTGCTCTGTTGTTGCTGTAGGTCTACTAACGATCGCTCGCCCACCAAAAGCGGTCACGGGCCACAAGTGGTCACGTGCGAAAAGTGGTCAGGCGCGACAAGTGGTCGGGATGAAGAAAAACCTGCCGGGTTCGTCCTCAGGGCTGAGTATATTGAAGATTCGATTATCTGACATGTTGTGGGCAATACTGTGGCAGAATTGCGGGCTGCAAAAAAACAACAGGCACAACTTGCTGTCGAAATGGAGAAGTCCTCCGCTGGTAAATTTGACGAACGCAATGCCTTGCTGCAGACAATGACCTCGATGGAATGTTCTGTCGAATCTTTCCTTTGCGAAATTGAGGGCAAACTGGAAATGTTGCAAGACCACCAAGCGTTGCTCGTGCAAGAGTTGAACGCCCGGGGCCAAAAGCTTTCAGCATGTGAGGCCAATATCAAACGGCTGTTTGATGAGCGCACAGACAATATCAATGCTGGGGAAAAGGCCAGTAGCACGATTGCCTCACTTCACGGGAAATTAATGCAACTGGAGGAGGGCGACTCGGAAATGCAAAGGCGACTCAAAGTACAGTTGTCGTACGATTCTCACAGCACGCTCATCGAACAACAGCTACAGATACAGCTTGCTGTCCTACAAGGACAGCTGGAAACGCGGCAGGCTGAGTTCGCTGCGTCAGATTCGAGGTTCCGCCTTCTTGATGCCAGGAATGCACACCTTCAGGCGCAGCTTGCCCAATTCAGCACGGCTGCTCAGGTGAGAGACAAAGAGCATCAACAAGAGCTCAAATTCTTGACTACACAAGCAGTAGACCAAGAGATCAATTTCAAACGCATTTCAGCCGAGAATCTTCAAATCAAAATGAACCTCAGGACTGCTTATCAGGATAGCAATTCAGCACTCGCTGCTATCAAGGAACGTGAAAGAATCCTCAAGGGCCAGCAAGACGAAAGGTGTACCAAGCATGCCCGTCTACTACACATTGCTGGAATGTACCAGCGATCGAGAGACGAGGGACTTGGCAAGTTGGTAGTGTGCGAACAAGTGCAGATGGAGGTATTGGAGCTCTATCAAGTCAATAATGCTCACCTGCAAGACTCGTCGAATGCAGAGGACTCCAAGTGCACGCAGCTTTCGTCAGCCAATATGTACATTGCTGACCTCCAGGGCAACCATCATCTTCTGCAACAGCTTTATGAGACACGGCAAAATGAACTCGACCGCCTTCACCAAGAATTGGCTGTGTTTCGTGCAAATGACGACCTGCAGCTCGAGCATGCCCACGCAGATCTTTCTCGATTCGAGAAGACTGAGGCCGCACTCCTCGAAGCGCTACTCTCACGGGATCAAGAGATTGCGCAGATGCAATCCAGTGCCAACGAAATGCAAGATGCCGTGCAGGATCTGATGGCTGAATTGCAGTCAGAGCGTGCAGCACAAACAGCTGAAATCGAATCCTTCGAGGAAATTGCCTGGCAGCTCAAAGAATCAGCTGCGGAGAAATCGATTGAAATCATGTTGTTGACAGAGACTATTGCAACGCTGGAGACGGCTGCTTCAAATGACACCCAGATGCAAGTCCAGGAGCTTCTGGATGTCAAGACAAAAGAAGTGTTCGATCTCGCACGAACAAATATGATAGCAGAATCTCGGGTTGGCGAGCTGCAGCGCAAACTCGCTGATTTGATGGTGCTTTGTGAGCACCACACAAACGCTGCTGATGAGCTGCACACTGTCAAAATACAACTCACTGAGGCCAACGAGCAGATGCAGCAGGGGAATTCAGAGCTTGGCGGATTAAATACGAAACTCCAGTCTGCACAACTTGAACTTCAGACGTTGCAGGAATCTGTTGATAAGAAGGACACAAAGCTGACAGAGTTGAGGGATTCAAAAGAGAGGCTGCAAGCAAGACTTGCACACGTGCGGACGCAAGCAACGGATTCTGCTGCGATACAGGAGATCCTCGAGCAGAAAGAGGCCGCGTTGGCAGATTTGAAGCATGCAACAGAGTGTGTGAAAAAAGAAAACGAAGAATTGCGTTTGCAAGTGGAAGATTCTGCGGCAACCAAAAAGCTGTTGAATGACATGCAGCATCGCATGCAGCACGCAGATTCAGAGCTTGTAGGCATGCGCACCTTGTACAACAAGATGCAGTCATTGAGGGAAACTGAAGAGGCGCTCAAAGTGCAGGAAAAGGCACTTGAAAAGAAGACACCCGACAATGCAAAAGCAGCAGTCGCAGATGAAGTACAGGGGCTGCGGGAGTCTTTGACAAAAATGACAAGACAGCTTGGCATGTTGGCGCAAGAGCGCTCTTGCATTGTGAACGAGTTGCGCGACACGCAGGCTGCCTTGTTTGAATCTCAAGTCACGTGCAACAAGTTTGAAGCAAGAAGCCAAGCGCTTGCATATGAGGCGGATGAGCTAAAGCAGATACGAACACAGCAGGATCTTGACACCACATCTCCCGACGGCTGGACAGGATCAGTTGGGACTCTTAGAAGCTCCAGTGAACAGGTGGAATCAATCAGTTTTGTCGGTAGACTCAGTCCCAAAACGTCGCGCTCTGTATGCATTCACGCCCTGGAATCGTCTAGACCAGTTTCGCCCGACAAAGGAAAAGAGTCTGAGACGCCAGAGCTGATTCAAACCCGTGCGCAACGCGCAACGCGGGCAGCAGCACGCTCTGTAGCGCCTGATTTTTGCGCCGTGGTTTCACCGCAGACCACTGAAAAGCAGCCACAATTAGAGAGGTCTGCGCAGAAAGCATACTTTTCTCCTCCTCCTTCTCTTCCGACTGTGCCACCGCCTCTTCCTTTGCCCCCAGGAGATGGATCTGACGAGATTTGGCCCAGAAGCTCGCCGACAAAGTATTTTGGTGGTGATGCATCTACTAACGAAGAGTTCAAGACTAACGAAGATGTCCAAGACCATCCCCGGCATACAACAGGGCACGATTTGACTACCAGTGCTCTCACGCGTGGGTTCGGTGTAGCAGTTGGCAATGATGTATCACTTGACAGCAACATGATTATACGACCGAGGCAGCAAATAGTGCATGCGCCCCAAGAGTCTGCAACGCCCGTTGCAGTCAAGTTGCCCCCAAGACCACCAGTCAGGGAGGCATCTGTGCAGAAATGGATGTCTACCATGTTGACTCCCACCCGGCCTCCGCAGGTGCAAGGTATGTTCCAACCGACAAACGCAGGGTAGAGTTGAAAGTCTTGACAGGGGTGTGCCTGAATGATCCTGCCCTTGTCTGACAGCGTGTGTGTTTGCGTGATTAGCAGGTGGAATTGGAGTGGTTCTGACGGAAGAGGTGCAAGAGTCGTCCAAGCCTGGCGATGGGGACGTGTTACGGATAGTGCTCGTTATCGACGTCATCCCAGGATTGCCAGCCCATATAGATTCAGGAATCCAGGTTTCTTTTACACCCCCTACACTGTGGTGTGTGATGTGTGACATAGTCAATCAGTTCTTGTTCTGGGTGCGCGGCAGCGAGGCGCACCGCGCCGAATTTGCTACGTATCATCAGGGCAGGTCCAAATACGTGAGGGGAAAACATAGGGGAGTCTACCCTCGATAAATTTCCCTACGTACCCCCCGATAAACTCCGCCTATTTTTCCCGCATGTATTTGGATCTAACATGATGGCGCGCGGCAGCTTCGGCGCCTATCTCTGGTTTCTGGACGTGAACTAGTTTTGTTTTGATACAAATCTCCCTGTGGTCTATACAGATTGGATCCCAAATTTTGGAGGTGGACCGACAAAGCGTTAGAGGCCTCTCTTTGGATGCTATTCGAGGACGCATTTCTGGGGCTCCTGGTTCGTGGGTCACTGTAAAATACGAAACCAGCAACGGCAATCGATGTGAAGTAATGCTCATTCGCGCAGTGTCCAACATAGGATCGGGGCGGCGACAAACACTCACTCACCACCCGTCGCCAAGCCCTGAAGTCACATCTAGACAATACGACCAAGCATCTTCAATGGCGAAGAAATCTTCTCCCGATCTGGGGCCTCTACAAAAAGTGCTGTTGCAAAGGACACCATCTTCCTCAGCGAGAGGCAGCAAAAGGGTGTTGACTCCACCCGCCAGATCTGCCTCACCGCCGGGTGCCATCAAGAACCTTTTCCTTTTTTGAGGGATTGGAAATGAATATCCCCCGGCACACAGTCCGAGGTGGGACCTGCCCGATGCGCTCACCTCAGGCAGGTCGCAACACCCTGCGCCAGGTGCCTCGCTGTTGCGCGCGCCAATCTGCAAGGGTACTAACAATTTGAAGAGATTCGAATCTCTCCTTCTCGATTTAAGAAAACGAATGTATCTTTTTAATCGATCATGTTCATAGTAAATTGAAATGAGACGAAATTTCACGCCATAGCGCTACATTTTGCAGCACAGAGACAGGGTGAGTGTCATATGAATGCCAACTTCGTAGAAGGGTGTGCGTTGCTGGTCTTCTTCGGGGACAACAGACTGATACCCGGCAGATTTTGTAAGTCAGTAATATTGAGCGAGGGTAAAGCCGGCATTGACGCAGCTGCTGCATCTTTTGTCTTGGTCGCAACATCTGAGGCGTGCTCAGCCAGATGCGACACACCTTCTACTGTGTCTTCAGCTAGGTGTACCACCTGCCAGGTTCCCACCCCGTGCCAGTCAAGAGAAGGCAAAGGGAAACGCAGAGTAAAGTACAGTCTCTTTCTCGGGCACGCGGCAGCGAAGAGGCTTTGGCTCCGAACTGCTGCACGCCTCATCCACATGTTCACGACCAAACCCCGGAGATTTTTCGTGTTTTTGTATTTTGCCGTGTTGCCGCACCGCAACTCGATATTTTCCCGAGTTGCGACAACTTTGATTCCGTCGCAACTGGGCCTTTTGGTTGAGATGCGGCGTCACGACTTGGAGGAAAAAAAGGTTCAAATCTCCCGGATTTGGTCGTGACCCTGTGGTGCGCGGCGGCTCAGTGCTAAAACCCCCTCGCCGCCGGGCGCCCAAGTGTGTTTTTATTTGAAAATCACAGAGGGAACACATCAGGAACTCGGCTTTCTCACCGTGGCCTTGAGCGAGTCAAACCACCTGTGAGATATCAAAATGCGTCAGGTTTCGGCCAACGACTTCGGTGAGAGAAGCCAATCAAATTCAAACGTACCCGACTACAGGCTTCTCTTGTGCGGGAGGGTTTATGACACGCCCTTGTGGCGTTGCCAGTGGTACGACCTTGACTGCTCTCATCACAGGATCCTGTATGTTCACATCATGTCAGAATCTTGCCCAGGCCCCATACCCCCCCCCCGGGAGGGGCTTTAGCCTCAACACTTCTAAAATTCTCGTCTTGTTTTCCCAAAGATATTTTTCTGATTGCTGCTTGTCTTTTTCAAGTTGGTCTATCCAGGGGCACCATTTTCAGTGGGCGCAAGTCGATTTCGGCAAATGCGAAAAATGGCCCATATTCACTTGATAACCAAAAAAAAACCCAAATAAAATAGCATAATGACGGTAGCCTTATATTCTCTACTTTATATGCTCCAATCCTATCTTCACTCCCGTCCTGGTGATTCTAGCAATCATGCCCTCTCTTCCCCTCTCCTACCAGCCTCGACGTGCTTTTGAAATGTGTGTAAGATCTATTACAAATAAATCCATATTGTCTGGACATCCCCCTTCGTATGCGCTATATACATGAATGTGTGTGTAAATAAATATCATCTATCTTTTTTGATTTTATTTACCCACACTATATTTATATACACCGTGATCAGTGGGGCAGGGTAATCACAATCTATAGTTCAACTCAATAAATTTTCATGTGATCACCTGTGTTCCCATCAGAGACAGCATCTCTGGCTTCGGATGAGGTAGCATTCCTTGCTTCGGTTCTAGCATGTCATGGGCAGCAACCTGCGACGTGCTGGCGTGTCTTGGGCGCTCAGTTTTCAAAACCTGATATTGTGTTTGCTGTGCGTGTCAGAAATCCTGGTATTGAGTGTTTGGGTTCAACCCTATGGAGTAATCCCTGGGTCCAAATAAAACAGGAAAACGTCAAAAAATAATTGGACAGATTCCATAAAAAAATCAGCCTGTGGGCGTGCGGTGGCGAGGCGCAACGCGCCAAAGCTGACAGTGCGCAGACGACCATGACAAACTTGCGCACACTTACTCACACATTTTCTGCAAAGACACCCACTTCCAAACACTTTCTCACACACTTTCTGCACACACGCTTTCTACCAAGAAATCTTCAAATGTGTGTTTCGAGGGATCAGTTTTCGGGAAAAAAGAACGAATCAAGAAATCAAGAGTCTTGAAAGACAAAACAAGTATTTTCCAGAGAACGTCACTTGGACAAACTCTTTTCCCCAAAAATAACGTACTATACTGTCTAGGGGTGCGCGGCGGCGAAGGGGCTTTAGCCCCGAGCTGCCACGTGCCACAGGGTCACGACCAAATTCGGAAAATTTCTTCATTTTCTTTTGTTGTTCAAGTTGTGGCGCCCAGTTGCGACGGAATCGTAGCTGTCGCAACTCGAGAAAAACTCGCAACTCAGAAAAAAATGGAAAATTTAGGAACAAATTGACATGACAAGTCGAAAAAGGGGGAGGGGGAGCAAAAAAATTGAGTTGCGGCGCTGCAACTTGCCGAGAAAGGGGTAAAACGAAAGTTCTCCAGGGTTTGGTCGTGACTGACTGTCGCCACATATTCACGACCAACCCCGCGGCGGCAAAGGCGCTCCTTTGCCGCCGCGCGCCCGTATATACAGGAAGCTTTTGTTTGGAAAAAAATTCCCGAAAGAAATTCCTTTTTGACACGCAGCCCTGCAACTTTTGGTCTTCAGGGGTTTGGACCTGCCCGCGAGTCTCCAGTCCACGAGGAAATTAATTTTTGTGGTTCAACTTTCAGCCTGAGAATTTGCACAATTTTTTTGGTACACATTTTCAACACCCAATAATTTTCCACAACATTCTTTTCCTGAAGTTTTGGACACCCGATAATAGCGCATTTCCCCCCCCCCGAAGATTTACAATGTTATAACTTGCGACGGCAAAGTCGCGCAACTGGTTGGAAAATCGGGACTCGCAGTACCTCTAGCATCACCAGCTTTCTCTTTGGCGAATGAAGCATATTACGCTGCGATAGACAAAAATATAAGACTGCTGCTGGGTTCTGGCGTGATCGCCTCTGGGGTAAAACAGTTTCCTGCTCTCCAGCCGGTGCCCAACCCTCGACTCCTGGCCACACAATTTTTGATAATTCAGCGTTTATGCTCTTGCGCGAGTCGTCGGCATGCTTCGACCTGCCAGACATTGATTGAATGCCGTCTTCTGATATACGATATGAGCGTTCTTTTGCCTCGGCGTCGCGAACACCCTGGAGACTAGTTTCACGATCACTTCTCAAATGCAGAGGAGTGGAGGCGTGGAGATGATTCTCTTCGATGCGGCGCCAGCGTTCTTCCTCCTCATCCTCATTCGCCTGAATTCGGCTTCTTTGACGTTCAAGATTGTCAAGCTCCAGGCACACATTGGCCTCCATTTGCAAGCGCAAAAGCTCAGCAAAGATTACCTGGGAAGCCAGTCTTCGCCTTCTATTAATTTCTCTCGCCTCCACCTCCGTCGCAAGTCGCGACATGACTTGCTCCATTCTTGCTCTGGGGTCCTTCCCTAAACTGTTGTAGCGGGACGCTTGAAACCTTTGACTGGTCTTTGAGGGTTGCCCATTAAAAATTGGCATGAAACCTCCCAGTTGTTTGCCAAACAACTGATCTTGCGTGCTCACTTTGCGAGCAAAGCGGCGTTCTGCTGCCACCTGACCAACGGTATAGCACGATCTAGAATCATGTCCGGAGCTAGCTAGCGGAAACACGCTCACAGCACTCGTGAACCACCCAGGTTTCCTCGGCGATTCAGGTGTTGTAGGACCCAGTGCCCTCGTCCTCTTTGTATTTGTTGGACTGTCAATCCCCCTCGGTGAGATGTCCCGTTTGCTTGCGTCCACTAAAAGAGTGGGGTGAAGTTCGCGAGCATTGTCCTCAAGATTCTTCTCCCAGGCCGTAGGGGAGCGAGTACGCTCCCTTTCGCGAAGCGGCGAAAGCGAGGTAGGAGAGATGACGTCCGAAATGATGGCGCTTGCAACTCTTGATACAATCGTAGGTGATCTGATCTCGGTTAGTCCGGGCAAGAGCGGTGGTCCCGGGGAGGGCACTCGTGGCGAAGACTCCTCCTGCAGGGTGTCCTCTTTGATTGGCTCTGGAAGGGTTAATAGCGCCGCGTCCGGGGTCGGTTCGACTGCCATCGTACGCAACGGAGAGGCTGCGAAAGGCGAGACTGGTGTGGCAAGTGTTGGTGCAGCGGGAGCAAGCGCGGGCGCGGGCGCGGGCGCGGGCCCAGTCGCGGTGTAAGCGGGCCCCGCATTCTCTTCTGCTTTGACAGCGTCTGCTGGTGCAGCGTCCGCCGCACAAGCTCCTCCTTCCGCGAGGTCATCGGCTCGGGCTCCTGCCAGCACTGGTGGTGGTGTGGACGCTGCTGGCGATGTTGCGTCTGACAGAGCGGGGAAGTTATCGGCGCTCAGACTCTTCTTTCCGCCCTTTTTAAACTTTCCCAGAGAGCCGAACACGCCCTTTATAGCAGACCACCGTTTTTTCTTATCAGAGCCCGGGTCCATCAGCGGGATCGCATCCAGGTTTCTGCCGACAGCGGCCGACAGCGACGGGCTGCCTGTGATGTATATAGGACCGCTGTCAAGCTGCCGTGCCTGAGTGCGTGCGCCTTGCGACGCCGAGCCCTCAGCGAGGTCGGCCGAGAGCTTAGCTTTTAGCGCGCGGATTTTTTTGATGTCCATTGCTGATGTGTAAAGTGCGTCTCGGTGATGGCCTGTGTATGATCTAATTGAGGTCAAGCAGGTGAAACCTTCCCAAGCTTTGATGCACTTAATAATTGTATGTGGAAATTTCACGCGAATTTCCAACTAGAATTGGTTTGGGCAATCATCGCGAGTCCAAAATGGACTCGTCGGGTGCTCTGGAGTCGACTGGACATCGGGACATCGGGTGCTCTGGACTCGACAATCCCCGCGAATCCAAAAGGGAAATCATCGCGAGTCCAGAATGGACATCGGGTGCTCTGGACTCGACAATCCCCCGGCTGCCGCTGTCTGCTCTGGCGACTGACCCTGCAGCATTTGTGCGCGCGATGACCGAGACGGGGTTTGTGGTGCTCACCGACATGGGCGAGGGCGAAAAGCTGCACCGTGACATGATGGCCGACTTCGCGGCGTTCGTGGCTGGAAGCGACGAGTCGAAAAAGCTTGCATCGAGCAGCAAGGTCTGCGATTATTTAACATGTTGTTATGGATGCATGTGTGTATGAATTTGAAAACATGGATGCATGAATGTATATGAAGGCGTGTATATGACGGCATGTTTGTATGCATCTAGTATGCATACGTATGCATGCACGTATGTATGCACATATATCTACAGATACACTACCCTATATTATATACACTACCCTATATTAGATGTATCCGTAAACATGCTACCCTGTTTTAGATACATTATACCAGATACACTACCCTAAGTTAGGTAAATACACTACACTAGGTGGATACACTACCACTGATACGGATATACTGACCATATGAGGTCGCAATATTATAATATTACACTAACCTATACAACAAGTATGTTTTCAGTATACACAGCCCTCATGCAATACACTTACCTATACTACAAGTATACCGATATTTTCAATACACTGCCCTCTTACACACTTATTTTCAATACACTGCCTTATTTTCGCCCCATTTTCGCCATATTTCCAAACACGACCCTTGCATTTGGACCTCAAGTGAAATTCCTCTTCGGGTGAGCGCGCGGCGGCGTTGGGCTCTGCGCGCGGCAGCTTCGCATGGCCGCCGTGCGCGCAGGATGGCAGAATTTATGCTTAAAATATGTGTGTGCTGTTCGTGTACATCTGCGTAAACACCTGTCTTTGGTCATCCCTTCCCGCTGAGACATTAGCGAGAGGAAAGGCGGAAAATGGCACATTCAAGACTGCAGGAAAGGATAACCAATGAAACATGTGTATGCAGGTGTACAAGAACGAGCGGCACGTGCCAATGTGGTATTGCGGCTACGAGGGCGAACAGATGCGAGAGGCATTCCGTGTGTGTAGTGGGCTCCGCGACATAGGTAGCTGGCCCTCTGACCAATTCCGTGAGCGCTGGACCACTCTGACAGCCTTTCTCCAGGGCTTGTGCGACCAGTGTCTTGGGATCTTGCTGGACAAAGACATACGGGTGAGTCTCGCAATGCAGGCCCACTTGCGTTCCGGCGGAGGGCCCCACACCACTATTTGAAACCGACTGTCTGTCCACGGGTATTTGTTGTTTTGACATGTTTTGCAGTTGGCTGGTGGAGTGGAGTTTTGGGGGATGGAACACAACCCAAAGAACACCACCCCACGTTTAGATCCCGTGCTGAGGATGAGTAACGTGCGCAGGCGCCCAAGGATGCGGAAGATGACAAGTCCGTGGCATACGCGGTGTTTTATCCCAACAACCGGGGCGGGCAGCAGGAAGCAGGAATTAATATCAAGCAGCACTACGATCCAAGTCTGATTGTGGTAGAACCAATTGCTGACGCGCCGGGGCTCGAAATCTTTGACCGCCGGTCCCAATCGTGGCTCTCTGTTGAAGCTGCGTGTGTGGCTGGCAAAGAGGTCATCGTGTTCGGAGGCCAGGCGCTTGAGGTGAGCTACATCATGATGTTGCAACTGCCGCTGCTCCTTCCACCCATGATGATTATGATGCTTGCCCTCTTTGGCCCTCTGCCCTAGTCCCACTTCAACTCTGTCTCCCACATATTGTTCATTCCCTCTCCCATCTTTGCCAGGTGTGTATATACCTCACCCGTTGCATCCCCCCAAATTGCTCATGTCTGGCTGGTGTTGTTCTTACTTGTGCGAACTTCAGAGAGCGACATCAGGGAAAGTCAAGGCGACCCTGCATCGTGTCTCAGCCCCTGATAGGTGAGAGTCAGAGAGCGTGAGCGTGAGAGAAGGATGGAGGCGCGACTTGGTGTGCGGCGGCGAGGGCGGGATCCCAATGCCGTTGTGACGCCCCTCCTGCCGACTGCCGTGTGCACTCCTGTGCCATCCTCGCCTACTATCCCGAAAACACACTGTCCTCTCTGAACTTTGATGCGGGTACAAAATCAATTCTTGTGCCTTGGCATCAACTTGTGCCTTGGCATCAACTTGTGTGCCGTCGCATTAGTGGGCACACTGTGGCGAGGATGCAAGCCCGACGCTGCCGAGCGCCACTCGAGTAGACCAACCATTCGGGCGCTCGGCGGTAACTTTGAAGTGCGCTCAAGTGTCCAAACCTGCTGCGCGCCACTCAAGCATGCCTGCCTTTCCATAAATTTTCCATACACACACAAACAAACACTGCTTTTGTGTACGGGGCCGTCGAATGAGAGGTCTTCTTCAAGTGGCGCGCGGCAGCGAGCACGTCGCCCGTCATTAGCTCTCGTATTATCCTGACATTAGAGTGCTCTCCCCCCCCCACCCCCCTGCTCTTTGCGCGATTGTGGCAGTGCCCGGCATGTGTTCATCTTCGAGCAAAAGTATGCCGAGTTCTTCCCGCCACCTCCAGACTGGGACTAGATAGCACCAGACTGCAATGCTGCGTGCCGTGTATTTTTGGACCTCAGAGAACCGTGGCAGGGAAAGGACGGACGCACTGGTGGAGGGATTCAGACTCTGAGCCTCCCAGGCCTAAATCTCCAAGCTCAAATGCAGCCCGGGAAATTGAATACATTCCCGTCCCCCCCTTTGACAAACAAATTCTCAAAATCTTCAATAACAAAACGGTGGATAATCCGAGTTGGTGCCACATATATTCTCAACGCCTGCAAATAAATTCTTTTACATACATACATATGCAGGTTAAATTAGCACAGGCTGTAAGAGTTTCCGCGTGTTAAGAAAATGTAAATGCGCTAGTGCATAGTTATTTCGCGAGTGAATGTTTTGTAAACATTTGTTTGACCACAAACCAAACTTGTCAGTGTGGAATATTGACTTTGAGCTTCACTGCTTCACTGGCACGTAGGTGGAAAAAGGTCTGGGACCGTCTCTTGTGTCCTAACTGATGGGCGCGCGGAAAGTGGACGTGCTTTAGCCACAATCCTTTTTTTTTCATTAGCCGATCTTTTTTTTCAATACACGGCCTTTTTTTTCATCACACGTCCTTCAAGTTCTTTAACTTCTTGTCTGATACTCAAACTGTGATGAATCCTCTTTTTTGTAGCGCATCGTGGGTCAATAAGATGTGTGTTGGAAGGTGCATGCTGGTGTTGGAGAATGTTGACCCCACACAACAAATCCATTGAAGTCTCAGACAAAACACCCCACCCAAAAAAGAAAGAAAGGACAATGTATACTACAGGAATTGTTACACAAATCTGATCCCAAAAATCCACCCTCTCGGACTCAATCTGTGACATGAAAACATTGGAATAGTCTTGACCAGGACATCCCACTACAACACGGCGAAACTTGGAAAATCGAGGGAAAGTAGGAAAAAACATATCGGAGGAAAATATCAACCAGACAGTGGGGAAATACAGAAACGTAGATCGAATGAACTCAGTTGAAAATATCTGCCAGAAGGTAGAAAAATACAGAAGGGTACAACTGATGGACAAATCTGCTACAAGGTGTGGAGTGGAGAAAGGTAGATCCGTGGACAATATCCGCTACGAAGTGGAGAAATAGAGGAAAGTAGACCCGAGGAAAATATCCGCTGTATAGTGGAAAAATAGGAAAAAGTACGTAGGAAGAAAATGACTGCTAGGAAGTGGAAAAGTCCAGGTAAACGGATTGTTTGACGGAAAACCCATATTTTCTATTTTTTTTTGAAATCAGATATCTCAAACGTCCGATCCGAAATCTGAGTCGGACTTCGATCCGACACTGAGTAGTACATTCAATGTCTGGTTTGAGATCGGATGTCTTTGAAATCGAATTTCCGAGTCAAAATCTAATCTCGAAAAAATGTTCAAAAAAAGGGTGGAAAATCACGATTCGGCAGAGGCGATACGTCCGATCTGAAATTGGACGTCTGAGTAGTCCGATATCGACCTACTCGATATCGGACTACTCAGACTCATCTCATCTCATCGATATCGATGAGATAACATCACTGGCATCATGATGTCGTGCGCATTTGCAAGCCACTTGAATGCAGTTGTGGACTGATGGTAAAATCACCGCGGCTGGATACTCCAGGACTCAGCTTGAGGGCACGCTGCCCAAAAACTAGTTGAGAAACGGAGTCCCCCAAGGAAAGAATGTTTCTCTCTCTCTCTCTCTCTCTCTCTCTCTTCTCTTGCTCGCGCGCGCTCTTTCTCTTTCTCTTTTCTCGTCTTTCCTTTCTCTCTTTTTCTCTCTTTCTCTCTTTCTCTCTCTCTCTCTCTCTTTCTCTCTCTCTCTCTCTCTCTCTCTCTCTCTCT
>Ga0209491_10008016_pt1 | contig 13613 bp, 13 predicted proteins | sample BON02_FD_187213 | JGI IMG/M metagenome (GOLD analysis project Ga0209491, IMG submission 187213) | Freshwater microbial communities from Lake Bonney liftoff mats and glacier meltwater in Antarctica - BON-02 (SPAdes) (version 2) | ecosystem: Environmental > Aquatic > Freshwater > Ice > Glacier... | reverse complement strand
TCGCTAGCGTGTGGTCTGTCCGGTGACCGGGCAGGCAGTCGGCAGATGACCGATGGCCAGGAGGAGACACCATGCAGATCGACCGATCCACCCTCACGCCGAGACGGCGATTCGCCGTGCTCGCTGTACCGCTCGTCGCGGTTGTTTCGCTGGCGGCGGCGTGCGTCCCGCCGACGCCACCGCCAGCGGGGCCGACCGTCTTGTCCCAGGGCGGCGTCGATGCGCCCGGGATCGCCTTCGAGGACGGAGAGTGGGACCTGCACGTGCACGACGAGGACAACGACGTCGAGTACGAGCCCGGCGCCGTCATCCTGAAGGTGAAGGACGAGGCGGCGACGACCGTTCCCGCCGATCCGGCATTCGGGTTCCTGGGTGCGTCCGGCGATCCGATCTGGGTGCTGCCCCAGTCGCCTGATCCGGACCTGCTCTACCTGGGCTACGCGACCGAGGAGATCGAGCCGGGCGTGTTCGAGGGTGACGAGGTCACCTGGTCACTCGTCTCGGTCGACGGTCCAGGTTCGTTCCACCTGTACTCGATCGATGGGTTCGGCGTGCCGACGGTGCTGTTCGACTCCGACGATGTGCTGCCGCAGAGCCTCGTCGTGCCGACCGGCGCACACATCCACCAGAACTGGGGCTTCACGGCGCCTGGTGACTACACGGTGACCTACGAGGTCACCGGAACTCCCATCGGCGACGTGCCCATTTCGTCCGGGCCGGTCGAGTACAGCTTCACGGTGGGTGGCTGATGAAGCTCCAACGGTCCGTGGCGCTGCTCGTGCCGTTGGTCGTTGCGGGTGCGCTGGTGGCGGGTTGTGTCCCGCCGCCAGCGCCCGGCCCCGGCCCTTCCACGACCACCACGTCGACCACGGTTCCTCCCCACGTCATCTCGATCGGCCACATCGATGCTTTCGAGGTGACGATCAACGCCTCGGCCCTGAAGGTGCAGATCGAGGACGAGACCGGCCCTTCGGTGGTCTACCGCGACCCCGCCCAGACGGTGCTGCACGTGAAGCCACAGGCCCAGATCGCGGTCCCGAACCCGCCGGGAGCGTTTGCGTTCCTGGGTGCTGCCGGAGCCCCGGTATGGCTGCTGCCCCAGGTGCAGAACGCGAACCTGCTCTGGCCGGGGGCGTCGACCGACCGTATTGCCGCCGGCGCGCTCCAGAGCAACCAGGTGAACTGGACCGTCCAGTCGGTCAGCGGTCCGGGCAGCTTCCACGTCTACCAGAACGGCGCCTTCGGAGCTCCGCAGGTGCGGTTCAGTTCTGGCTCCGGATTCCCACAGACCCAGCAGCTGAGCGTCCCTCAGCACGCCCACTTCAATTGGGCCTTCGGCGCGACGGGTACCTACACGGTGGTCATGCGAGCGAACGCAACCCTGGCCAACGGCACTCCGGTGACCTCCGGGAACGTGGCGTACACGTTCCGGGTCGGACCGCTCTGACCTGCATTTCCAGCGCGGCGCGGGGCAACGACGAGGTCGAGCCCCGCGCCGCGCCGTTCCACCTCGACCTGTATGCCCCTCGACGACGCGAGCCACAGCCATGACCTCTACCCACCCGTTCCGACTCGTCCTCCTGGCCGCGATGGCCACGGCATCGACGTTGGGATGTACTGGGACGCCACCGGCGGCGACGGCCGACGTGGTGACGGTGGACGAGTCGGTCGCGCCGGCAGCCGATGCGCCGGCGGGCGCGGAGCCGGCGATTCCTGTGGAGCCGTCGGATTCCGCCGACCCTGCCGAGGAACCCGGGACGCCGGACGGGTCGACGACGACCATCCAGCCGCTGCCTCCCTCCACCCCTGACGCGCCGCCGACTCCTTCGGAGATCGAGCCGCCGGACCCGACGCTGGGCACACGGCCGTCCGCGCCCGAGACAGAGGACACCGACACCGGCGGTCCCGCGCCGACCCCACTGCCCACGCCGCGACCGAACGCAGTGGGTGCGGACCCACTGACCCCGCAACGTGACGCCCCGGGCGACCCAGCGGCTACGGCCCAGCAAGCGCCCGCCACGACTGCGTCGCTGACGGCGAGGCAACAGTCCGCTCGAGCCCAGCCTGTGGTGTTGGAGCGTGGCCACGTCGACCTGGTCGAGGTGACCGTCGACGGCACCGCTCTACGCGTCTCGGTCAAGGACGACACGCAGCTGACCGGAGCTGTGTTCCGGTCGCCGTCCGACGTGCAGCTCCGCGTGCCGGACAGCGCGCAGATCAAGGTTCCCGCTGGTCCGTTCGACTTCCTCGGCCCGCAAGGCTCGACGGTCCACCTGCTCCCCCAGGTGCAGGATCCGGACCTGATCTGGCCCGGCTGGAACACCGAACGCATCAGTGCCGGTCAGCTCGACGGCGACATGATTCGCATGCGGCTGGGCCGTGTCGACGGCCCCGGCCCCATCGCGCTGTTCACGACCGACCAGTTCGGATCGCCGAGCATCCTGTTCGACAGCGACGGCGGCGGCGCGAACCAGATCACCGTGCCGATCCGGACCCACGCCCACGCGAACTGGTCCTTCGGCGCGCCGGGCGTCTACCGGGTCACCATCGAGGTGGCGGCCAGGGTCGCCGGCGCAAGCCCTGCGTCGACGACCGCAACGTACGTGTTCCTCGTCGGCGACGCTGCAACGCCCGTCGATCCCGGCTCGATCCCCCCGCCACAGGCAGGGGGCGCGTCCGGTGGACAGGACGTCGTCGGCGGCGCTGCGGCGACGGTCGCTGCGCAGGCGGAGCTCGAGGGCATCACCGCTGCGGGAGATCGTTCGGGTTCGCGCTCCGTCGCGTCACGCAGCACTCGCAGCAACACGTCCGGGGCGCTCGCATCGACCGGCGCGAGTTCCATCGAGTTGCTCTGGGTCGGTGTGGCGTCGGCGATGCTCGGGGTGATGCTCGTCGTTGCGGGGCGCCGCCGCCGGTCGCTCGCGTGACCGTCCGGCGATGGGCATCGGTCGTCGCTGTTCTCTTGCCCGTTCTGTTGGCCGCAGCGTGTTCGGGGGCGACGGGCCTCCGCGCCGAAGAGGACCGGGTCCAGGTGGTGACGACCACCGGCATCCTTGCCGATCTGGTCGCGAACGTCGGCGGTGATCGTGTCCGCGTGACCTCACTGGTGCCCGATGGCGCCGATCCGCACGCCTACGAGCCGTCGCTGCGCGCCGTGCGCGACGTCGTCTATGCAGATGCCGCGTTCAGCAACTACCTGCTGCTCGAGCAACAGTCGATCATCCGGACCCTCGACGCGAACCTGCCCAAGGAGGCGCCGAACATCTCGCTCGCCGAGGGCGCTGTGAAATACGCGGCGGAGATCATTCCGCTCGTCGAGGACATCTCGCTCGACACGGTCTGGCTCGGCATGCGCGTCCGGGGCACCGGCGCGTCCGCGGGTGCCGACCGTGGATCTCAGGTCCGCCTCTCGGCGACCGACGTCGAGGGGCCGGGTGAGCTCGTCGCGTACCTGACCGAATCGTTCGGCCGACCCGAGTTCTACATCGACTCCTCCGACGGGTTCGACGCATCGAACGGTCATCGCGACGACACTGCGACCCTCCCGCCCGACGCGCACAGCCACATGAGCTGGGCGTTCACCGAACCCGGCGTCTACCGACTGGACCTGAGGGCCGCGCTCGCTGTCGACACCGATCAGCGCCCGATCGACGCAGGGGTGGCGACCGTCACGTTCGCCGTCGGCGTGGATCCCCACGACGTCGCAGGCATGACCGTCGACGACGTGGTCGACGGAGGGCACGCCGACATCACCGTCGATCTCGACACGGACGCCGTGTATCTGCTGCACGACCCCGAGGGTGGCGGTGAAGCGGCCCAGCGGGAGCTCGATCCGGACACGACGGTCATCGAGGTGCCCAACGTGGCGTTGCACGAGGTGCCACCGGATCCTGCGTACCGGTTCCTCGGTCGCGCCGGTGAACAGATCCACCAGCTGCCTCAAGCGGTGCTCGGCAAACACGTGCACGGCGAGATCGATCCGCATCTGTGGCAGGACGTCGGCAACGCGATCGCCTACGTGCAGCTGATCCGCGACACGCTCATCGACGTCGACCCCGACGCCGCCCTCGAGTACCGGGCCAATGCTGACCGGTACATCGATGTGCTCGACCGTCTCGACCGCTACGTCGCTGACACGATCGCGCAGGTGCCCGAACCGGCGCGTCGACTCATCACGACCCATGACTCGTTCGGCTACCTCGCACATGCCTACGACGTGACCGTCTCCGGGTTCGTCACCTCGAACCCCGCGACGGAACCGTCGCTGGCGTCGCGTCGCAAGCTCACCGAGACGATCCGCAACCTGGACATCCCTGCGGTGTTCCTCGAACCGAATCTGGCCGCCCGATCCGCGACCCTCCGCGAGGTCGCGTCCGAACAGGGGGTGGCGATCTGTCCGATCTACGGCGACGCGTTCGACGACGAGGTCGACACCTACGTCGAGATGATGCAGTTCAATGCCGACTCACTCAGGAGATGCCTCACCCGATGACGACCCGTCGATCACTCCACGTCGCAGCAGTCGTCGCCGCGACGCTCGCCTGCACCGTAACGCTCGCGTCTGGCGCGGGTGCACAGGCCGACGAACCGGTCCTCGACCAGCGCATCGACGTCGACCAGAACGTCGCCACCGGGTCGGCCGTGCTGTCCACGGGCCACGTCGACATCGGGCCGGTGTTCATCGACGGCACCTGGCAACTCATGATCCATGACGACTCGGTCGACCCGTCGGTGTGGCGATCGCCCGACGACGTGGTGTTCCAGATCGGCGACGCAGGGCGCACCGAGTTGCCCGCCGATCCGAACTACTCGTTCATCGGCGCCGAGGCCGGCGACCCGGTCCACGTCGTGTCCCAGACCCAGCAACCCGATGTCGTGTGGATCGGGTGGAACACACAGGCTCCGTCGGTTCTGGACCGTATCGACCGGGGCGCAACGCTGACGTTGCTCGGAGCCCAGGGCCCCGGAGACGTCTCGGTGTACCTGCAGTCGGGCAACTTCAGCGCACCCGAGGTGCTGTGGCAGTCGAGTGTCTCGCAGCGACAACCGCTGTGGGTCGACGTGAACACACACACCCACGCGAACTGGGTGTTCACCGAGCCGGGCGTCTACTTGTTGCGCGTCGAGGCGGCGGCCGACCTCGTCACCGAGGACACCGTGAGCGACACGGTCGATCTGCGGATCTCGGTCGGCGACGAAACGGACCCATCGGAGGCGCTGTCCGCCGAGTTCACCGCGACGGTCGCCGATGAACCCGAATCAGCTTTTGCGCCGGGCTCGACGACGGCGACCGCTGCACCCGGCGGCTCGACAGTCGTGTTCGGTATCGTCGGAGCTGCAGCGCTCGCGCTCATCGCCGCGGTCGCCGCAGCCGTGGTCCGCGGCCGACTGGTGCGACGCCAGGCTCGGGACAGAACCACCACGGCAGCCTCGACAGAACCGATGTCGCGATGACTGCGCTGTCGGTCCAGCGACTCGACGTCGATCTCGGTGGGCGAGCGGTGCTGCGCGAGATCGACCTGGATGTGGCCGACGGCGAGTTCGTCGGACTCATCGGTCCCAATGGCGCCGGCAAGACGACGCTCCTACGAGCCGTCCTCGGACTCGTCGCCACCCGATCAGGAACGGTGAGCGTCGCCGGCCGGCCAGTGAGATCAACGCGCTCAGCGATCGGCTACGTGCCGCAACGCCACGAATTCGCGTGGGACTTCCCGACCAGCGTCGAGCTCGCCGTCATGAGCGGCCGAACGGGCCATCTCGGACTCTGGAGACGCCCGCAGGTCGACGACTGGCTCGCGGTCGCTGACGCGCTCGAACGGGTGCAGCTCGACACGCTGAGGGACCGTCCCGTCGGAGAGCTCTCCGGCGGGCAACGCCAAAGGGTGCTCGTCGCCAGAGCCCTGGCGTTGCGGCCGATCCTCCTGCTGCTCGACGAGCCCTTCACCGGACTCGACATGCCGACCCAGGAACTTCTCTCGACGTTGTTCGGTGAACTCGCTGCAGAGGGCCGGGCAGTGGTGATGACGACCCACGACCTGCTCGGTGCGCTCCACGGCTGCAGTCGACTGGTGCTGCTCAACCAGCGAATCATCGCCGACGGACCGCCCTCGACGTTGCGTCACCGCTCGTCATGGATCGAGACGTTCGGCATCAGCGACGACAGCCCGCTACTGCGACTCATCGAAACGAACTGACCATGTCGTTCACCGAGTTCCTGACCGACCTGTTCAACCCCGACCTGGCGTTCCTCCCCAAGGCACTCGCGATCGCCGTCATGGCCTCGATCGTCTGCGGCGTCGTCGGCTGTCACGTCGTGTTGCGCGGCATGGCCTTCATCGGTGATGCGGTCGCCCACGCCGTGTTCCCCGGGGTCGCCATCGCGTTCGTCATCCAAGGCAGCCTCGTCGTCGGCGGCGCGATCGCCGGGGTGATCACCGCAGTGCTCGTCGCCGTGTTCTCCCAGAACCGCCGGATCAAGGAGGACTCGATCATCGGCGTGTTCTTCGTCGCAGCGTTCGCTCTCGGCATCGTGGTCATCTCGAGAGCTCCCGGCTACGCGGGGTCGTTGCAGCAGTTCCTGTTCGGCTCGATCACCGGCATCCCCGATTCCGACGTGGTCGTCGTCGCCGCGACCGGACTCGCGGTACTCGCGACGGTCGCGTTCCTCCACCGACACTTCGTCGCCGTCGCACTCGATCGCGAAATGGCACGAGCGATGGGACTCGGCGTCTTCCGACTCGACCTGGTGCTGTACATCTGCGTGACCCTCGCCGTGGTGGTCTCGTTGCAGACCATCGGCAACATCTTGGTGCTCGCGCTGCTGATCACCCCCGCCGCGACGGCACGTCTGCTGACCGACCGCCTCGGCGTGATGATGGTGCTCGCACCACTCATCGGAGCGATGTCCGCGTTCATCGGCGTGTACCTCTCCTGGAGCCATGATCTGCCCGTCGGAGGCACGATCGTGCTCGTCGCCACAGCGGCCTTCCTGGTTGCCTGGCTCATCGCTCCACGCCACGGCATCGCTGCGCGACGAATTGCTCGGCGCCATGCAGTGGTCGACGCTCCGCCGGGTGTCACGTCCTGAACATCAGGACGGTCGCGTCCACTGAGATGTCGCTGTTCTTCACCCGAAGGTCGTGGGTTCGAATCGCTCCCCCGCCACCGTCGTGGTCCGGTAATCAGCGCAAGAGCCCCGGATCCAACGGATTCTCGCGCGTCCGGGGCAGGGTCGAAACTGCCGTTCTGGCCCAAACGTTGGAGCGATTCCAGTGGTTGTGCCAGGGCACGCCGTGGCGCGCTCCAGACCGCGCAAGCGATTGCGCCGCCGGATAGCGGCCGGACCCAAGTCCTTGCCTCGACGCCCCGGTGGCGTCGTCGGCCGGACCACGGTTGAAGTGGCCCCAGGCTGACGGGCGGGCGAGCATTCGGCACCCTCACGGCACCTTCGAGAGGTTCCGCGCAAAGTTCAAACTTGGCGCCCCGCTGCCGATCTGATGATCGGGCGCACCCATCGCGACTGCGTCACGTATCCGATCGACGGAGGACCCATGGCTCTCGATTTCACTCGACGACAGCTCCTGTTGGGCGCCGGGGCGGTGTCCGGGATCGCCGTCGTCGGAGCGTCCTGTACCGACGAGTCCACGGTCGGACTCGGTCGTCCGGTCGCACGTCCGACCGGTTGGCCCGATGCCGACGCATGGCAGGACCTGAACCAACGCGTCAGTGGCCGCCTGATCCAGCCCGTGTCGCCCCTCAGGTCGTGTTCGCTCGATGCGTCGAGCGCCGAATGCGAGACGGCCCTCGAGGCGATGAAGAACCCGTTCTTCCACGAGGACCAGGTCGGCTCGACGCAGTCCACCGGGTGGATGGACGCCTGGCAGAGCGCCGTCAGCCCGTACGCGGTCGAGGCAGAGACGGCCCAGGACATCGCCGCGGCCGTCGACTTCGCTCGCGAGCACGAGATTCGTCTCGCGGTGAAGGGTGCGGGACACGACTACCTGGGTCGCAACAACGCACCGGATTCTCTGCTCGTGTGGACCCACCGGATGCGCAACATCAACATGCATGACGCGTTCGTCCCGGCGGGGGCTCCGAACGGGACCGACGGCGTCACTGCGCTGAGCGTCGGCGCCGGCACACGATGGATCGAGGCGTACGCCGCTGCCACCAACGCTGGCCGCTACGTGCAGGGCGGAGGCTGCACCAGCGTCGGTGCCTCGGGTGGGTTCATCCAGGGCAGCGGTTTCGGCAGCTTCTCGAAGGCCTTCGGCACCGGGTCCGGCGGCGTGCTCGAGTTCGAAGTGATCACCGCCGACGGCGAGGTCCGTGTCGTGAACCAACATCAGGACCCCGACCTGTTCTGGGCGCTGCGAGGCGGAGGCGGATCCACCTTCGGCATCGTGGCGCGCACGACCTTGCTGGCGCATCCCATTCCGAACAACACGGGAACGGTCTCGGGAACGATCGTCGCGAAGGACGACGCTGCCTACGAAGATCTGGTGGGCGCCGCCGTTGCCTTCTACCCCGTGGCCCTCGACAACCCGTCGTGGGGCGAGCAGATCCGCTTCCGTCCCGACAACACGGTCGAGTTCGCACTGACGTTCCTGGACCTCAGCCGCGCCGAAGCAGAAGCGACCTTCGCTCCTCTGCTCGAGCCGCTGCGGGCCCAATCGGACCGCTTCGAGGTGGACGTGTCGTTCGTGGAGATCCCCTTCGAGCGGCTGTGGGACGTCACGTGGTGGCAGGAGACCGACCCGGACTTCGTGACGCTCGATCCGCGGCCGAACCAACCCGACAACCAGTACTGGTGGTCGGGGAACCAGGGCGAGGTCGCCGCCTACTGGTTCGCCTACGAGTCCCGATGGGTGCCGACCTCGATGCTCGTCGATCGGCCCGCCGACGCAACCCGGATGCTGGTCGATGCCTCCAAGCTCCGGAACCTGACGTTCCAGATCAACAAGGGACTCTCGGGGCAGTCCGCCGAGTCACGCGAGCGTGACCGAGACACGGCGCTGCACCCCACTGCGTTCGACGCCGCGGCGCTGATCATCATGGCGTCGGCCGAGCAGTACGCGTACCCCGGTATCACCGGTCACGAACCCGATCGGGCGAAGGGTCGGCGCGAGCGCGACGAAGTGGCCGCCGCGATGTCGATCGTGCGGGGTGCGTTGCCGGGCCAGGGCGCCTACGCCAACGAAGCCAGCTACTTCACCGAGGACTGGAAGAACGAGTTCTGGGGGCCCAACTACGAGCGGCTGCTCGAGATCAAGCGCCGCGTCGATCCGACGAACCTGTTCCGAGTGCACCACGGGGTCGGCAGCGATGAATGAGTCGTACGCACCCTGAGGGGACCCCGATGACTTCTTCGTCGACGTCGTTGAGCCTCAACATCCTCGACGCCCTCGAGGCGGTCCAGCCCCGCGAATGCCGTTGCGGAGAGGGCCGGTAGCCACAGCGAGCGTCGCCGACACGCAAGAGACTGGTCGGCGACGACACAGCAGCGACACCTGCGCCCGAAGGATCGACTCGACGTCGAGACGATCGTTGTTCGAGGCAGTGCCCTCATCCCTGACGGGTTGCGTGACGACGCGCTTCGCTACCGCGGCGACTGCGGGCGCCCGGTGTTCGCTGCTCGAAATGTCGCGATCGACGAGCCGACACAACAGCCACCCCTTGTCCACTCCGAGGTACTGACGCTTGTGTGCGCCGGTGTTCTGCGGAGCCCAGGCTTCCGTCTCGAGCCGACGGGACGGAACCCGAGATCTCGTCGCTGACCTCAATGCAGAGGACGACGGCGGCCTCGGCTGGTCAACGCGCGCCGAGGCCGCAGCTCCCGAGCGTGTTCGCCCGGGAGCAACGCTGCTCGCTGACAACAACCAGGCACAGGCCGAAGTGCGAGTCGTTGCCGTCGACGACGGGCAGCGAAGCTGCCCACTGCGATCCGCTCAGGTGCCGCTGCGTTGCGCCGGTGCCGCAGGCGAGACGGTGAGGTCCACCACATAGGGCAAGTGGTCGGACAACCGGAACCACTCGGCGCCCGGCGAGCCGAAGTCAGCATCTGCCCGGTTCGGCACCGTCACCGCGTCCACGTGCACCGGACCGGCCTCGGGGCGCAGCACCATGTCGATCCGGTTCGTCACGCTGGTCACCGCACGGATCTGCCACGACGTGCACAACGACAGCAGGTCGCAGCCCAGCGGGTTCGAGTCCTTGACCCAGCCAGCCGTGTAGCCGCACGCCCGGACGACGTCGGGGTTCGCCAACAGGAACGTCTGCGCGACGAGATCCACATCGGAGTGGGCAGGACATGCGGCCGGGTCGGCGGCCTCCGGTCGCAGCTCGGCGAACGTGTCGAGCATGGTGCCGGGCTCGACCGAACCGGTGTCGCCAGTCAGCATCAACCGATGATCGGCGGAGCCGGGCGTGAAGTTCATGTCGCCGGCCAGGAGCCACCGGTCGTTGCCCGTCGCGTCGTCCACAGCGATCCGCTCGCGGATCAGACGGATCTGACTGGCGCAGGACCCCGCTGCCGCGCCGCCACCCGACGTCAGGTGCGTGCCGTAGATGCGGAGCGGGCCGCCCTGCATCTGGAGGTCCGCCCAGACCAGCACCCGACGCACGGTCGGATCGGCGCAGGACTCACCGACATTCGTGCCGCCGCCGTTCGCGACGGTGATGGAGGACCTGACCAGGATGGCCACTCCCTCGGGGTTGCCCTTCAGATCACAGGCCCACCGCTGGTATGCGGCCACCGTGTAGTCCTCGGTGGTGAGGTCACGCAGTGCAGCGACATCCTCGGACTGAGCCTCCTGTACGACGATCACGTCGGGGCGCAGTTGGTCGACCCTCGCTGCCCACCCGGCATGTTCGCTGAAAACGGCGGCGTCGGCCTGAGCGCCGAGCAGGTTGTAGGTCATGACCCGAAGACCGTCGGCCGGGTCACTCGGTGACAGTTCACGCAACGGCATCGGGGCGCACGCAACAGCGATCGCTGCCAGTGAGACCACGAACGGAACCATCCACCTCGATCGTCTCAGCACCACTGCTCCCCCGGCGGGTCGGCCCCCGCCCACGTGCCGACGACGCCACTCGGACGGAGCGACGCCGCTCAGGATGATGTTACGGTCTCGTAAACTCATCGGGGGGACATCGTATGGGAGCATCACGAACAGGCCTGCGCGTTGCCGCAGCGCCACTGGTTGTCGGTCTGATTGCAGTGCTGGCGGCAGCCTGCGCGCCGCCGACCGCAGCACCGACAGGGATCTCTTTCAACCCACCCACGGTCGGCTACGTCGGCAAGCAGTACGTTCCGAAGGCGACAGCCGCGAACCGGTTGCCGGTGTCGTTCTCGCTGGACGCTCCCAGCACCGGCTGTTCATTGATCGCGGGGGTGCTCTACTTCGATTCCGTCGGAAGCTGCGTCGTCCTGGCCGATCAGCCCGGCGACGCCACCAACCCACCGTTGACCCAGGTGCGGCGCACGATCAATGTCTACGAATGCCCGACACTTCGTTCCGGACGGTGGACCGGCCCGCAGGGGACATCGGCCACCGTGATCGGAAGTGGATCGACGTTCTCCGGCACGGTCGACCTCTCCGCATTCGGGCTGGGCGTCCAATCATTTGCCGGCACCGTCGATTGTGACGTCGTGCGGGGAACGGTCGGTGGCACGGCGCTCACGGGACGCCTGTCATTCAACGGCGCAACGCTGTCGGGCTCCTTCAACGGAATCTCGATCGTGCTGAACGCCCCTCCCGCCTGAGACGTCGTGCTGGCCGGGGAGCCCAACCAACAGGTGCTCTCGACCGGACCTTCCTCGGTGATCGATCCAGACTCGGGTAGGTCGACCCCGGTGAGCCAGGGTCGGTTGTGCGCCGAGTGCACGCCATGGAACGCGAGGACCCGGAGCACGGCGCGGCGGTCGCCGTCGCGCGGCGCACGGTTCGCCACCCCACAGAACTGACGGATCCGGCCGTCGGGGGTCCCCTCGACGGCGAGAACGAGCCGGTTGGCACGCAGTACCCGACGATCAGGGTGCTCGCCGCCACGGCGGACTGTCCGAGATCTCCGAGGTAGTTCGACAACAACCGGCCCCAACGGGCGAGGTCGGCGGTGCCAGGGGCCGATGTCGGGGACGAGCCGGCAGCGTCGGGGGTGTCGCAGGAGTGACCACACGGGTGGCAGGTGCACGTCACCGATCAGGGTGATCACGGGGGTGGACGTGACGCCGTACCCGGCGCTGCACGCAGCAGCCTTGGAGAACGGACCGGCCGACGCGACGTGGAGGGACCGGGGGAGCCCGAGGCGAGCCAGTGTCCCCGTGGCGGATTCCGGTCAGCGAAGCGCCCGGTCCAGCCTGAATTGTCGGACGGTGCGGACGGTCACCACGACGAGCGTCAGCGCGGTGAGAGGCAGCACGAAACCGACCATGGCCACGGCGAAGGGGTCGCGCAGTCCGCTCCCGGTCTGGTCCAGCACCAGGAACGCCACGTAGGCCACGTAGTAGAGGACGAACAGGGCGCCCTCCCACCGCTTCAGCTCGAATCCGTTGAAGAACACGGGCAGACAGGCGACCGCCACGGCCAACATGATCGGCAGGTCCAGCCGCAACGCGTCGTCGCTCACCGGGAGCCCGCCGGGAGCGATGATGGACGAGAGGCCGAGCACCGCCAGGATGTTGAAGATGTTCGAGCCGACGACGTTGCCCACTGCGATGTCACGCTCGCCACGCAACGCCGCCACCACCGAGGTGGCCAGCTCCGGTGCGCTCGTGCCGATCGCCACGACCGTCAGGCCGATCACCAGGTCCGACACCCCGAGGTTCCCGGCGATTTCGCTGGCCGAGTTGACCATCCACTGGGCGCCCAGCACCAAAAGGGCGATGCCGCCGATGATGAACGCAACATCGAGGAACGGGGATCTGCTGGTGGGCTTGGCGAAGGCCTCGTCGTACTCTGCGGCGACCTCGGGACTGTCGGAGCTGGAGTTGCGCACGGTCCAGACGGTGTACGCCAGGATCCCGGCGAACAGCACGATTCCCTCGACCCGACCGAGCACCCCGTTGAGCGACATCACGATCACGAGCACCGAGACGCCCACCATCAGGGGCACGTCGATGCGCACGATCTTCTGGGCGACGACCAGCCCGCCGCCGATGATGGCGGACACTCCGAGCACGACGAGCACGTTGAAGATGTTGCTGCCGACGACGTTGCCGATCGCCAGCTCGGCCTCTCCACTTCGGGCGGCACCGATGCTCACGGCCAGTTCCGGCGTGCTCGTGCCGAACGCGACGACGGTGAGCCCGACGACGGTGGGTGACAGACCGGTCCGTGCCGCCACTGCCGACGCACCGCGTACGAGGACCTCGGCGCCGGCGACCAGTGCAGCGAGACCGAGCAGGAGTACCAGGTAGGTCATGCCGAACTCTGGCACAGAACCGGTTGCGACATGGCGGTCCGTGAGCGCGGCGCGGGGCGACGTTCGACGGACGCTCAGAAGGGGAGTGTTCCCGGCGCCGCCAGGCCATCACGGTCGATTGCGACGCTGAGGGTTGCCTCATGTACCCGCGAGCCACAGTTACGAATAGCGAAATATGTGACATAATTCGC
>Ga0209491_10008012_pt1 | contig 13620 bp, 6 predicted proteins | sample BON02_FD_187213 | JGI IMG/M metagenome (GOLD analysis project Ga0209491, IMG submission 187213) | Freshwater microbial communities from Lake Bonney liftoff mats and glacier meltwater in Antarctica - BON-02 (SPAdes) (version 2) | ecosystem: Environmental > Aquatic > Freshwater > Ice > Glacier... | reverse complement strand
AGGCGCGGGCAGCGAGAGAGGCACTCCAGACCCGCGGTCGAGGTGCCCTTTGCGCCCGCGTGGGTGCCGGGCGCGTCGACGTAGCCGCGAAGCTTGGTAGTGGGTCGGGCGCTGGCGGCGGCGTCGGTGCGCCTCGCCCTCGCCTGCAGGAAGCTCCGCGAGCGGGCGGGGGGAAGCGGCGACGAGGCGGGCGGCGGCGGCGGCGGCGGCGGCGGCGGCGGCAGTGGCGGCCCCTCCTCGTCGATCCTTCTGTCGCCGCCGCTTGCCGTTGTGCGCGTTTCGACGCTCGACGGGCCCGAGGGCCTCGACGGACTCAAGCGCGCGGTGCTGGACGCCATCGCGTGGGCGGAGCGGCGGTATGGGGATGACCTGGAGGCGTGAGAGTCTGTAAAACGACGCCTTGGACGAACGCGCGGAGAGGAGGGCGGGAACGGATCGCTTGAAAGCGTCGCCGTCGCCAACGGGGCCGCTTCAAACCACGCACTCTCCCTCTTCCCTCTCCCTCTTTCCCTCCGCTCTTCCCCGCCAAACCTTTCGTTCAACACGATGGCACGATCGCCGGGCGCTCAGAGGGACCGGTGAAAACTGCGGGTTGAAAAGGACAAACTACTCGCGACAGAGAAGGGGAGACGCCCGATTCGCTCGCGCCACGATGCTCAAGCGCGACGTGGCCGTCGTGCTGGTGTCGGTCTTTGGCCTGTGGCTGGCGACGCGCAGCGCGGGTCCCTCGGACGTGCGGTTCCGCAAGGCCTGGCACTCGCGCGCCATGCTCGACTCGTCTCTCGTGCCCGAGGACGGCGCCGGCGGCGACGGCGCCGGCGGCGGACCGGGCGGCGGCCTGCTCGCCGACGCCGCGTCGCCCGTCTCGCGCGAGGACGAGCTGAGGCTCGCCAAGGCTTACTACGCGCGTCTTCATCGAGAATACGCAATTGTCGACCTGTCCCTCGCCGAGGAGTGCGCGCGATTGCTGCGCGAGGCCGCTGCCGCCGCTGCTGCTGCCGCTGCTGCGGCCGCCGCCAGTGTCGACGACGACGCCGACGCCGCCGACGCCGCCAAGGCTCTCTCTCGCGCGCTCGCCGATCTGCGCCAGCTGCCCCCGCCAAGGATAGGCCTGCGCTGGCGCACGCGCGCCGAGGTGATCTCCGGGCGCGGGCACCTGTCGTGCGGCAGCCGCGCTTGCGCCCAGCGCGCGGCGCTAGCCACCTACGAGCTCCCGTTCCGCTGGCGCGAGCCCGGGCAGGAGGGCGGGGCGGCGGCAGGGGCGGCAGCGGCGCCGGCGCCGGCGCCGCCGGCGGAGGACTGCGCGGCGCTCGTGAAAGTGCGCCTGTGCCCGCGCTGCGCGGCGCTGCTGCCGAGTCCGGGCGGCTCGGGCGGCTCGGCGGGGGCGGCGGGCCGGCAGACGGCGAGGGTCGGCGAGCGACGGGGAGGGCAGGGACGAGAGGGTGGCAGGGCCAGCGAGAGAGGCGCGGCCGACGGGACGGGGCGGGGCGAGGGCGAGGGCGAGGAGGGCAGGCGGCGAGCGGCGCGGGGGGGAGGGGGGCCGGCGCGAGAGGGCGGCGCGCCGCGCGAGCGCGCGCGGTCTCGCTCTCGCTCGCACTCGCGCTCGCGCTCTCGAGAGCCGCCACGCGCGAGCGGCCGGCCGCCGTCGCCGCCAGCAGCAGCAGGAGGTGAAGCAGCAGGAGGAGCGGCGGCAGGAGCGGCGGCAGCGGCGCCGGCCCCCCCTGCCGTCGCTGACGTCGGAGAGCAAGAGGAGGGGCAAGAGGACGGGGAGGACGGCGCCGCTCGCCTGGATCGCCTCGTGCAGCAGGTGATCGACGCGTTCGAGGCCGGGGCCTGACGAAATGGGCCTTGCATACCTTTCTGAAAGAAACACGAATCAAACAAAAGGCGCGTCGGCGCGCGCGCGTCGCCTGTCCGTCTCCGCCGCCGCCCGCCCGCCCGCCCTCCCACCCTCAATCCTCCCAGTGCGTCGACCGGCGCGCCTTGAGCGCGGCCTGGCGCGTGGCCGCCGCGGCCGCGCGCGCGCTGCTGCTGCTGCCGCTGCCGCCGCCATACCCGCCCGCGCCGCCGCCGGCCCCGGCCCCGCCGCCGCACCCGCCGACGAGCGGCGGCGCCACCGACCCCCACCACACGAGGGCCAGCGCCAGCATGAGCGCCGCCAGCAGCGCGCCGAGCGCAAACCCGCCCCCGCCCGCCGCGCGCCTCTGCGCGTAGCCGTACGCGCCGTTGGCCGTCACGATGATCACGTCGGTCAGGCCGTCGCCGTCAAAGTCGGCCAGCACGGCCGCCTGAACGGGCGGGTGCGGCAGGTGCAGCCGGTCGAGCTCGCGCCCGCGCTCCGACAGCACGGCCCCCTGTCGCGCGCCGAGCGCCAGCAGCGCGGTGGCGACGGCGCCGGTGCGCAGCGGCAGGGCGGCCAGGGTCGGGACCGCGGGCGCGTGGTCGTCGAAGTTCTCCGGCTCGCGCCCGTCGCCCGCGGCCTCGGCCGCGGCGGCGGCGGCGTCGGCGGCCTCTCGCAGCCGCCGCCGCTCCTTGCGGCCGCGCCACCGCTTGCCGGCCGCCAGCGCCGCGCGCTCGGCCGCCTCCTCCGCGCGCGCCTCCTCGCGCTCGAGCTCGTCGTGGTAGGTCGAGGCGAACGCGCGGTGCCCGCCGTCGAGCGCCTCGACGCCCATCTCCTTGCGCAGCGCCTCGTCGATCGCGTCCAGGCCCGACCCCTCCTCGCCGCCCTCCCCCTCCCCGTCTCCGTCGGCGCCGGCGCCCCCCCAGGGCGGCGACCAGGAGCAATGGGTGTGCTCGACAAAGAGCGTCTCGCCGCGCGCCGAGACGCCCGTGACGACGCCGTCGCTGCCGAGGAAGGCGACGAGGCCGTGCTGGCCGCGCAGGCGGCTGTAGGCGCCGTCGCCCGACCGGGGCAGCGGCAGGAACGCGGGGGCCGAAAAGGCGGCGGGCGCGGCCACGCCGACGCCAGGAGCGCCGCCGCCGCCGCCGCCGTGGCCCAGCGCGCCGTCCCCCGCCCCCGAGCCCCCCTGCATCCAAGCGTCCATGCCCTCGAGCGTCGGGCGCCTGAGCGCGCACAGGTCCAAGCGCCACACCAGCCGGCGGTTGGGCGCGCCCGTGGTCGCGGACGCCACGCACGGCCCGGACGAGCCCGCCGCCGCAGCGCCCCCGCCCAGAACGGCCGCAAACTCTCCGGCGGAGGCGCCGGGCGGCGCGCTCACGCGCTCGACCACGCCGTCGCCGTTGAGGTCGGCGTGCACGACGTGGCCAGCCGGCAGGGAGACGCGGCACACGGGGCGGCCCGAGTAGAGGTGCAGCACCTCGATGCCGCCCTCGACGTGGGCGACGAGCGCGTTGTCGCGGGGGGCGGCGCGGCCGCCGCCGCGCAGGCGGCGGCCGTTGGCGCCGTCGTCGCCGCCGCCGCCGCCGCCGGACGAGCCGGACGTGCCCGCGCCGCCGCCGTGGCGGGCGGCGGCGCCCGCGTGGGCGTCGGTCGTCAGAGTGGCGCGACCCTGCGCGCTCCCGGCCGCGCGCGCTCCGCCGCCCTGCGCGTAAAACGCCTCGTCGTTGCCGACCAGGGCGCTGGCGGCCGCGCCCTTGCCGCCGTCCTCCGCCCCCGAGCCGCCGCCCCGGCCGGCAGCCCCAAACAGCAGCCGTGCCGCCCAGCCGCCCACGCCGCCCGCGCGCCCCGCTGCCCCGGCCCGTCCGGCCGAGGCGGCGTCCGCGCTCGCGTGCCGCAAGCCGGCCGACGCGCGACGCCGCTGCTGCGCGGTGGGGCCGCGGGACCAGGGGTCTCGCGCGTGGTCCTCGCGCTCGTGTTCCGGCCCGTCCAGCAGGCGGCCGTCCGAGTGGCGCACGAACAGGGCGGGCTCGAGGCGCGTGTCGGTCGTGGCCAGCCAGGCGTGCGGCAGCGCGTGCAGCGCCGACTCTGCGAAATCGCGGCAGGAGGGGGGCACGACGGCGGCGTCGCCCCCGCCGAGGCCGTGGTTGCCGCCCTGGCGGTGGTGGTGGTAGTGGTAGTGGTGGTGGTGGTGGTGCGTGCCTTGCGATGGGGCCTGCGCCGCCGAACCGGCCGGCGGGGGATCCGCGGCCGACAGGCGGAACGCGTGCTGGGGGACGAGCGGGCCCGCGTCGTCGTCGGCGTCGGCGTCGCCGCCGCTGTTGTCGCCGGCCTCCTTGTTGCCGCCGCCGCCGCCCCCGCCACTGGGCCGGTCCGCCTCCCACGCGTCGTTGGGCTCGTGCGTCCAGCGCAGCTGCCCTTTGCCGCCCTCGTACGCAAAGTAGGAAAAGTGGCGAGTCAGGTCAAGCCCGCCGGTCCCCTCTGCTCCTCCCCCCGCTCCTTTGCCGTCGCCGCCAATGCCGCCGCCGCCGCCGGCCCCGAGCCTCATCGCCGAGCCGCCGACGACCACCAAGCCGCGGTCCCCGCTGCGCACGGCCGCCGGCAGCACCGCCACCGCCACCTCGTGCAGCGCCGCGCCCTCCCCCAGGGCGCGCGCCGCGTCGCGCGACGGGTGCGCCGTCCACAGGCGCCGCAGGTTGTGGTCCAGCACGACCACGCGCCACCCCCTCGTGACGACGGCCACGGCCATCTTGCGCGGCGCGGCCACGAGCGCCTCGGGCTCCGGGTCGAGGTAGCCGACGGCCAGGGCGGCGGGCGCCCACTCGTCCGGGTCAAAGGGCTCGTCGTCCTCGGCAGGGCCGCCGGCCGCCCCGTCGCCGCCCTCGCCGCCGCCCTGGCCGCCGCCTCTCTCGCCGCCGCCCTCGCCGCCGGCGGCCCCGGCCCCGCGGGACGCGGAGGCGGCCGGCGGCAGCAGCGAGGCCGCGGCGACCTCGCGCGCGGGCGCGAAGCCCTCGCGCGACGACAGGCCGCTCGGCGGCTCGGGCCGCAGCAGGCGCAGGCCAAAGTCGTGGGTGGCGACGAGGACCTCGAGCGCGCCGTCGCCGTTGAGGTCGGCGACCACGGGGCGGGGCAGGTGGGCGTGCAGCTGGCCGCGGCTGAGCTGCGCGCGCAGGCGGATGGCCGCCTCGGCCGCGCGCGAGACGGGCGACGCGGCGTCGGCGAGCAGGCCGCCGCCCGGTCCGCCGCCGGCGCCGTCGCCGCCGGCGCCGTCCTCGGGCACGAGAGACGAGTCGAGCATGGCGCGCGAGTGCCAGGCCTTGCGGAACCGCACGTCCGAGGGACCCGCGCTGCGCGTCGCCAGCCACAGGCCAAAGACCGACACCAGCACGACGGCCACGTCGCGCTTGAGCATCGTGGCGCGAGCGAATCGGGCGTCTCCCCTTCTCTGTCGCGAGTAGTTTGTCCTTTTCAACCCGCAGTTTTCACCGGTCCCTCTGAGCGCCCGGCGATCGTGCCATCGTGTTGAACGAAAGGTTTGGCGGGGAAGAGCGGAGGGAAAGAGGGAGAGGGAAGAGGGAGAGTGCGTGGTTTGAAGCGGCCCCGTTGGCGACGGCGACGCTTTCAAGCGATCCGTTCCCGCCCTCCTCTCCGCGCGTTCGTCCAAGGCGTCGTTTTACAGACTCTCACGCCTCCAGGTCATCCCCATACCGCCGCTCCGCCCACGCGATGGCGTCCAGCACCGCGCGCTTGAGTCCGTCGAGGCCCTCGGGCCCGTCGAGCGTCGAAACGCGCACGACGGCAAGCGGCGGCGACAGAAGGATCGACGAGGAGGGGCCGCCACTGCCGCCGCCGCCGCCGCCGCCGCCGCCGCCGCCGCCCGCCTCGTCCCCGCTTCCCCCCGCCCGCTCGCGGAGCTTCCTGCAGGCGAGGGCGAGGCGCACGGCGCGCTCGTACTCGCGCGCCCCCCCGCGCTGGCCGATCGGCGCCTCGGCCGCCTCGACCGCGCGCTCCGCCCCGGCCGCGGCCGCCTCGAGCGCTGCCGACGCATCGCCGCCGCGGATGCCGCCGCCAACGCCGCCCGCCCCATCGTCGTCGCCGCCGCCTTCCGACCCATCCACCCCCCAGGGCTCCAGCAGGTCCCCCTTGCTCAGCACGTCCACCCACGCCCGCCCGGGGAACGCCACCCGAAGCCGCTGCCGCACGCGCCACTGCTGCGCCACGCTGGCGCCGCAGCCCTCCGTGAGGTCGGCGACGAAGAGCACGGCGGCGCCGGGCAGGTGGGCGACGCACGCCAGGGTGAGGCGCTCCATGGCGTTGCGCTCGGGGTCCTCGCGGTCGAGCAGGCCGGGCGTGTCGGTCACCTGGTGGCGGCGCAGCGGACGCTGCTGCTGCTGCCGCTGCTGCCGCCGCTGCCGCTGCTGCCGGCGGAGCAGGGCCGAGGCGGCGGCCTCCTCCTCCGACACCCCCCCCTCTCCGACCTCCTCCCCCTCCTCCCCCTCCTCCTCCTCCTCCTCGTCGTCCACCTCGGAAGCGGGCAGCGGACCGGGCGCGAAAAAGTGCCCCAGCGCCACCGAGCGCGTCGTGAACGGGTAGTCGCAAACGGTCGGCGCGCCCGAGGAGAGCACGCGCACGAGCGACGACTTGCCGACGTTGGGGGCGCCGACGAGCGCGACGGTGGGGAGCGTGGGGTCGACCTGGGGCAGGCGGCGGAGGCGGCGGGCGGCGGCGCCGAGGTCGCGCACGCAGCCGCTGCCCTTCTGGAACAGGCGCGAGAGCTCGGCCGTGCCCTCATCGAGCAGCGCCTTGGCGGCGGCGGCGTTGGCGGCCGAGGCGGCGCGGCCAGCGAAGGCCTTGCCCGTCTGCTGGAGGGACTTGCGGAGGGCGTCGACGCGCGCCAGGGAGGCGGCGTAGCCTCGGGCGCCGCCCGCGACCGTGAGGTCGAGCAGGGCGGCGTCAAAGGGGTGGAGGGCGGCGCCGCTGCTGCCACCGCCGGCCGAAGAGCGGCGAGGAGCGGCGGCGGGGGCGGAGAGGGGGCTGCTCTTGCGGCCGCTGGTGCCGCTGCTGGTGCCGACGCCGCCGAAGCCCCCGCTGCCGTCATTCTCGCCGTCCATCAGGTGCTGGGGCGCGGGCGGGAACCCGGCCACGTACCTGCCCAGCGGCACGGACAGCTCCTTCATCAGCGCGTCCAGCTGCCGCGCCGCGCGCGAGCGCTCCTTGGCGGCCTCGCCGCCGCCGGCGCGCGCGGCCGTGGGCGAGGGCCCCACGCGGGCGGCGCGCTTGAGGGCCGAGACGAGGAGCTCCTCGGGCGGACTGACCACGGGGACGCCTTGGAGGGCGCCGCCGCCGCCCTTTGGCTTGCTTGTCCGGGCCGGCAGGGGTGGGGCGGCGGCGGCGGCGCCCGCGCCCGACGGTCCTCCTGTCGCCGTCGCCGCCGCCGTCGTCGCTGGCCGCCGTCGCCCCGGCTGCTGCTGCTGCGACCGCCGCCACGGCTCGCCGAGACCTCCGGCCGATGCAGACGACCTGAGCAGGGCGCCCCTCTCGCACTGAAACATCCGGAGCGCCCCGGTGGTGAGCACCGGCGCGCGCGCAAAGGGGGGGAGGGGCCGCGATTGTCGGGACGAGAGGGTCGCGGTCGCGGTCGCCGCGCGGCCCCCTGCTCCACCTCCTGCTCCCCCTCCGCAGAACAGGAGGGATGACGCGGCGGGAGACATGGCGTTCGTGGCCTGCTTCACGATTTGACGCAGGCGCATTCGGTGGTCAAGGGGGTGGGGGGTGAAAATGAGCCACTGTCGAGCGACGGCTGGGGGCCGCGCTTTTGGCCGACGACGAAATTAAGCGGGGACCCCTCTCGCTCAACGCGCTTCAAGCAAAAAGCACAGGCGCGCAAAATCGACGGCTGAAGAAATCCTCAACCAAACACGTGAACACAACAACATTGCAAATGCCGCGACGCCCAATATTATAACGACGCTGCCGACGCCGACTAGACGCCCGGAAGAGGCGGAGAAAACAACGCCGCGACGAAGAAAACAAAACACAAAAAAAACACAAAAAAATGCCGCCCGCCTCCATCCGCCAGCTCTCCTCCCGCGACTCGGAGCGCGTCACCGCCTCCCATCGCCTGCCCTCGCTGGGAGTCGCATTGCAAGAGCTCCTGCTCAACGCCGTGGACGCGGGCGCGCGGCGCGTCGTGGTCACGCTGGCCGGCGGCGCCCGAGGCGAAGGGACCGGCGACGGCAACGGCGCCAACCGCCTCCTCGACAACGGCAGCACAAAAACCCACCACCGCCAGGCGCCCCTGTCCACCCCGGCGCTGGCCGTGCGTCGCGCTTGCGTCGAGGACGACGGTCACGGCGTGCGCGCTGCTGACCTGCAAAGCCTCGGGCGGTGGGGCTTCAGCTCAAAGGGCGGCGGCGGCGGCAAGGAGCGCTTTGATGCGGCGGCGAGGGGCGTCGCACTGGCGGCGCTCGGCTTGCTTTCGCTTTCGCCAGTGACCTTTGACACGGCGGTCGCTGCGCACGGGGCGTCGTCGTCGCACCACCCGCGGGTGATGCGGGTCGCCTTTGGGGGCCCTTTTGCGGGCTTTCGGCAGGTGGGTTTGGCCCCCGCGCGCGTGGGGCAGCTTTGGCGGCGGCGGCGGCGGCAAGGAGGCGTCGGCGGCGGCAGCAGCGAGGGAGAGGCGGCGGCAATGGCGGGGGCGCGCGTCTCCTTTGCGCCCCCGCCGGCCCCTGCGTCGCAGGCGCCGCCAAGCGCCCAGGTGGCCGTGGCGAGCGCGCGCGAGGCGCTCATGGTCGCGGCGCTGCCGTTCCCCTCGGTGAGGCTGGAGCTGCGGTGGCGCCCGGGCGGCCTGGCGGACGAGGAGGAGGAGGAGGAGGAGGAGGAGGACGACGACGACGACGAGGGCGCGGGCCGGGACGGGGGCATCGGCGATAGCGGCGAGGAGGAGCTGATTCTGGAGCTCCCGGCGGGGCGCTCCCTGCGCGACACCCTGGCCGTGCTGTTCCCGCACGCCCCGGGCCTCGTGGGCGTGCGCACGGATGGTCTGGTCGGAGGGGGGCGCGACGCCTCGGGCGGCCTCGGGCCCGCGTCGGCGCCCGCTGCCGCCGCCGCCGACGCCGCCGCCAGCGCCCGACCCACTACCAAGCTTCGCGGCTACGTCGACGCGCCCGGCACCCACGCGGGCGCAAAGGGCACCTCGACCGCGGGTCTGGAGTGCCTCTCTCGCTGCCCGCGCCTCCTGTTTGTCAACGGCCGGCGCGTGTCTTGCCCGCCACTCGAGGCGGCGCTGGCGCGCTGGCACAGCGGCGCGGCGCGGCGGGTGGCGGCAGCGGCGGCCGCGGCGGCCGGGCGCTCTTCAGGGGCGGCGGCGGCCTTCCCGCTCGCGTATGCGCTGTTTCTGACCCTGCCTTCCGAGTGCGCGCGGGACGTGGGATACTGCGCGGGCAGGGGAGCAGGTGCGGCGGCATGGCCCGGGTCGGCCGAGGACTCGCAGCAGCAGCAGCAGCAGCGGCAGCAGCCCGACGCGCCGCTGATGCTGCTGCCGGCGTCGCTCGCGCTGTGGGGCGCAGTGGTGCCGCTGCTGCGCGGCGCGATGCGGGCCGTGTGGGGCGACGCGCCGCGCGACGTGGAGGCGCTCATGGTGGCCGAGCCGATGAACGACAAAGGCAAGGGCGGCGGCGGCAACAGCAACGGCGGCAAGAAGCGCTGGCGCAGCGCGACCGGCGGCGACGAGGATGGCGGCGGCGACAACAGCGGCGGCGGCAACGGCCCGTCCTCGTGGGGGCCCCGCCCGAGCAAGTGGGCGGCTGCTGCCGCGCTCGCCGGCCCGGCCTCGGCGCCCTTCGCGGTCCCGGGCATCGCGTCCATGCACGCAGAGTCGCGCTCGCGCGCGCTGCTGCCAAAGTCGACGCTGGCGCCCGCCCCTGCGCAGGCGCCGCTGGCCGCGCCGCCGCCGCCGCCGCTGCCGTCGCCGGCGCCGGCCCCGGCGCCCAAGGAGGAGCAAGAGGAGGAGCCGCGGCAGATCGAACAGCAAGAGCGGCAGCAGCAGCCGCCCTGCACCATCGCTCGCGACGTGCCCACGACCGCGGCGATGCCGGCGCAGGACGTGCCCGAGCCTCCCCTGGCCCTTGGGGACGCCGACGCCGACGCCGACGCGGCCCCGCTCGAGCTCGCGCTCCCGCCGCCGCCGCCGATCCTGACCGCCGCCGAGCTCGCGCGGCGCGCGGCAGAGGCGGCGTCGGCGCCGGCAGCAGCAGCAGCGGCAGCAGACGGCGGCGCTGGTGCGCGAGGTGGCGGGAGCGGCGCGGGCCGCGCGCGCGGTGGTGCCGCGCCTGCTCCCCCCGCCGCGGCACCCGACGGCGGCGCGGCCCCGTCGCTGCCCGTTGCCCCGTCGGTCGTCGCGGCGGCGGGGGCGGCGACAGCGTCGGCGGCGGCCCGCTCTCTCTGCCGGGCCGACATCGCGCGCGCCGTCGTGATTGGGCAGGCCGATCCGTCGCGCTGGCTGCTGGCCGTGGTGCCGCCAGCCGCCCCGGGCGACCGCACCGTGCTGCTGGCCGTCGACCCCCACGCGGCCGACGAGCGCGTGCTGCTGGAGCGGCTGCAGCGGGGCCTGGCGGCGCAGCTGCGGCGGCGGCGGGCGGGCCCGGCGGCGGCGGCGGCCGCAGAGGGCGACGAGGACGAGGCGCCGCTCGAGGTGCTCGGCCCGCCCGCCCGCCTGAGGCCTCCCCAGGCCCTGCGCCTGACGCCGCAGGAGCGCGACGCGCTGCGCGACGGGGGCGCGGCGGCGGCGGCGCTGCATCTGTTTGGGTGGGCGTGGTCGTCGCCGCCGGCCAGTTGCGGCAACGGCGGCGGCAACGGCGGCGGCAACGGCGGGGGCGACGGCGGCGCGTCTGCCGGGGCGCTGCAGATTCTGGCGGTGCCGACCGTGTGCGGCACGGCGCTGACCTCTTGGGACTTTCTGGGGCACCTGAGCGCGCTGATGGGCGTCGGAGGCGGGGGGATCGGCGGAGCAGCAGCAGCGGGCGCCGCCGCCTCGGCCGCCGCCGCCTCGGCCTCAACGGCCTCTTTGGCCGTCGTGCCCCCGGGGGCGCTTCGCGCGCTGCGCTCCAAGGCGTGCCGTTCGGCCCTCATGTTCGGCGACGCCCTGGCTCCTGAGCAGGCGAGAGGGCTGCTCTGCGCCCTCGCGCACGCGCGGCTTTGGACGGCGTGCGCGCACGGGCGGCCGACGGCAGCGGCTTTGCTGGTCGCTGGGGCGGGAGCGGGAGCGGGAGCGGGAGCGGGAGCAGGAGCAGGCGCGGCGCCGGCGTCGGCGCTGCTCCCGCTGCCGCGCGCGCCCTTGCTGCTGCCGCCGCCGCACGAGGTCCTCGAGGCGCTCGCGGGGCGGCGCTCCTCTGGCAGGGGCCTGCCCGCGCCCCGTCAGGCGGAGGAGGGTCTGGCGCGCCGGCTGAGGGCGCACCTGGCGCGCTGCGATCGCGCGAGGGCGGCGCGAGGGGATGCGGCGGCGAGCGGCGGCGGCAACTGAGCGCAGGCCGAGTGCGCGCGTCAGCCGGGGCGGCAGTAGAACAAGACGACCAAGCAGCCCCTTGTCAGCCACCTGTGTGAATCTGTGTATCAAAGCATCAGCCCACCCATCATGTTTGCGCGCCAAGCAGCACCGAGGAGAAGCGTGGCGGGAGGAGGAGGTCGAGCAGGAGGGCGAACGACAGCAGGAGTCGCGATCCGTCGTCCGCGCGCCACCGCCTTCAGAGGGGCAGCGAATGCTCGCGGCGCGAGCACTGTGCGCGACACGGCCCACCCGTACGATGCCCTGATCGACGCGCTCGTTCCGCTCATGCCAGAGCCCGGAAGAGGCGCGCCGGCGGGGGCGTCGGCGGCGTCGCGCTCGCTGCCGCCGCCCTCGTTGCGCGCCGCGTTTGAGCTCGCCGAACGCCAGTTGCAGGAGGCGGAGGAGGAGGCGGATGGGCAAGCAGGGGGACGGCAGCAGCAGCAGCAGCAGCAGGCAGCAAGCGTCGGCTGGGTTCTCGCGAGCGACCGAGATGCAGTACAAGCGGCGGCGCCCCCATCGTCGTGTTTGCCGCCGCCGCCGTCACTCGAGCTGCCGCTGCTGCTCGCGCCGCTCGCACGCTGCCCGACGCTCGTGCTCGGGCGCCTCGCGCAGCTCGAGCGCGCCGAGCGCGACAGGCCCCGGCGCGCGCGCCTGTCGGCCTTGGGCGGCGCCCTCAGCGCCCTCGTCGCCGAGCGCGAGGCCAGGGCCGCCGAGCGCCTGCTGCCAGAGTCGTCAGCGGCGGCCGACTCGCGCTGGCGCTTCCGCGAGTGGCGGCGCGAGCAGGAGGCGCTCGGCGGCGGCGGCGGCGAGGGGGAGGACGCCGGTTCGGACTTGGAGGGCGTCGAGTTGGCGATCGGCGGGCGTGCGAGCGGCAGCGGCCCCCAGATCGACCGGGAAGAGGACCAGCAGCAGCAGCGGCAGCAGCAGCAGCAGGCGCAGCAGCAGGAGCAGCAGCAGGAGCCCGACCGCGACCGCAGCCGCAGCGTGGGCCTGGACGATCTGTACCGGCTCGGCGAGGCGGCCGAGGCGGACGAGCGCGCGGCGCGGCTGCGCGCGGCGCGCGAGGCCGAGCGAGAGGCGCGCGCGCGGCGCGAGGCGCTCGCGGACCCGTCAGTCGGCGACGCGCTGCTCGAGAAACAGCAGCAGCAGCAGCGGCAGCAGCGGCAGCAGGAGGCGCCGCCCAGGCCGCCGCCGCCGTCGCCCCCAAAGCTCCCTCTGCCGCCGCGAAAGATCGCGCCCGAGCTCGGGGCGGCGAGCTTTTTCGCGGCGGGGATGCGCGGCAACAACGCCGGCAGGGGCGCTGGAGGCGGCGGCGGCGCGGGCGGCGGTGGCGGCAGCAGCGGCGCCGGCACCAGCGCTTTTACCGCCGCGGCCATGGCGCGTTTTGGCGACGCGGGCGCCGCGGCCGCGGCGCGTTTGCGCGCGCGCCTGTCGCAGGTCGGGGAGGAGACGGCGCGGCGGGTGGGGCGGGAGGCCGAGGCGGAGGCGGCCCAGGCGGCCGCGGCGGCTTCTGTGGCTGCTGCCGCTGCGGCGGCGGCGGCGGCGGCAGCGGGGACGGCGGTCGGAGGACCCGCGGCGGCCCCAGGGCAGGGCGGCGCGGTCGGGGCGCGCCCCGTCCCTTTTGCCTCGCCCGTTCCCCCCGTTCCTGCCGCCCCGGCGGCGCCGGCGGCGGCGGCGCCCTTCGAGGCGCGCGCCGTGCTGCGGCACCTGCTCCGCGAGGCGACGGGCGGGCGCGACGAGCGCGCGGCGCTGCTGCCAGAGGCGTGCGCGCCGCCGGGCATGCCCACGCGCGTGCCCGTCGCGGGGGGGGGCGAGGGCGGCGGCGGGATGCAGCTCGTCACGCTGCTCACGACGCCGGGGAACCTGCGCGCGGCGGCGGAGGAGCGGCGGCGAGAGCTTGGCGGCGGCGCGCAAGGCGGGGCGGGGGCGCCCCTGCCGTCTGGCGAGGACGAGCTCGCGGCGGTCGAGGAGCTGCTCGAGGACCTGGGCGGGTACGAGCGCGTGTGGCGGATCGTCAACGGGCTCGACTAAAGGCTGCTAGAGGCACGAGGCACGTGATCTACAGGTCTGATTGGCGTTTGTGAAAAAAAGAGCGCGCTCGGAAACAAAACGAAAACACCAACGCGACAGCGCCCCCAACTGTAAGGGCTCGCCCCCGTCGCCGCCCTTTCCATCGCCAACGCCCCCCCCCTCTTTATTCCTCTCTCTTTCCTAGAGACCTGGTCGTCATACCCGTACA
>Ga0209491_10008011_pt1 | contig 13623 bp, 11 predicted proteins | sample BON02_FD_187213 | JGI IMG/M metagenome (GOLD analysis project Ga0209491, IMG submission 187213) | Freshwater microbial communities from Lake Bonney liftoff mats and glacier meltwater in Antarctica - BON-02 (SPAdes) (version 2) | ecosystem: Environmental > Aquatic > Freshwater > Ice > Glacier... | reverse complement strand
GCGACACCCGTGGAATCATCTCGACGGCACGCAAACAAAAGCGCCCCATCCTGGAAACCCTCCGCTGCCTCCTCGCCGCCCCCGCCGCCCTCGGCAGATCCCTCGCCCAAGGGTCCTGAATAGTTACCTTTCAGGAGTTTGATGAGCCGCTCTTTCTGCGCAATCGCCTCGTCGATCTTCGCCGTCTTGTCGTCGAGGAAGTCGGCGATGGCTTTTTGTTCGGCTGGGGAAGGAATACCGATTTTGATATTCTTCATCTCATCATATCGAGTCGTCCATAGATCCGCGACTATTCCGTGTCCGTTGCGATAGTATTCCTCGATGAAAGCATGGCTTTTGAGAAGTTGTTGGCAGTAACCGGGATGAAAGTCTCTGGGCTTGAGAACGATGTTGATCAGAGAGACTGAGCCGTCACGGTCAGCAACTCCGCTCGATCCTTTCCTGTCCGAACGACTGTTGATTACAAAATCACCCTTTTTTACGAGCTTACGATTATCTCCATCATTCGTCTTCGCAGCTGAATCCAGCTGGGGTAGGATTCCCTGCTTGGTGACCGAAAGCGGAGCAAAGTCGGTGTCGGAAACCTTTGATCTGCGCTCATGGAAATATGAACCGAGCCGGGTTGCTTCCCAATGTTCCGGTAGCTGTCCAAGCCATTCAACGCCGGATTCCTTGTATGCCGGATAGGATTTCAGATTTTTCATGGCTGGGAGGATGGGGCTTTGACCTGTTGCAAATCATGCAACAGTTGGGGGGTGTGGCTGGCAGTTGTTGCACGTTTTGCAACAACTGAATCGTTACGTTTAAAGGTGGTAGAAGATTGGTAGATCATGCGTCCTTCCCCCTTGCTAGCCTGTGCTCGACGATAGCCCTTTCTCTTTCCAGCTCGCGGACAAGTTCTTCCTCGGTGGGGAGCATGGTGCGGTATTTGGAGGCGAAGAGTTGCTCGCTGCCGTTGAGGACGGAGTAGTGGACAACGGTTTCATCTTTATCAGAGCAGAGGATAAGACCTATGGTAGGATTGTCGCCTTCGCCGCGTTTGAGGTCGTCGAACATACGGACATACATGTCCATCTGGCCGATATCCTGATGGCTCAGTTTTTCCGTTTTTAGATCAATGACGACGAAGCACTTGAGCCGGTAGTGGTAGAAGACAAGATCGAGATAGAAATGTGAGGTCTCCGTGCTGATGCGCATCTGGCGGGCGACGAAGGAGAAGCCAGTGCCCATCTCCATGAGAAAATCGCGGAGTCCGGCGATGATGGAGTCTTCCAGCTCGCCCTCGCTGTGATTATCCGGGAGTTGGAGGAATTCAAGGACGTATGGATCTTTGATGAAATCCTGGATTTTCTGAACTTCGCTGGTGGCATCGATGACTCCTGCGGGATGTTGTGATTTGATCAGACGTTGGAAGGATCGCGTTTTGATCTGGCGTTGCAATTGGCGCACGCTCCAATTTTCCGAACGGCATTCTTGCAGATAATGGAGGCGGGAGAATTCGTCTTCCTCCCTCATTATAAGTCGGTTGTGACTCCAGCTCAAAAAGCTACACAGTGTGTAGCCTTTTGAACCCTCAGGGTAGGTAAGGTAGAATTTGCGGAAGTTTTTGAGGTTGGCCAACGAGAATCCTTTGCCGAATTCTTCGCCAAGGTTGCGGGAAAGCTCTTTGATAAGCCCTTCGCCGTAAGCGGCTTTTGCGGATCCTCCCTGCTCTTCCTCTACGATGCGTTTTCCAATCGTCCAATAAGCCTCGACCATGGCGGAATTGACCGCCGTGGCTGCACGGCTGCGTGCGGTGGAGAGGATTTCGCAGATGTCTTGGAAAAAAGAGCGGTCTGGTTTTGAAAGTGAGTTTCCCATGGTTTTCAGGAGTTCAAGATTTCCATGATGAGGCCTTCGTTCTCCTCTTCCAGCTTCAAAATCTCCGCACTGACCTCTGCGAGGCTGCGGAGTGGCTTGTGCTGGTAGAAGTATTTGTTGAAGCTGATTTCGTAGCCAATTTTGGTTTTATCGAGATCGATCCAAGCTTCTTCGACGTGGGGTCGGACTTCGCGTTGGAAGTAGGAATAGATTTCCTCCTTGAGTGGGATGCTCTCGGTATCACGAAGATCGCCTTCGCTCTCGTAGGTGACGAACTCAGAAGGCTTCCCGGTAGGATAGTAGCCGTAATCAGCGAGCTGATCCTTGGTGCAAGAGAGACGGGTGAGAAGTTGATCGAGCTTTGCCGGGGTGAACTTCTGGCTCTTCTTCACGACCTTTTCGGCAGTCTCGTCATACCAACTGACGGCGGAGAGGATGGCGTTTTTCTCGGTGGCCGAGAGTTTGATTTTCTCAACCTTGAGAGCGGCGTCGACCTTTGCGGAGAATGGGCCGAAGTCATTGAACTCCTCTTCACCCATCGCTGCGTGGAGTAGGGTGGCCGCATCGAAGATGGTTTTTTGTTTTTCCCAGAGGGGCTTTGAGGTGAGCAGCTTGCGTTTCTTGGTATTGAGATCGAGGTCGTTGTCTTCGCACCAAGCGAGAATGGCTTTTTCCAGCTTGGGTAGCTCGGTATAGACTTTCTCTCCGTAGGTCTCGTAAGCCCATTGCATGGGTTCGAGAAGGGTTTTGTCAAAACGGAGCGGGGCGATGCGCTCTCCGGTGAACTGCGCTTTAAGGCGCTTGGGTCGCTCGATGGTGACCTTGTAATAACCGAAGTCCTCGTTATCGAAAATCTGGCTGGCAATGGACTCGTCGCCGTCTTTCGGGATCTCCTTGAAATCCATGTAGGCATCCTGGATTTCCTTAATGTGCTCAGAGCGTAGTTCGCAGTTTTTCGCTCCGAGGTTTTTTCGGAGCTTGGCGAAGCGTTGGGAGGCGTCGATGAGCTGAACTTTTCCCGACCGGTTCTCCGGCTTGTGGTTGCTGAGGATCCAGATGTAGGTGGTGATCCCGGTGTTGTAGAAGAGGTTGTTCGGGAGCTGGACGATGGCCTCAAGAAGGTCGTTCTCGATGAGGTAGCGGCGGATGTTGCTTTCCCCGCCTCCGGCATCTCCGGTGAAGAGGCTGGAACCATTGTGGACGGAAGCGATGCGTGATCCCTGCGGACTCATGTGCAGCGGCTTTATCTTGCTCACCATTTCCATCAGGAAGAGGAGCTGCCCATCGGATGAACGCGGGGTGGCATCCTGAACCTCCTCATTGCCCCAGTAGTCGGTGAGCGGGACTTCGAAGCGGGAGTCGATGATGTCCTTGCCGTCCTTGATGTATTTGACCTCGGTTCCCCAGGACTTCCCGTAGGGAGGATTGGACATCATGAAGTCAAAAGTTTCGCCGGCGAATTCGTTGGTGGAGAGGGTGGAGCCTACCCGGATATTCTCGGGGTTGTTGCCCTTGATCATCATGTCGGACTTGCAGATGGCGTAGGTCTCGTCGTTGATTTCCTTTCCGTAGAGATAGACATCGCTGCCGGTGGCGCGGATCTCGCCTTCGGGGTCTTTGATGAAATTCTGGGCTTCGGTGAGCATTCCGCCCGATCCACAAGCGGGGTCGTAGATGGTCATCACGGAAGGAAGGTTCCCACGCAGTGGCTCGAAGATGATGTGGGTCATCAGGTCGATCACTTCACGCGGCGTAAAATGCTCTCCGGCTTCCTCGTTGTTCTCTTCGTTGAATTTCCGGATGAGTTCTTCAAAGACGTAACCCATTCCAAGATTCGTCAGGGGCGGAAGTTTCCGGCCATCAGGGTCTTCCTTTTCCTCTGGGGTGAGATTGATGTTCGGAGAAGTGAATTTTTCCAGCACATCGAGCAGGACATCTTTCGAGGCCATGTGGCGGATCTGACTGGCCAGTTTGAACTTCTGGATGATCTCCTTCACGTTCGGGCTAAAACCATTGAGGTATTCCTCAAAGTTCGCCTGGAGGATCTGCTGGCTATTGGTGGAGGTGTCGTAGAGCCGTTGTAGTGTCCATTCGCTGGTGTTGTAGAACACGTAGCCGCTGGCATCGCGAAGTCCCGCGACATCCCAGTCGGTGAATCCGGCTTCGTCGCGCTGGAAGGCGAGTTCTTCCATCACCGCATCCTTGGTAGGCTCAAGCAGAACGTCGAGACGTCGGAGCACGACCATCGGCAGGATGACATCGCGATATTTTCCCCGGACATAAACGTCGCGGAGGCAGTCGTCGGCAATCGACCAGATAAAAGAGACGAGGCGGCTGTGAGAGGCGGTATTCATGAATTAGTTTTCGAAAAGGGGAAGGCTCGACTGGCTCAAGCAATCATTTGCTCATATCTCCACTTCAAACCCTCGGCATCCGGGTGGAAAGCCTCATCTTTTGGGAGCAACAAAGTTTTCCCTGATAGAGCGATGAGCTCTTTTTCGCCATTGGAGCGCCTGGGATCGAGGATGGGGGAAACTTTCCAATGATGATCCGGGCAGGGTGCGATGAGATTCCGATCCATCGCCCAATGGTGGTTCTTGCAGAGGGCAAGACCATTGGTGGGGTGATCGTTGTAGCTATCAGAGAAGGGCATGAGGTGCGCGGCGTCGATGAACGAGACGTCATTCCCGGAGGAGAGGCGGATGCGGAGGCCGCAGGCGGCGCATTGGTGATCGTAGATTTCGAGGATCTTGCGGCGGAAGGCGGGGCTGCGGCCGTATTCGAGGGGCTCTTCTGCTACGTAGGATAGTGGATTGGGGATCGTGGATGGTGGTCGGTACGAGAGAAGATGTGGGAAGTAGCGGGAGATGAGGGCGTCGCGCATGAGTTGGCGGGTGGCGGGAATGGCGGCGAGGAATTCGAAGCCATCGGTGAAGCGGGCGAATACCTTGCCTAGATCGGAGACACGTATCTCCCGGCGAATCGGGGTGACACCATCGGTTTCGGTAGCTTTCCAAAATCCGTCACTGGCCAGGTATCGGAACGGTAGGTCGGGGCTGTTCTGGTCGTTGTGTTTCCTAACGAGATTGAAACGCCGGCTAAAAGCATCCCGGAGTTCCTGGCACCATGGGACATGATCCGGCGTGGCCAGTCCGGCGTCTATGAGATCGAAGGCGGCCAGCAGCAGCAAGGGCTTGTGAGGCCGCTCGTGGGGGCTTCCCTCCTCGACGGGAGTGATGCCGACGTTGAGGTCGTAGAGACGTTCGATGGCTGTATCGAGAAGCACAGTAGAAGAAAAGGGATTGAGCTGCCAGAGAGGAAGGAGAACGAACGGATTCAGGACGCTGGAACAAGAATAGGGCTGGCGTTTCGATCGGAGGCCGTGAGCATCGTGGGTGTCGGCTGTTTCCTCCGCCGTTTCTTCGGAGCGTGGCCTTGGATGGAGTCCACCTTGCGGAAGCGGGAGGCGCACCATGGCAGATCAAGATTTCCCCAGTAGCTTCTCAATCCGGTGATGATAACACCGGGATCGCCGCTCTTGGTGTGCATGATCCCTTCCACGTAAGAGACAATCCCCTCACGGGGCAGGCCGTCGGGGATGGTGATCAGGTTCTTGTCGCGTGGATCGTCCCATAACAGGGGGCCTTGCCGGGTGTCGATAGCGACGACCCGGTCGCCCGGAGCGAAGGGATGTGGTGTGTTGTGGGTTGGCATACTGGTAGGGTGAAAACGGTTATTTCCGGATCCTGACAAGGGGGGTGGGACATGTGCGGGGTCAGGTTTTTAAGGGATTCAGGGCAAGGCTTAGAAGCACCCGGTCCCATTCCATGCTTCTCGCTGGGCGGCTAATCAACTTGTGTATGCGATTCTCACCGTTGAAGTCATTGTCGAGTTTGAGGCGGCGTGAGAACGGAGCGATTCTTGAAATGATGGAAGAGTGATTAAGAACTAGTGGGGGTCTAGGCGTTTAGGTTCCGTAGGAGGGGTGTCAGATCGCCCCAAGGAAGGACAGTGGCTTTTTCCCTATCCTGGCGGGTGGTGCCACCATGGATGAGCCAGGGGGTGATGGGTTGCTTGGGGAGTTTTTCGCGCCAGAAATCGAGGCCTTTGAAGAAGTCGGAGGCGATGGTTTCGCCGGATTTGATCTCGATGGCGTGGAAGGTGTTCGGGGCTGTCTCGATGAAGGCATCGACCTCGTGGCCTTCCTTGTCGCGCAGGAAGTGGAGGGTGGGCTTGGTTCCGTGGTTGGTCTGGGATTTGAGCAGCTCGGTCATGACCCAGTTCTCGAAGAGTGCGCCACGCTGGGGGTGCGCGGTGAGGTGTCCGGGCTTCCTCACTCCGAGCAGCCAGGCGGCCAGGCCCGGGTCGGTGAAGTAGAGTTTGGGCGTTTTGATCAGGCGTTTGGAGGTGTTGGTGAACCAAGGGCGGACGAGCAGAATGAGGTGGCTGGCTTCGAGGACGGCCAGCCAGGATTCTGCGGTGACCCGGGTGATACCGGTATCGGCGGCGAGCGAGGTGACGTTTAGCAACTGGCCGATGCGTCCGGCGCAGAGTTGGACGAAACGCTGGAAGGTGGCAAGATCCTGGATGTTGAGGATCTTGCGCACATCACGCTCAAGGTAGGTGCCGATGTAGTCCTGGAGCCAGACGGCGGGTTCGACCGGGCGGTCGTAGATCGGAGGGAAGAGGCCACGGTAGAGGAGGTCATCGACTGTGGTTGGTGCGCGGCCGACCGCCTGCAATTCTCCGAGGGAGAAGGGGAACAGGGTGAGCATGGAGGCGCGACCTGCCAGGCTCTGGGTGATGGATTCGATGAACTCGAATTGGCTGGAGCCGGTGAGGATGAAGCGCCCCATCCGGCGGTCGGCATCGACCACACCCTGAAGGTAGGAGAAGAGCTCCGGGACTCGCTGGATTTCATCGAGGATGGCTCCATCCGAGACTTGGCGGAGGAATGCGCGAGGATCCTCCTTGGCGAAGGCGCGGGTGTCTGGATCGTCGAGAGAGAAGTATGGGAGATCGGGAGCGAGGAGGCGCGAGAGCGTGGTTTTTCCCGATTGCCTGGGGCCGGTGATGGAGAGAATCGGGAAACCCGCGAAGCGCTGACGCGCTGTCTCCGTTATGAGGCGAGGGATCGGCTCGTGAGGGCTCGGCGGGGCGCTGGATTCGGCGAACATGACTGATCGTATAGCCAGGTATCCGATCAGTCAACCATACAGGTGGGGCACGTGGATGCCGATGCGAAGGTTGTTATGGGACGAAGGGTTCAGCTTTGTATTTCAGCCGGGTGGTTGTGCGGTCACCGAGCCAGTGGTGAGAGGTGGGCATTTCTCAACGATCACCAGCGATTGGCGGGAGAAGGGTGCGACCTTTCTCTGTCAGCCGGTATTTCTGGGGGCGGCTGTTGGGTTTGTCGGGGATGGTGGGCTCGATGAAAGCCTCACCCAATGCCGCAAGGAGATACAATTTCTCGAAGTTGTCTCGTTCACGCAGTTGTAGTGCATTCATCAGTTCTTTCCGGCTCTTATCCCCTTCTTCCATCACCGCAAGCAGCGCTCTGACTTGCCCTGTGACTTGCCCTGTGACTTGCCCTGTGACTTGCGGGGTGGCCTCTCGCTGACCGGGTGCGGACTTTTCTGTCGGATGCACGGGCAAGCGGACGAGAAAGTAGGAGTGATCGTCATCGAACTCGAATTCCGGTGGGGGTGAGCCGTTGCTTTTCATGACCCGCAGGATTTTGGGAATCCCGGTGGAGTGACACCAATCCAGACAAGCCTTCAGATCCGTCGGCGACCAAACGACAGGTTCAGTCCTTGGAACCTTAAGCGAAGGGACGTCGCGGGCTGGATTATGGCCCTTGGGGACGAAGCCCCAAACCCGGGCCCGCCCGAAGAGATGGCGGAGGTGTGCGTGAATGTTATTTCGATAGCGATTGGACCCTTTGAGCCTGATCTCGCGCCATTCCTCGATGTCTCGCTCGGTGAGCGAGTCGAGGTAGCACTCGCCAAGCGTTTCGCGAATGGTGCCTGCCTTGCCGGTGGCATCATTGCGAGTCATGGAGCTGTCGCGGTCGCGATACTCTTCAATGTAGCGGTCGCAGCATGCGGCGACCGTGGCCCGCTTGAAGTTGTCCTGGCAGTCGAGAGTCTCCTGGAGGATCGCCTTTGGATCCCGGAGTTTCCGGCACAGCTCAAGAAGAGCCTGCTCTTCGGTCGGCGCTCGATGAACCCGTCCAACTTCACCTCGCTTCAGTTGCCCTTTGATTTTTTTCGCCAACTTCTCAGCGCCTTCCTTGGTCTTCCTGTCCTTGACCTGGCGTTGCATTCCCGGCGGACTCCATGTCACTCCCCATGGGCGTCCCGGAGAGGACGGCGGCTTCATCCGGCACGTTCACAAATCCGATGACCCTGTTGAATTTCACTGCCTTACCCCGACCCCCGACTCACCATTCTCCCGCTTGGGAACGGTGAGGGAATGAATGAGCCATTCCCAAGCTCACTCGCCCTCGGCAAAACCGACCACCGAGATCTTCCCCTCGGCACATTTCCTGGCGATCTCATCGAGCCCCAGAAAAAGAGTCCGCCCCGCCTCCACCGCGATCACCCCCACACCCGCTTCCCGGCACGTCTCAATCGTGTTCGGCCCGATCACCGGAACATCGAATCGCATGTCTTGATTGGGCTTCGAAACCTTCACCAGGGTGACATTCCTCCCCTTCCCCAATTCGCCTCCGCGCCGAATGCAGGCGTCGGTTCCTTCGAACGCCTCCAAGGCCAAAACGGTTCCACGCCGCACCACGATACTCTGCCCAATATCGAGCGCGCTCGTCTGCTTCACGATCTTCTTCCCAAACTCGACATCCTCCCAATCACGCTCTCCCAGGTCCGGACCAAAGAGCAGGCCCTCTTTGGCGAGATCTTCTTCCAAAAAGGTGGTGGCGGGAAGAAGCTCAATCTCATCCTTCGCGAGTTCGCCCGCAATCGCGCCAAACAGTGATTCGGCATTCCTTTCCTTCACCGAATGCAGAACCTTGAGCGTTCGCAGATCCGGCCAGAGATCGAAAAGATTCCGGGGGGCAATCTGTCCCACCATGATCGCCTCGGTCGCCTTCTGCCTCCTTAAAAACTTAATCACCCCGCCTAATTGGCCCACTCTAAACCACTTGATGGCATCCACCTGCTCGCCCAGCGCCTCCTTGGTCTCCCCTTTGAAGGCTGCCATGACCAACTTAACCCCGTGCTTGCGAGCTGCGGCCACAAAGGTTTCCGGGTAAATTCCGCTCCCGGCAATCACTCCAATAACACGCTGATCCTGACTCACAAACGTAAGCATCGTGAAGGTCGATACGAATTTCAAACTTCAATTTGCATCAGGCCGACAAACCGCTAACCTCCCGCCATGTTAGCAGCTTCCTACTTCTCAATCGCCCTCGCCGTCGTGGGGATCATCATCCTCTTGGTTCTCGGATTGATCATGATCAATTTCTTCGGTCTCTGGATCCAGGCCCGGGCCGCCGGGGCCCCGGTAAGCCTTGCCAACCTCGTTCTCATGCGCTTCCGAAAAGTCCATCCGGGAATCATCGTCAACTGCCGCATCACCGCAGCCAAGGCCGGACTGAATTACACCACCGACCAACTCGAAGCCCATTATCTTGCCGGTGGCGACATCGTGAACGTCGTCCTCGCCCTCGTCGCCGCCGAAAAGGCCGGAATCTCCCTTCCCTTCGACCGCGCCTGCGCCATTGACCTGGCCACCAAGGATACCGGAAAAACCGTCCTCGAAGCGGTCCGGACCTCCATCAATCCCAAGGTCATTGACTGCCCGAACCCTTCCCAAGGCCTCACTAAAATCACCGCCGTTGCCAAAGACGGCATTGGCGTGAACGTCCGCGCCCGCGTAACCGTCCGCACCAACCTCGACCGCTTCGTCGGCGGTGCCACCGAAGAAACGATCATCGCCCGCGTGGGCGAAGGCATCGTGACTTCGGTCGGTTCTGCCGCTTCTTACAAGACGGTGCTCGAGAATCCCGACCAAATTTCCCGCCTCGTGCTCGAAAAAGGCGTCGATGCCGCCACCGCCTTCGAAATCCTCTCCATCGATATCGCCGATATCGATATCGCCGATAACGTGGGCGCCCGTCTCCAGACCGAGCAGGCCGAAGCTGATAAGCAAGTCGCCCAGGCGAAAGCTGAAATGCGCCGCGCCGCTGCCGTCGCCTTGGAACAGGAAATGGCAGCCCGCACCCAGGAGATGCGCGCCAAGGTCGTTGAAGCCGAAGCGATGGTCCCCGCTGCCATCGCTGAAGCGTTCCGCAGCGGCAGGCTCGGAGTCATGGACTTCGCCAAGTATGAGAACATCATGGCTGATACCAAGATGCGCGACTCCATCGGTGACGAAACTCCCAAGCCGTAATTCATGTTCCTCGCCGAATCAGACATCAACCCGCAGGTCATCATCGTCTTCGTGGCGATGATCCTAGCGGGGCTGAAGGCCCTCTACGAAAAGATGCAGGCTGCCAAACAGCAGCAAGAGCCTCCCATCGAAAGGCAGACCGATGACTATGATCCCTCTCTGGAGTATGAAGAGGTTCTCCAACGTCATCGCGAGAAACTGGGCATCCCGGAAGTCGTTCGCGAGACCACGGCACCGCCGCCCTTTCCCGTCGAAGAAGTTTTCGTCCAGCCACCGAGGCTCAAGGTCGCCAAGCCGATTCTGACCGTCGAAGAAAGACAGGCCCTGCAGAACCTCAATATTCCGTCAAACCGGCGGAAACGTTCTGAAATCACGACCAAATCGCGGCTGAAGGCACACCTCTCCAGTCCAACCGCAGCCCGCGAAGCCCTCCTTCTCTCCGAAATCTTCGGCCCGCCGAAATCAATGAAGTAGATGGGCGAAGTTTGGTCGATCCAAGATAACCGTCCGGGAGGCCCCGTTCTTGAGGAGGAGAGCCCGTGGCGCCCGGAAATCCCCGCCACGGTCAAGCAGCTTAACCGAATATCCACTCTCCGAACCCCAACGGGTCGGCTTATCGAAGCCCGGGGTTTGGCTGCTCCAGCGTGACCCTGTGGCCTTCGAAAATCAGAACCGGTTTCGTGGGTCACGATCAGGATTTCAATCGCCAAAAAATTCGCTAAAAAAACGAACACCTTGTCACTTGCTCCCCCCAACGGTCATACGCGTCAAGGAGACCCACAGCTTCTCGCAAAGCGGGTCAATCCCCGGCAGGGGAGACAGAAGGTAGCCGTGGGTGAAGCCCACGGTTTGCGGTTCGGAAGGGATGGGCACCCCGGCAGGGGCGCGAGAAATTATCGATCAAGGAAACGATCAGGCGTTCTGCCTTCGCATGGCAAAAGGGATACGGGGCTTTTACCGTCGGGTCGCCGGGATTAGACGGAACTTCGGGGACTTTGTTTGGCGGATTTTGGGCTGTGAGCCTTGCGGTTTCTTGGTTTGAGGGGTTTCGGGGTCGGATTTAGTGATGGGGTTTCATGGCTACGCTGCCGGGAGCTTGAGGCCGAGGAGATCGAAGGCTTCCTTTTGCAAGGGGGTGGCCTGGGGGTATTTGAGGAAGGTGCCGGCTCCTTTGATTCTCGGACGGCAGATGACTTTGGTGAGGGTGCCGAGGTTTTCCAAGAGGGTGCGGAAGCTGTGGACGGTGTGGAGGCCGTCGGTGGTTTTTTTGCTTTGTTCCTTTTCTTTGGTGGCGGAGCTGCGTTGCGCGGGGGCGACGGGGCTGGCTCGCAGGGCTTCTGCCGCGGCGGGGTCTTCTTCGCGGAAGAGCAAGGGGGCGAGCTGATGTTCCATTTCCCATTGAATGTAGTAGGCGAGCATGCATAGGAAGATATGCGCTTTTACCATTTCGCTTTCATAGTGAAAAATGGGGCGGATGAGGAGGGCGGTGGTTTTGAGGCGACGGAAGGCGGTTTCGACTTTGGCGAGGTTCTTATAGTTGGCGACGAGGTCGGGGGCGTCCATCTCGTCTTCTCTGATGTTGCGGGCTCTGATGATGTAAAGGCCGTCGAGCCGGGCTTCGCGGGTGATGTTTTGTTCGTCGCGCCCGAAGGTGAAGGTGGTTTCGGTGAAGTGAAGCTTGAAATGTTTGAGCATTTTGTAGCGGGAGCCTTCGCGTTCGACGCGGCGGGCGATGTTTTCTTTTCCTTTGTAAGGGTTTCTTTTTCTCGTGGTGGCGAGTTGGATTTTTGCGAGGACGGCTTCGGTGGCTTCTATCATTTCCTGCCGGGTATGGTGCCGTTTGCGGGCGAGGGCGGGATTGCGACAGACAATGAGGCGTTCGTGGGGGAAGTCGTCGCTGGTGATTTCGGCGAGGTCGCGTTGGTCGAAGAGTTCGGGCTGGAGGTCTTCGGTTTGGACGAGTTTGTTGATCTGGCTGGAGCGCAGGGCGCTGATCCAGCCGTAGTCGGCGAGCTGCGGGTCGGCGGCGGCGAGGTCGAGTTGCTTGCTGGTGAGCATGCCGCGGTCGCCGATGATGATGGCTTTTTTGATGCCGAATTTTTGACGGACGCGTTGGAGTTGGTCGGCGACGGTGTTGGGGTCGGAGGTGTTGCCGGGGTAGACGTGGATGGAGACGGGGCGGCCTTCGCGGTCGGTGAGGAGGCCGTAGTTGATCTGGGTTTTGCCTTTCTTTTTATCGCGGTTGTGGCCGTAGGTGGCGAGGGGGCACGTAAGACCTTCGTAGTAGCTGGAGGAGAGGTCGTAGAGGACGAGGGTGCCTTCGCTGAGGTGGCGGGTGGCGAGGCTTTTCTGGATGCGTTCCTGGCGGGACCCAAGCCAGCGCATGGCGCGGTAGAGGTCGTCTTCGGTGAGGGATGGGTCGAGGTGGAGGTCGTCGGCAAGGGTGGTGGATTTTCCGGCGAGGTGGCGTCCGAGGGCGAGTTTGGAGCCGGGCGAGAGGATGCGCCCGGCGATGAGGGCGAGGGCGACGCGGCGTTCGGGGGAGTCTCCGCGGGCGATGAGGTCGGGGATGCCGAGGCTTTCCATGGTGCCGAGGACGGCGGCGACGTGGCCGTGCGGGGTGGTGGAGAGGATCTCGAAGGCATCCTCGAACGAGGGCTGGTTTTCGGAAACCCGTGCGCCTTTGAGAACGGCGCGGAAGCCGTCGATTTGCTCGGGGGTGAGGAAGGAGATGTTGGCGAGGGTGCGCTTTTTGACCTTGCCGTCTTCGCGATAGGATTCGCGGACGAGGTGGGCAGGCGGGGAGTTGCGGTTGGGCACGGTGTCCACATACATGGTTGGTAACCTGCGATATCTGATCTACAAGTCAACGATTAAATGCACATTTACATGGCTACAAATAAGCAGTTGTTTTGAGGAATGGAGGCACAATCAATTGCAAATCAGCGAGTTATCGACGGATTAAGGGTGGAAGTTCCGTTTAAGCTATCGTGATCTCTTGGAGATCTTCTGGTCGGCTCATCGTTGTGATCAGGTCAACAGCTCGCGGCAGTATATGAATGCGGTCTTTTATCACGATGCGGCCCAGAAAAAAGTGGCCGAAGAATCCCGCGCGAAGGCGGCATCATCCCGCGGAGTTTCGGTGGAAGAGGTGGAGACCGGCCTGCTCCCGGTGGGGGCGTTTACCTATGCCGAGGAGTATCATCAAAAATACTACCTGACACGAATGGCACGGACTTAAGCCTGATTTCAGAGAAATTTTCCTGATAAAATAAGACGAAAAGCCGGTTCGGGTACAGTTTGGAAGTATGAACTATCAACCTGTCCTTACCGGCTTTCCGCACACCGTAT
>Ga0209491_10008010_pt1 | contig 13625 bp, 13 predicted proteins | sample BON02_FD_187213 | JGI IMG/M metagenome (GOLD analysis project Ga0209491, IMG submission 187213) | Freshwater microbial communities from Lake Bonney liftoff mats and glacier meltwater in Antarctica - BON-02 (SPAdes) (version 2) | ecosystem: Environmental > Aquatic > Freshwater > Ice > Glacier... | reverse complement strand
CGGAGGGGAATGCTGTAAGTCCCGCCGAAGGGGAATGAATCGGGGGCGTAGCAAAATGACAGAAGAACAGGCAGACGTATTAGTCTCGCGCAGAGGCGCAGGGGCGCAGAGGTTAAAGTGATGGATGAAAATGCAATAGGAACAAAGTTGATCGAGGCTGCAATTGAAGTTCACCGTGAGCTGGGCCCTGGTCTGCTAGAATCTGTCTACGAGGCGGCACTTGCCTATGAGCTTGGATATTTACTCCATTTTGGAGGCGAAGATGTTCTCGTTATTAGAACGGCTCTCTATAGCAACCGATTTGACCAATACTGGAATCACAGCTATTCCTGTTAAGCACTTTTGGAAAAAATTTGTTATGCACCCTCCGCTCGCGGGTGCCATTTTAATAGAGGTCACCCTTGGCTCGCCGGACGCCTACGTCGCAATGGTATGCGCTGACTCTGACGGGGGCGTCCGCAAGCGGACACGCCACGCACGATTCAGGTAGGTCGCTGCTACCTCGCTACGGGGAAACCTGCGCGCTCGGGGTATTGTTTGATGAATTCTAGAAAGATGTCTTTGGCCACGGGTCCGGCGGTGGAGCCGCCATGGTAGCTGTCACTCACTTGGGTGCCTTCGACCATCACGGCGACCGCGATTTGGGGATTTTCGACGGGAGCAAAACCGACGAACCAAGCAAGATTGACCTCTTTGCCATGGGCGCGAAAGTCAGCCGTGCCTGTCTTGCCCGCGATGCGCAACCCGTCGATCTGCACTAGGCGCCCCGTGCCTTTTTTCCCAATAACACGCTCCATGCCCTCCCAGAATATATCATGTTGACTCTGCGTTAATCCGATCGATTCACCTCCGTGGTCCACTTGTTTTGCCTCCTCATTAGTCAAGGCGCGCAAGGTGGGTTGCGTGCGCGTCTCATCACGGGCAATCGACGCGATGACAGTCGCCATTTGCAGTGGCGTCACGAGAAGGAAGCCTTGGCCGATGGCGGTGTTGGCCGTATCACCGGGCACCCAACCAGAGCCGATGTGCTCACGCTTCCACTCCTTGCTCGGCACGACGAGGCGGCTGGTTTCGTAGGGCACTTCGATGCCTGTCTTTTGGTCGAGGCCAAATCGCTTAGCCTCGGCACTGAGCACATCGATGCCCATGCGCAGGCCTTCGGTATAAAAAAACACATTACAGCTGCCCTCAATCGCAGCGGCCTCATCGACGACGCCGTGCCCATAGCGCGCATGGCAGCGGAAGATGCGATTACCCAAACGGTAGACGCCTTGGCAATCGTGCTCCGTCTCCGGCGTCAGCGTACCATTGCGCATACCGGCGATGGCGGTCAGTAATTTAAAAGTAGAACCAGGTGGATAAGAGAGCTGGACTGCGCGGTTGAGCCATGCGCCGCGCTCATTGATCTCATCGAAGATTTTTCGTGGGATAAAGGGGCTAAGGTCGTTTAGATCGTAACTCGGGTGACTGACGATGGCGAGCACCTCACCGGTGCGCACATCGAGCGCGATGGCGGCACCGGTGCGCTCCCCCAGCGCAGTCTCAGCGGCTAACTGAATGTCGATATCGATACTGGTAATTAAGTTCTGCCCCTGTTTCGGCGTTTGGAGATCTAGCATGGTATCTTGAAAGCCGAGCGGATCAACTCGCCACATTTCGGAGCCCGTTTCGCCCGCAAGGAGATCATCAAACGAACGTTCAAGCCCAGTCTTCCCTCGCTTGGTTTTGAAGGTAAAGGTCTTGATGCCATCGTCGGGTATTTCCTCAGGGTCGGGGTTTACGTTTTGCACGTAGCCGAGGGTATGCGCTGCAGCCACACCGTAGGGATAGTAGCGTGCGGTATCGGTGTGGATCTGAATAGGCGATTTCACCGGAACTTGCTCGATCAGGCGGGCATATTGATCAGCGCTGAGATCTTCAACCAGTGGCAACGGGAGCAGCAGTTGCTCATTGAAGTGGCGAATGATCTGACGCGTGGAGAGGGTATCGTCGCGTCCGGTGATCGAATTGATCTGATCGATATAGCGTTGAATCACGTTTTGACGCGCCACCCACTGGAGCTCGCTGTAGTTAGGCGTAAGCTGCGCGTCTTCACGCTCAGCCTCGGGCGTGAGTTCGTAGGCTTGCTTCAATTCCGCGCGTTCGCCACGCATGATATGCGAATACTCAGTGCGAAACTCACGGCGCAGGTCGTCCAAATAAACGACTGCTGAATAATGAGGACGATTGCCGACCAGTAGGTTACCTTTACGATCGTAAATATCGCCACGGGGCCCCGGCTTGAGAATGCGGCGCTCAGTTTGGCGCTTCTCGATCTCTTCGTATTTTTGGTTAGCGATGAGTTGCCGCCAACCGAGCCCGAGGATGAGCGTGGCGCTGGCCGCCATCACTGTCCAGAAGAAGAAAATAATACGCGGATTCTCGCCGCGATGGACGTCGTATCCGCTCATAACGTCGGAAAGTCCTCCGGCTCGGTATCCATGTGGCAGAGCTCAAAGAGCATACGTTCGAAATTAAAAAACCACGGTGCCACCACAAGCAGCACCAAATGCGAAGCAAGGCTGGTGACGACGACTTGCAGCCAGAAGCCTAGACTAGAAAAATACGAAAAGCCCATGGCTACTGTGACCAGCAGGATACAGGAAAAGTTCAATCCATGTGCCAGCATGATGGGATGGTAATTGTGCTCGGCACGGAAACGAATGCGCATCTGAAAGACGAATGCACCTGCAAAGAGGAAGCCGATAGTGAACAGCCCGAAGGCCGACGGCAGTGCGGCATCAACCCAGAGCCCCGTGAATAAGGTGCAAATGAAATACGATTGATGGCGTAAGTAGAGCGCGGGGAAAACCAGCATAGGGCCTAAGATCAGTAGGTAGATCGACCCGCTCGCCAGCGCTGAATTGACCAGTAGTGTCAGATAAAGCAGTAGCACATTGGCACCGAAGAGAATAATGGCACGCGGATCAAGGAGCATCGGAATCGAGGTCGATGGGATAGAGCGGAATGAGCACGGCCACCTCGTGCAAGCTCAGCAACTGCGAGTCGAGTTCGACCTCGCCGGCTTGAAAGATGCCAGTGCTGCCGGGTTCAAGCCAAGTGACTCGCCCAATCAAAAGACCGGGCGGGAACGTGCCGCCGAGACGAGTGGAGACGAGCTTGAGCGGTAATTGCGTGCTAGCGACGACATCTTGTGGGGCATCGCGGACGGTGCCGACGGAAGTCCCGAAGCCGCCTTGAACAACGCCTTGATAAACGACCGGGCGCTCGTCACCCTCGAAGTTGGCCGCCATACGGAAGTTCGGGCTGGTGATCAACTCGACGCGGCTGGTAAAGGCACCGACCTCGACTACGCGCCCCACCACACCGCCGGAAAAGACGACGGCGGCACCGACCGGGATGTCGAAGTCTTTACCCTTACGAATCACGATCTGCTGCCACCATGCGTTAAGATCGCGGCGCACGACGCGGGCGACTTCGTAGCGAAACTCACGGCGGCTGGGCAGTTTAAGGATCGATTCGAGGCGCTGGATCTCGTTCTCCAGTGTTTCCTTACGCTGGGCATTGAATAGAGCGACTTGGCGCGTGCGACTTCCCTGCCCGCTTCGATCAACTCGACCTTGGAGTGGCTGCGGCGCGCCCAAAAACCTTCAAGGTCGTCGAGGTAGGAAGTGGCCACCCATGCGGGTGCTTGAAACTCCGAGAAGCTGACCTGAAGGAAGGATTTGATCGCTGTCGGAATGACCCACCAAGCGACGAGAAAGACGCCTAAGGCGACCAACGGCTTAATTCGATCGAGGCGGATCTTCGCCACAATACGCGCTATTTGGGGTTACCCGTGAGGTCTTTCAGCAGAAAGGCCAGTTCGTTTAAGACCAAGCCAGTGCCATTGGCCACGGCGCTGAGCGGATCGTCGGCGATGATCACGGGCAAGCCGGTCGCATCGCTGAGCTGCTGGTCGAGCCCCTTAATCAAGGCACCGCCCCCTGCGAGGAAGAAGCCGCGATCCACCAAGTCGGCCGAAAGCTCGGGTGGGCAACGCTCTAGGGCATTGCGCACGAGATCGACGATCGCGGTAATGGTATCGGAAAGGGCGTCGCGAATTTCTTGCGAAGTAATTGTGATCGTTTTAGGCAGACCGGCCACAGAGTCGCGTCCACGCACTTCCATCGAAATTTCTTCTTCAAGCGGGAAGGCAGAGCCGACTTTGATCTTAATCTCTTCAGCGGTGCGCTCACCGATCATCAAATTGTAGGCGCGCTTCATGTAGTTCACGATGGCGCTGTCGATCTCGTCGCCGCCGACGCGGATGCTCTTGGTGAAAACGACCCCGGCGAGCGAAATGATAGCCACTTCGGTGGTGCCGCCGCCGATATCGACGATCATGTTGGCCGCTGGCTCATCGATGGGCAGGCCGACACCGATCGCTGCGGCCATGGGCTCTTCGAGTAGCACCACGTCGCGCGCACCGGCACGGATGGCGGACTCTTTAACCGCGCGGCGCTCCACTTCGGTGATACCGGAGGGCACAGCGACGACGATGCGGGGTGCGATAAAAGTCTTCTTTTTATTCACCTTATTGATGAAATAACGAAGCATGGCCTCGGTGATCTCAAAATCGGCGATCACACCGTCCTTCATTGGGCGAATGGCGGTGATGTTACCGGGGGTGCGCCCTAGCATTTTCTTCGCTTCGGAGCCGACGGCGCAGACCTTCTTAGTGGACGTATAGATAGCCACCACACTGGGTTCGCGCAGGACGATGCCTTTTTCTTTAGCGAAAACTAAAGTATTAGCGGTGCCAAGGTCGATGCCGATGTCGTTAGATAGAAGTCCAAACACAATAAGAAGGGTGATAAATAGCGCTACGCTGACTGATCAGAAGTGACAGGAGTTTTTCTATGAAAGCATTTGAAAGTCAAATGATTACCGATGCAATTATTAGATCACCCGACGAGCTTGAAAAACACGCGTTTGCCCGCTTGAAAGATTTGCTCGCCAGTGGGTGGTGTGATCTCGCGATTGGGATCGGTCTGCTTTTCGCCGTCAATTTTAACCCCGCCCTGCTGGACGAGGCGGCGAATCGCGCCCTTGCTCTCAAAGAGTTCGGACTGCGCCATGACCTCAAAGAGCGGTGCATTCGGCGCATCGCCAAGCAGATCACTCCAAGTAAAAGTGGGCATATCATCGGGTAGCTTATTTTTAGAAAAAACTTGCTCGAACTGCTCCAGCTCGTGCCTGGCCGCCTTCATCGAGTGAAACTGGCCGACGAGTGAGGAAGCCAAACTCTTCTTGGCCTGCATCGGGTGGCCGGCCTTGAGCTTTTCGATCTTGCCTTCGGGCAATTCCAGCAGCAGGCGGTAGTAGTCCCACATAGTGTCGTCGCTGATCGACATAATTTTACCAAACATCTCTTTCGGGCTATCGGTAAACGCGATAAAGTTATCCGCGCTCTTCGACATTTTCTTGGTGCCGTCGAGGCCGATGAGGAGCGGCATGGTGATGACGGCTTGCTCTTGCTTACCGGCATCCTTCTGGAGTGCACGACCGACCAGCATGTTGAAAAGCTGATCGGTGCCACCGATTTCGACATCGGCATTGAGAACGAGCGAGTCGTAGCCCTGAATGAGGGGGTAAAGGAACTCGATAATCGAGATCGGTGCTTGACTGCCATAGCGCTTAGCAAAGTCGTCGCGCTCCAACATACGGGCAACCGTCATTTTACGAGAGAGCTTGAGGCAGTCCTCGAAACTCATCTTATCGAACCACTCACTGTTATAGAAAACGGTGGTTTTTTCCTGATCGAGAATTTTAAAGGCTTGATCCAGATAGGTCTGCGCATTCTCCACAATTTCATCCTTTGTCAGCACGGGGCGAGTGCTAGAGCGGCCGGAAGGGTCGCCGATCAATGTGGTAAAGTCGCCAATGATCAGCAGCGCTTCATGCCCGAGGTCTTGAAACTGGCGGAGCTTATTAAAGACTACGAGGTGGCCGAAGGTGAGATCAGGGCGTGTCGGATCGACGCCCAGCTTGACGCGCAACGGCTTGCTGCCGTGGAGACGATCTTCGAGTTCAGTTTCACCGATGACAGTCTCGGTGTTGATGCGGATGGTATCGATTAAGCTCATTTGTTCAGAAGTCGGAAATCAGAGGACGGATGTCAGAGGACAGAGGCACCTCTGTCCGCGAAATCAGTTAGAATCAATAAACTGAGGGCATCCCCGTTTCCGTAAAGGATAAAGTGATGAAGCGCGAGGGCGAGAGTGCTGAATCAAGCCGACCAGTCTTCCCAGTGCAAACCGTGAATTAACTTGAAATGCTTGGCGTTGAGAGTCGATACCGTCAAATCGTGTGTGAGTGCGGTGGCAGCAATCGAGAGATCGAAGTCGTCCACTGTGTCGCCTGTTCGGCGCTGCTGCGCTTTCATCCGGGCAAAATTCGTGGCCACCGATGCGTCGAAATCCAGAATGGCCAGCCGATCTTTCAGTATCGTGCGGTAGCGCGTCCACAGCCGCGCAGAGTCTTTCAGAAATAAACCATACTCCATCTCGGCGATGGCAATTGCGGGTACCGCCAACAAATCGTCCCCATGCAACTCCCAGTGATCTTGGCAAATAGCAAGCGGGCGAGGGCGAATCGGCTGGCTATAAACCGATGTATCCAACAAATATCGAAGCGCCATCAGCCCAAAGGGTTTTCATGTTTTCGAGCCTGCGTAGAACGCTCTGGCAGTTCAAAATCTTCATCCAGTTCACCTTCTTCTCGATCTGAGCGTCGCCGTATATCCCAAATGCCTAATCGAACTTTCGGATCGTGCCCTTGATACGGGCGAATCTCGGCAATCGGCTTATTTCGATCCATCACGACAATCGAATCGCCTCCCTCGCGGACTTGGCGCAAGTAACGACTCAGATTGTTCCTTAAAGTCCCTGTCTTTATTTCCATGTAGCTAAGTTGGCAGGAAACTTAGCCAAGTCAATCAGCGAATCGTGATGTAGGGCTCGATTGGACGGTTGCAATTTGCGGAAGCGACGAAGGCATCTCGATCTTCGGTGCTGTGGAACAGGTAGAGCGCATAGCCACCCCAACCACCGCCGGAGTATTTGCGCCCGATACAGCCGTCTGCCTCGGGCAAGGGGCGCATACCTTCTTTGAGTTGCATCGCGTAAGTCATGGTGACGGCCTCACCGAGTTTGGAGATGCTGGCTTCGACTACGGCCTCTTCAGCGATACGTCCAGCGGCTTCGATCATGTCGTAGTCGCGTTCGTTATCAGCATTGCCTGGCGTATCGTGCGGGATATCTGTATAGTGCAGCGCCATGTGGCCATGGAGAAAGTCGCCGTTGCGCTTAAAGTGGAGGACAGGCTTTTCACCGCTGCGCCAGACACAGAGCCCCGTCTCGCGAATGATGGCGGGATCTTGCCAGCCGACGCCGAGATTCAGCTCGCTTTCGACGCCGTCGTTACCGTTGAGCAGCGCCCAGGCACCACTCCCGCCTAGGCCGGACTTTTGCTCATAGCCCCAATTCGTAAGTGAAACCATCGGAGAGATCGCACAGTTGACGATAAAACCGCCCCTTCGTGCGTAGCGCGGCACATCCAACCAGCCGCCACCGAAATCGACGCGCAGCGGCGCATACGCAGGGGTACGGATATTACGCACGATTGAAGTCGTAGAAACAGGCGTAAACTGCGGCGGCGTCTTCGGTAGGACGACGTACTCTGCACCGACTTGAGCGCAAAGGGCGCGTTTGGCATCGGCGTATTGATCGTCTTCGGTCACCGCGAGCACGTCGGGCTTAATATTAAAGAAGTGCTCTTTGAAATCCAGCCCCAGTTCGTGGCAATCGCCAATCACCACCTGGTCAACGATGTCGAGCGCAGTCATCAGCGCCAGTTTATGATCCTGCGGAATGGAAGTACGACGCTTTTTGTGTTCCCAAAGGACCTTATCTGACGCAAAGCAAACAGTCAGGTGATCTCCCAGCGCACGTGCTTCTTTGAAAAACTGAATATGCCCTCCGTGGAGGATATCGTAACAACCGGATATAAATACTTTCTTCATGTGCCTGTGGTTTAACCAAGTAAGCCGTGACAGTCACGCAGCAATTTCCCTGCGAGCGCATCCCCGACGCGCTCCCCGAAGACACTTGGCATTTGTATCTAACGATCAACGAAAATCAGAGCCACCAGATTAGGTTGGAGTCATAGCCGCACGTCTTCAAAAAATCATTCAGATGGCAGCATTTTTTCTGGAATGCTCTCAAGCCTCACGATGTTGCCGAAATTAGTTATACCGATATAGCGCAAGTGACGTTTCAGTTCCGAAGTTTTCTCGTCCCTGAACGAGACTTCCACAGGCGTCCTACAGATGAAAATCAATCGCTCATCGGTGTTTTCAGGATTAACACGAAAGGATGAAGTTCGAACAAAACGAATTGTGATTATTTCCTCTGTTGCACGATTCTCAACTTCAAGCATTTCTGGCAAAAAACCGTACCCTACTAAATCCTCTAACCTCATTGGATTACGGGATCTACCCCCATTGCTAGCATAACTTGACCAGATATTGTAAAGCTCACGAAACTGAACTTCAACGGCCGATGATACGCTGTAAGGATGCGACAATTTTCCAGTCAAATTTGAAGCGAAAAATATCGCCACATAGATTAAGGAAACCGCAGCCAAAGGGAGAGCAATCATCTTGTATTTCAGTTTCATACAGCACGAATCATTTTCAGTGAACTAAAGCACGCCTAGGCAGGGGCAAAATAGATGTAACTCACATCCTGAGTGACATTAAAAATAATTTCAGACACTCGCTAACCCTTCTCTCGTCGAAAAACCATCGCACCTACACTGCCTACGAGCGCAGCGATGATTAACCATATCCAAAATCGATCCTTCCCTGTTGGCTCTTTTGAATCAGTTTGCGATTGACGGCTAGATTGGAAACTTTGCGCATCGACTTCCAAGACTTCACCCGCGGCGGGGCTTTCAGTCACTAAATCGATCTTGAGATTTCCTTCTTCGACACTGTTACCTGATAGCGCAAACTCCTTCTCCTTTAACAGATTTAATGAATGCACAGCTACGCCACGAGTAAACCCACCGATTTCTGGATCGTCGATAAAGGACTTCAAAAATTCAAAAACCTCGGGCGTTGGTGGTGCGCTTCTAATACGATTGGCAATAGCAAGCTTTTCATCGTAGCCGCCCTCTTCCCTCAAGAACTTAAGGTAAGTGTCGAGTTCTGGTTCCGCGATTCTTAATCTGCTGTAAATAATGGCATGATAGTCACTCTCTTCGTCCTTCAACTCGTCGAGAACAATTGCCCAGTAATCTTCTTTACGCGTTCGATTGTAGTCGCCAATTGCATTAGATAGAGTTCTAAATTCATCGGTAAGCGTAGTGATTGCCCGATCCGCCTTTTTATACTGATCAAGCATTCTAGCTTTTTCTGCTTCGCTGAGAGGCCGTTGCGTATTCGTCAATTTCTCTTCGAACTCCTCAGGCGTATTAGCCAAGCATATCGCATGTAGAAAAAATAATGCAATAATTGTAAATTTCCTAAGGGGTGTATTCATGATCAAAGTAGTTCGAACAGGATGCTTTGGTATGTTTCTATACTATCTTCCGCTTTTTGCCGTTTATCGTTAGGCAAACAGGTAATTCCAATATTGTCGGCATCTATCTGCACTACATAAGCATCTATTTCATATCCCACCCAAACTTGAATACTTGCTTTATTAATCTCGCTCAAGCTCGTAAAATCAAGACTCGAAATAAGTGAAGGAGTAATGTCATCAAACTCGGAGATCCCCGCCCAGCTAAAGAAGAAGTCATGCCCTGCACTCGCTTCGCCAATGGCCGTAAAACCCTGTTTGTAATGCACGTTTTCGTGAATACGAGTTGAGGCCAGCGTATTCTCGTTTCCAATGGGCTCTGGGCCGATAAACACTCGAATGAAGGGCGACGTTAAGAAAGTTTGTGTTATGCCGTTGGCTCCCTGCATAAACGGATCATGCGTAGGCAGATAGCCAAAGTTCAAGTCATACTTCAAGGCGTTGTAAACTGCGGCTCGATCAAAGCGCTCTGCCTCAGGATAGCTCTGCTCCATCAAGTAGCGATGACGCGGGAGGATTTTTATAGTGTTCACGAAATCCAGCATTTGCTCTTTGAAGAAAATACCGACTGTGAGAATCCGTTCTTCGGGGTTGTCGACTTGGCAAATGCCTGTCTTCGACTCGAAATCGGCAATGATACGGATGGGAGCTACGCCGTCGGTCGCACGAAACTCGGCATCATTGATGAAAACTTCACTTTCCAAAGTTCGGATGGGCTCCGGGTTAACATTGACAACTCGAAAGGAGATGTCGGGCATGAGTTCTTCGGCGAGATCGGGCGGAATGTTCCACTCGATCAAAACGGTGTTTTCGTGATTGCCACGATAGTCAGTCGTGTCGAAGGGAGTGCGCCCGATCCACTCCGTGATGTAGCCCGCAGGCACGGGATCCAACTGTGGCACGAATCGCTCGAAGGAAATCTCCGAAACGGTGACTGCGACCTCCGCAGGATTGCCCACCGAGTTATCGCTTTCATCGAAACACTGTAGCGAAACGGTGGTGTCGGTAATATCATCGCTGACTTTAAGCCCTTCAATCCAGATGCGGTTGGTGGCATTGAGTGTGCCTAGTTGGCTATTATTCAAGCTCCAGCTTTTTGTTTTACTAGAGGCTTGGGTGAGCACTGTGCCGTTCGTTTCACTGCTCCAGACTTTAATTTTGTCGTTATTTTGAGTGAGCTTGAAGGTGCCAGGGCCGACGAGTGGGGCGGCTTCAAAATAGATCCCAGTGCGTGTTGCGCTGCCGAGGTTAATGGCCACGCTTTCCCCTTGCTGGGCTTTGAGGCGCACTTTGGGCACGGTGATCGTGACATCGCCCTCGGTTTCTGCTTCAGGCACGTTGTCGTTGACGCCGAGTAGGCCGTCGGGGTCTTCGACCACTAGGCCGATACCGTCAGGCGCGGCGGCACCGACGGCGATTTTAAAAGTGTAGTCGAAGTCGCCTTGGCCTTGAACGTGGTTGAGCTCAACTCTTTGACGGAAACCTTCGGGAAACGAAATCTCACGGCTGGCGAGCACGCCGAGGCCAGCTTGAACGCGGGTTTTGAGCACTTCGCCACTCGGGGTGACGTTGTAGATCTTGAGTTCCCACTGCTCGGAGTGGCTGCCGCTGTGGTCGCCTACGGTGAAGTTTACAGGGATGAGCGTCTCTGCCGTCGCTTGAAAGGAGCCAGCACTGGCGAAGGTATCGTTGCCATTGGAGGGATCGCTGCCTTGTTGCACTTCGACGGAATCTAAGAGGCCGTCGCCATCGCTGTCTTCGGGATCGCTATGAAAACCCCCAACACTCAAGCCTAACTCTTGTTCGAGCGCGTCGGGAACAAGATCGCGGTCGTAATCAATGACTGAATCTTCGGAGATGAAACGGCTCATCTAACCACCGATCCAGCCTTCGCCCAAGTCTTCGTCATTATCAAGACCTTGAGGCAGTGAAGTCGTCAGTCGCCCACGCTCATCGTCGTAGTAAATATCGTCAGCATAGATGGTGCTACTTTGATCGGGGATAAAACCATCGCTCGTCATCCAGCCCCAGTGCAAGTCTTCTTCCCACAGATTATTGACGTCACTCTGGTTGTCGCTGATCCAGCCATTTTTACTATCGCCATAGTATCTTTTTCTAGAGGAAACAGAGCTAAAATCGCAGTAGAGTTGATTACCCGCTGCCCAGCCAATGCCATAGGATACCACGGTTTCCGTGCCCCAAAAGACACTGATCGAGTTTTCTGAAAACACCCTTGGTTTGCCATAGCCCGCATAAACATTGACCGAATTACTCGTCAGATCTGGGATAAAGCCCTCCCAATAATCGGGGCTGAATGTGCTCTCTGGTTCGACCAGCCAGCCGGAACAAGTTTGGCGGTTCAGGTGCTGCGGCACATCAAAACTAAAATCGTAGAAATACCCCGTCTCAGGATTGTAATAAGCCGTGTTGATATACTTAACACCGCTGGGGAGACCTGAGCGTGGCAGGGGCTCGACGTTGACAGTGAACTCGACTTCATCGCTCTCGTAAGTGTTGCCGCCGACTTCGAGATAAGTCTTCGCGCGGATCGTGTACCGACCGTTCTTTATTTTCAGAATCGCTGCGTTACCCGCTTGGGGATCGTAGGTGCCGGCATCCGCAGCCATACTCTGCGGACTAGATGAGTTGCCATTAAAGCGTAGATACGGAGATAGATGCGGGGCTTCGACGAGATAGTGCGTCTGACCAACAAGTGCGGCACTGCGGAGATAGAGACTTAGGTCGCCTTCATCCTGCACCGTGTAATTTGTGCCAGACTTCGTATAATCACCGCCGACTATCAGCGTGGGCGGGGCAATCTCTGCGTTGAGTTCGTTGGGGTCTTCGCCATCGGCAAACTCTTCGAGATTCGTCCATCCGTCGCCGTCGTTGTCCCCGCTTGGATTGTAAGCTCCGTGGAAAAGTTCCCAATCGTCTGGCAGGCCGTCGCCGTCCGCGTCGAGGTTGAGCGCGGGATTGAGGCCGGACAGAAACTCGTTGAGGTCGCTGACGGTATCGCCATCGCTGTCGGCTGCGGCATCTGACGTGCCAAGCAGCAGCTCTTCGAAGGCGTCTAGACCGTCGCTGTCTTCATCCAAGGGCAAGACCGCGCGAACCGTCCAGAAAAACATTTCTGTTCCAGAGATCGGGAGCACCGTCAGCATGTGCTCAACCACACCCGTCCCGGTGAAAGGCAAATCGACATCGATCCAATTGCCTGCTTCTAGAGTGGGCGTACCACGAAACTGGTAGCGCTTGCCTGCCACAGTGGGGATGGCTAAATCGAATACGCTATTCGTAATCTGGATCGAAGTAGGCTTGAAGACCGATTCGCTATCGAAGGGATCGGTGCCCCAGACTGATTCGATGTAGTTGTTGTGTTCGTCGTGGTCGGGGTTTTCCTCACCACTGCCAGCGGCTAGACCATAGTGCTGCGCGTACACATCGGAGATTTGATCGCCGTTTTGATCGACTGCGGAAACGATGGTGCACGCCGACAAGCTTGCGGCTAAGAAGCAAAAATTGCGTGGCCGGTTCTTCATTTGCTTGCCTCGCTCACGCGTGAATAATTTAGGATGATGTCCTGTGGCACCTTCGGGTGCGCCGCATCATAACTCTCCTGCGCGGCCTGCAATTTAAGCGAATTTTCGTGTGCACGCTTGACCGCGATTCGACAAAGCTAATCACTTTAAAGCTAATTTGATTGAAATCCCCTCAGTTTCGCCCTTTTTACCTTCGTAAGTCATTGGTAATCAGTAAAAATGCCAAAATGTAGGGACTGAAAATGCTTAATATTTAAGATATGGCATTGCTTTTTTGTGATTTCTTGAAATTCTGCGCGTATGTTTATCCGCCGGAAAATTAAAACTCTGAAAGCTCAGAGCTATGAGCAGCATCAATTATTAAAATCGGTGCGCACGGATCGTGGGCCGAGGCAAGAAGTCGTGCTGAATATGGGCACACTGGATTTACCGCAAGCGCAGTGGAAAGCTTTAGCCA
>Ga0209491_10008008_pt1 | contig 13626 bp, 12 predicted proteins | sample BON02_FD_187213 | JGI IMG/M metagenome (GOLD analysis project Ga0209491, IMG submission 187213) | Freshwater microbial communities from Lake Bonney liftoff mats and glacier meltwater in Antarctica - BON-02 (SPAdes) (version 2) | ecosystem: Environmental > Aquatic > Freshwater > Ice > Glacier... | reverse complement strand
TGCGGAAAGAATCCAGATCATCCTCTTGGTGGGAGAAAATGGGCATCATGCCACAGTCAATGCCCTTTCCTGTTCCGGTTTTCCTGAAAATCACCCAAACCCTGTAGCCAGCAGCATTCAGTACGAAGCGTCATCCGTCGAAGTCAGGTGTTCTGAAATGATTACCGCTTTTTCCATTCAGCGCGGCAAGCGCATCATGCGATGATGTCGTGGAGCACGTCTCCGTAGACGTCGGTCAGGCGGTGATCGCGGCCGGAGTGGAAGTAGGTGAGTTCCTCGTGGTTGAGGCCCATCTGGTGAAGGATGGTGGCGTGGAGATCGTGGACGTGGGACCTGTCCGAGGCGACGTGAAAGCCAAATTCATCGGTCGGTCCATGGACGGTGCCACCTTGGATGCCCCCGCCTGCCATCCAAGTCGTGAAGGCTGCGGCGTGGTGGTCGCGGCCTCCGGTTCCGATCGGGGTGCGCCCGAGTTCACCCGCCCAGACGACAAGGGTTTCGTCGAGGAGTCCGCGCTGTTTTAGGTCTTCAAGGAGCCCGGCGATGGGCCTGTCGGTTTGAGCGCAAAGTTGCTGGTGGCGCTTGTCGTTATCGCCGTGGGTGTCCCAATTGGAGTGGTAGAGCTGCACAAATCGCGTTCCTCGTTCTACGAGTCGTCTTGCCAGGAGGCAGCACTTGCCAAACTTGTCGGTCTCCTTGCCGCCGATGCCGTAGAGCTTCTTGGTCGCTTCCGTTTCGTTGGAAGTCATGACCACTTCGGGGGCATGGGATTGCATCCGGTAGGCCAGTTCGTAGGCTTCGATGCGGGCGGCGAGTTCGGAGTTGGGCGGGAGTGCCTTGAGGTGTTGGTCAGTTCAGGAATTGCCTCTCTCAAGAAACCCGCTTTATTAGCCCCGCCATGCGTTTTCTTTTCCTGACTCTCGGGGCGACCAACCTTACCCTCTCGCAGGAGATTCTCGACCCCCTCGTGGTGATCGGCGAGCGGACCCGTGAAATCCTTCCGAATGAAACCGCTTGGGATGATTTCGAAATCCGGCAGTTCGCACCGCAGACCATCGATGCCCTCCTCGCCACCGACCCTTCATTTTCCCTCTACCGTCGTCAGAGCGCGCTTTTTGGAAATCCCACCTCGTCCGGAGTGAGTCTTCGGAACATCGGGGCGACCGCAGCCTCCCGCAGCCTTGTCCTTCTCGATGGAATCCCGCAGAATGATCCCTTTGGCGGGTGGGTGAACTGGGCAAGCTATGACCCGGCCTTGCTGGGCAGGGTGAGACTTTCATCGTCGTCTCAGTCCAGCATCTGGGGGAATCTCAGTGTCGGAGGAAGCGTCCAGCTCACCAGTAAAACGATCAAAGACGGCCAGGGTGCCTTGACCCTTTCAGGAGGGAGTCAGGGTTATCTCGCGGGAAGCTTTTTTCAGGATCTCGTCGCCGATGATGAACGCTGGCGTTTCCGGGTCGGGGCTCACGGCAGCCAAAGTGAGGGCTACTTCCTTCTCAAGGAATCCCAACGCGGTGAGATTGATCGCAGGGCCGATCTGGAAACAAGGGGAGCCTTTCTTCAGGCCGAATGGGCACCCAACGACGACCTCGAGATTCAATCCCGCCTCTCATGGTTTGAGGAGGAGAGGGGGAATGGCACTGCTCTTACTGGAAATTCGACCGAGGCTTTCGACTACAGTCTCAGAGTCCTCGGCGAGCATCATGACGTCAGTTGGCAGGCTCTCCTTTTCTACCAAGACCGCCAGTTCACTTCAATGTTCTCCTCCACTGCTCCAGATCGCTCAAGTGAGCGTCTCGCGCTTGATCAATTCGATGTCCCCGGCACCGGTTTCGGTGGCGGACTCACGCTCGACCGGGAGGCTTCCGGTCAATTGAAAATCCTGGGCGGCTTTGATTTCCGCCTGCTCAGCGGAGAGACCAATGAAAACGCGGGCACCTTTCGTCGCCGGAGAGCGGGAGGAGAGCAGGATGTTGTCGGGGCCTTTGCAACGGTTAAGAACGAGATCTCCCCGACTTCGCGGATCGATGCCAGTCTCCGTCTCGATCATTGGGAGTTGCGCGACGGGCTTCGCCGTGAGACCTCATTGAGCAGTGGGAACCTGCTGCGCGATGATTCTTCCAACGATCGAGATGACTGGGAGACGACTTTTTCACTCCGTTGGGAGAAGGACCTCTCCGACGAGTGGCTCTTTGATTTCGCTGTCGGAAGCAGCTACCGGCTGCCAACCCTTAATGAACTCCACCGGCCTTTCCGGGTTCGCGGAGACATCACCGAGGCCAATCCATCCCTGAAACCAGAGCGCTATCATTTTCTGGAGTCAGGGCTGGCGTATGGTTTGGGAGATGACTTCTCCTTTAGATTCGGAGGCTTTCACTACTGGATCGACGATGCCATTGCCAACGTCCCGGTGACCGATCCGGACGAAATCTCGACGATCTTTGGTTCGCTTCCGGCAGGTGGGAGCGGCAGCCAGCGGCGGAATGTCGACCGCTCACGAGTCTACGGAATTGAGGGTCACATTGACTGGGCCATCGACGATTCGGTCACGCTCTCCGGCAAGGGCCTTTGGTCGAACACTCGCTTTGAGTCCTCACCAGGACAGCCGCTCTTAGAGAACGAGAGCTTTCCCCAGTCGCCGGCCTTTGCCATGAATCTCGCCGCGCACTACCACCCGGTTGAAGATTGGCGGTTCTCGATGGAGGTCGATTATCAGAGTTCGGCCTATGATGATCTGCTGGGGGAAAGGAGTCTTCCGGAGTTCTGGTCTTCCCGCATCTCCGCCTCCTGGCAAGCCACGGACGACCTGAGACTCGGAGCCAGAGTCGAAAATCTCTTCGATGCCGAGATCATCAGCGGGAAAAGTAACGATGGGTTGGTTGCGATTGGCCAGCCGCGTGCATTTTGGCTCACTGCTGAATGGCATTTTTAATTTTTTCGGTTATTACTTTGACTGATGAAGCGTTTCTTTCCGTTCTTTTTCCTTCCACTTCCTCTCTTCGGTCAGGACAAGCAGCCTGACTTTTCCAAGATGGAGGTCGGCAAACTTTATGAAAATCTCTGTGCCAGCTGCCACGGAGCCAAATTTGAAGGTGGCTTGGGAGGCTCACTCACGGATGGGATCTGGAAGCATGGGGGCTCCGATGCCCAGCTAACGAAAGCGATTGAGGAGGGATTTCCCCAGCTTGGAATGGTCCCTTACAAAGGGACCCTGAGTGACGAACAAATTCGGTCTTTAGTCGTTTTCATGCGGGAAAAGGAAGCCGAGATGAAAAGCAAGGGGATGACATTCCCCAAGCCGAAAGCAGGCGAAGTGACCAAGACCGATCACCTTAATTACACCTTGGAAGTCGTGACCGAGGGTCTAAAAATACCTTGGGCGATTGCCTTTCTTCCCGATGGCTCCCGGCTGGTGACTGAACGTGGTGGAGATCTGAGAATGATTTCCAAGGAGGGATCCTTGGATTCTCAAAAGATCGCAGGACTCCCGGCGGTCTCGGCTTTCGGACAAGGAGGGCTTATGGAAGTCGCTCTTCATCCCGAGTATTCCAAGAATGGTTGGGTTTACCTCGGCTTCAGCGATCCTCATCCCGAGGATCTCGAGAAGAAGGAAAAGAGGGTCTTGACTGCGGTCGTTCGTGGTCGGATCAACGACCATCAATGGGTCGATAACGAGGTGATTTGGAAAGGGCCTCAAAAGGACTATTCCAGGAGCGGGGCTCACTTTGGCACCCGCTTTGTTTTTAAAGATGGCTACCTTTTCTTTCCCGTCGGAGAGCGGGGCGAGAACATGAACGCTCAGAAGTTGAGCAATTCTTTTGGTAAGACCTTCCGCCTTCATGACGATGGCCGGGTCCCGGACAACAATCCTACTTTCGAGGGCAAGGAGGCCCTGGCCGGCATCTGGACGATGGGGCATCGCAACCCGCAAGGATTCGCGCTCCACCCGGAGACTGGTGAGATTTGGAGCACCGAGCATGGTCCGCGGGGAGGGGATGAGCTAAACCTGATCCAACCGGGGAACAACTACGGTTGGCCCGTCACGACCTACGGGATGAACTACAATGGCACCCCCATCACGGATCTCACTGAAAAAGAAGGGATCACTAATCCTGTCACTTATTGGGTTCCGAGTATCGCGGTTTGCGGGCTCGATTTCTATTCCGGCAAACCTTTCGCGAAGTGGCAGAATGATCTCCTTGTCGGTTCACTTCGGGCCAAGGAGATCCAGCGTCTGCGCATCCGTGATGGCAAAGTGACCGAACAGGAAACGATCCTGAAAGACTACGGCAGAATACGTGATGTCGCGACCGGCCCGGATGGTTTGATCTATGCTCTCATGAATGATCCCGACCAGCTTATCAGATTAGTGCCTGCGAACTAGGAGAACCTGCCGTGCAAGCCCGGGGAGAGGGCCGCTTGATCGCTTCACGGTGTGGGAGCACGAAAAAACCCCGCCTTTCGGCGGGGCTTGTGGGGTGTTTTGACGTGTGACGCTCCCTTGCCGTGATCGACGTCGGCGGGCCGTCGGTGAGGCCGAAGACGAAGATCTCGTCGTCCGGGCCAGCATTCCAGTTCACCTTCATCGCGAGAAGGTGGCGGTGCTTGCGCCGGGGCCGTTAAAGGTGGCGGTGCCTTCTGGTGTGAAGGATTGCCCCGTCGTATTATCGTAGACGGAAGTACCAATGGCCCGTGCCGCCCCCCCACGCCGTTCACCCCGATCCCTACCCCGAATCCCGCCAAGGAGAGTGCTTGGCTGTCAGTGGCAGTGACTGTTTGGGGGAGGTCAGGCCAACGAAGCTGTCAGGGCCGCTGAACCCCTTGTCCTAGAAGAAGAAGGTCATCCAGGTCGTCGTTCCTTCGGTCGCGGCCACACTGGCTGAGATCCATGCAGAATTGAAAGGAACCGCCTGAGGGCAGGTTCGGTCAGAGGGATGGGATATGCTCACCTGAAAACTGTTCTAAAAATAAAGGAGGCGAGACCTAACAAATCAGGTAAAATAGCGAGCGGCCTTCAAGAACTGGGGCGCGGCCGGGAGGAGTTGTGAGGAGCCGAGAAACCCGGGTCTCAAGGCACCTCACCTGCAAAGGTGGCTCTCGATGGTGATTTTTTTGCTGGTTCATAAACGTTGGGTCGCGGGCTCCCGGTGGGAAGGTGGCGAAGGCCTTATTTCCGTCGGCGTCGCTCAAACCGATCTTCCATAATAACAAACACGGTCTCATCAGGCTTCTTGCATATCGAACTACCATTGCTTTCTTTTTGTCGATGGTATGAAATTCATGCTGGTCATGATCCATGGCTCGATTGAGGGTTTTGCCTACTGTCGGGCAGGAAGCGGGTCCGGGGTGGAGACCCTGAACCCGGCCGAGATGATGTCGCACGCGGGCGGGCACGTCCCGGCCTTGTCGCGATCATGAGTGGATATGTCCCCGGGAATGGCACCTCGGGTTTGCGGATGATAGAATCGCTACGGCTTCGACCGTAAAAGTGAATGCGGGCGTTTTTCCCGTCATTTTAAGTCATCCCTTATGAAATCCCATCTTCTCCTCGCGACCTCTCTGGCTTTCGCCGGCCCCGCCTTCTCGCAGATTGTGCAAACCGAGCCCAATGACAGCATCGGGACCGCCACGCCTTCGACTCTCGTCGCGGGATCGGCTGGTGGAGTCTTCTCGCTCGGCAACAATGGCGACGGCCCGTTCGGTCCAACTACCGGGAACAGCAGCGGCGACATGGACTTTTTTGCCATTCCTGCGAATGCCGGCCAGGTCATCATTTTTGATGTCAATTCGAACGTCAACGGAACAGGCGTGGATTCGGTCATCGGCCTCTACAACGGTGCCGGAACTCTCCTCGCCAGCAATGACGACGATGGCGTCTCGCGGGATTCCTACCTCAGCTTCACCGCTCCGTCCGACGGAATATATTACGGAGTGGTAGCCAATTGGGTGCCTGCCGCCGCCAATGATGCCGGAAGCCTTCCCACCAATGGCCACGACTCCCGGCACCGGTCGGGGAGCGCCGGGAGGAACGGTCGATGAATACGAGGTCGTCATTGTTCTCGATGGCTCGCGTTACCTGACTCACACCTCGCCGTTATTTTCCCTCGGCGGGGCGAATGAGGTGATCGAAGGAAGGGTCATTCTGACCAACCGGGGCGACGCCACAACGACCATCACGGCGATCAATTTCAGCGGTGGCGGGGCTGCGGGCTTCTCATCCGAGCAGGCTCTCCCTCTCGACATCCCGGCGGGAGGCACGGCGACCGTCGCCTTGCAATTTTCCCCCTCCGGTTCTTCCGCACCCTTCGAGGCCGATCTCGAGATTGTCAGCAATGACGTCGTCCATCCCGTCCTTGCGATCCCGTTTTCCGCGAAAGCCGTCGATGGTCCTATTCTTCGACTTCCCTTCGATGAACCCGCTGGCACCGCAAATCCTGTGGACGCGTCCGGGAACGGCTTCCCAGTCTTTCTTGCCGTGAACACCGGAGCGCCCCAGCCGATCTTCGGTCGCCCACCCATCGCCGGGACCGAGGGGACCTCGCTCTTTCTCAATGATACCGGCGGGAGTGGGAACTACGTCGCCACCGCCAACGGTTTTCCCCATACCGCCTCCTTCACCTATTCCGTTTGGGTCAAGCCGACCGCCGGCTCCGGGGAAGACACGCTCTTCAATCGCGATTCCGCATTTTCCCAAGGTGACGGTATTTTCGGATGCTCGATCACCCAGAGTGGCGCGGTGAGATTCCGCATCGCGGGGACGGAAATCGTCACTTCGGAAGACGGCGCCGTGCCCGACGACTCGATCCATCACGTTGTCGTCACCCACCTCGACAGGACCGGTTTCGGAGACTTCACGGCGGACCGGACCCGTCTCTATCTCGATGGCGTGATGATTGCCGAGAACACCGAAACTTTTGAAGTCCCCGAGTATTTCGGCGGGACGAATTCGCGACTTTGGATCGGGACCCGCTCGGCCGCCGGGACCGGCTTCAACGGCGAGATGGACGAGTTTCAACTTTATAACATTGAGCTTGATGAACGCCAGGTTCGCCAACTCTTCGACACCCCCAACTCGGTGGTGCTTAATACCCCTCCCACCCCGCTTGTGATTACCGCAATCTCGCGCAATGCGGGGGGAACCGAAGTGGATCTCACCTTCGATTCAGTTCCGGGACTTTCCTATCTTCTTGAGTCCTCCCCCGACCTCATGAACTGGGGAGAGGTGGCCGATGCCATTCCGTCTCAAGGGGAGATTACGGCCGTGAGGGCCTCGGCCCTCACGCCCGGGGATAGCCCGCTCTTCTTCCGCGTGAGGGTCGAGGAATAAGAGGGGTGGGCGTCGGGAGTCAGCCAAAAAGCAGCAAGTCCGCGCAAAAATACTCCTCCTTATCCTGCCGCTAAATTATCGTAGCGTAAGCGACTGAAACACCGCCACCAGCCTGATCTGGCATCATGACTTGGTCGGCCTCAAGGTCTCTGGATGTCCAGAACATCACCCATGACATGGCCGGTCGCCGACAACCTCGTCATCGGCGGCCTCAAATCCGGAGCCCTCTTCCTCTTCACCAACAAACGCCGCAACCGCTTCCAGGCCCTCCCCTGCGACCGCACTGGTGTGTGCATCTCTGAAGAAAAGATTGGAAACCGGGACCTTCTCCTGGCCCGAGCCCTCCAAGCCCGATCAGAAAAAACTCACCCTCACCCCCGAAGCCCTCAACCTCCTCTTCGACGGAGTGGACCTGCGTGACGGAGTCATGCGTCCGTCGTACGAGAGACCCTAGCAGTCTGTCGGACTTAGCGCTGGCGTTCATCAGAACATCTGATGATGCTCCCACGTGGGAGCCAAGTTCGTCCACATCGATCACGATACCCCACTGTTACTTCCGCCCGATCTGCGGGACTGAATTCCCAAGGGCCACATGGTTTACTTCGTCATGGATGCGGTCGATGCCTTCGACCTGAAAGCCGCCAAAATCAACGAACGCGGCTCCGGTTCCGCCCAGTATTCGCCCGCTATACCGCCGCGCATCAAGGAATGGATCCCGGATGACGACTCGGACCTGAACTTGTTCAATCAGGAAAGGGACCCCACCGGCGCAGAGCCCGGGTGCTTCGACCAACGTGTGCGCCGTAGCCTTGGCGAAGGAGTAAGCCCCGCCTGGCAGCCCAAAGAGATTCCGCTCGACGACGGCCGGACTCTCGTCCTCGACGACAGCTGACAGGCAAGAAACTTAGTGACCTAAAAAAACCGCTGCAAAAAAACAACTTGGCAACGCGGGCCGGGAACCTACGCTCTCCTGCAGTGAAAATCGTGCTAGAGTCTCCTGATTCCAGTAAAATGTCGCGTCGACTAGGGACTTTTCCTGCCGAAATCTCCACAACCGCCACAGCAAACCACTGTCTCCGCCCCTCTTCCCCCCGCAACCCCCCCCTCCGCTCCGGTCCAAGGGCGGCTTCAAAGCCCTCCCGCCAAAAGCAAATTCCTTGGCGCCAGCCAAAGCCCTGAGAGACGGGGATGGCGCTCGTAAACCGAAACCATGAACCGAAAGGAGAACGTAGAAGTAATGAGCGACTGAAAGACTCTACTGAAACCCGGCGGGAACCAACCCGCCCGGAAAGGGCTGACCACCCACCGGAAGCGAGCCTTGGTCGGCGTCCAGAAATGGCGTCTTCAAGCGTAGGCAGCAGGTCGTAAAGCCGTGTGATTGAGCTTCGAAATGCTTATTGATGGGGGAGCCTTCGTTTTAGGAATAGCGGGGGCAACACTGAAGCGCCGAAATGGTCTGGCGCGGAAGTCCGCCCGGGGTCTGAAAGCAGGGCAGAGCGACAAATAGGGTTTCCAGGGAAGCTGGGAATGGGAGCGCAGCGGACATAGAGTGCCCGGAGGGCAGCCCCGCGAGGGGTGAGCGTCGCGAATCAAACCATCCCGAGGAAGCCTGTGATTAGCAAAGGAGGATGCCGGGACTACGGGCCCGTCACTGGAAACGCACCTGGGACCTGAGCCCGGATCAGTGTGTCTCACAGAAGGTGATGGACAGCCTTGGGGGCGAAACCGTAGCTTGAGGAACCGGATGCGTTAATTGCGCTCGTCCGGATCTGTGGGGGGCGTCGTCCGGCCTTCGAGCCGGGCGGCCCTATCCCGGAAGCAGTTAGCAGGCAGGTTTCGGAGATTCTTTCATATTCCCTTGTTTCTTGGGGCCTCTGGCGCTTAAAGCCAACGACTGGCAGCTTACGAGCTGGATCCGTCACCTTGTCTAAGGAGGAACATTCACCGCCGTGGAAACGCCAGTGGTTTACTCGCTCGTGCCAGCGAATCAAGATTCACCCATCCTTCATCAGGGCCTCACTCTTTTGGATCAAGACGTGCAAGATATGAACGCCACCAAGCCCGCAACCGACCATCGCTCCCGCATTCAATGTGGCTTGATCGTCATACTGCTGATTCCACTCGGCCTCGCCACGCGGATGTTCGATTGGCTTCCGGAGTTCATCCGCGACCATGCCGGCGATGCACTCTGGGCAGCCCTGATCTATTGGGGAATCGCGCTGGTGTTCCCAAAACTTTCAATCCGCACACTGGTCATTGGTTCGCTGGCATTCTCATTCGCGATCGAACTGAGCCAACTCAGCAGCCATCCCGCGCTGCTTGAGGCTCGAGCCAATCGCTTCGGGGCGCTGGTGCTTGGCCACGGTTTTCTGTGGGTCGACCTGATCCGCTATACCCTCGGAGTCGCCACCGCAGCATGTGTCGACTTGCTCTTGGCAAAGCATCGGACATCAAGGCCTCCCATGGTGGATCCTTCCGACCGATAACGCTCGCGGTGCGCCGCAAAGAGAGTTCCGAACGAACTCCGAATCATCGATCCTATCGATGTTGTGCCTTTCAAAAGGTATTTTGAGGAATTGTAGGCAGTCCCTATTCTTCTCGCTTCTCGGGCCATGCTGATCGGGCAGGCCAAACGAATCCATCTCATGCACCGTGCAAGACTCCTGCCCCAGTAATACCGCGAAACTGATCGCGCAATGCATCCTCCTCGCGGCACGCGACAGGAACCTGCAGTCACTTGTCGCGGAGGGTGAGCCAGACGCACTTCGCCGAATCCTCACGATAGATCACGACCGGGACTGGCTGCTTACCGCTCTCAAGATCGCTCCGGCACGCTGGTTCTTCCTAGGCGTGGAGCGCCTGCTTCTTCCGGGAATCATCACCCACTACCTTGCTCGCAAACGACAGATCGAGATCGAGGTCGAGCAGGCCATCGCCCACGGGTGCCGGCGGGTGGTCGTGATTGCAGCGGGCTATGATACCTTGGCGTGGCGCCTCCATCGCAAACATCCGGCAGTGCAATTCATCGAGCTGGATCATCCCGCCACTCAGCAGGTCAAACACGAGGCTCTGGGCCAGGCATCCAATTTTTGCTTCCAGCCGATTGATCTGGTTGCCGAACTTCCGTCGACGGCTCTATCGAAAATTTCATCCGAAGCCATCCACCCGACAGCCGTCGTCGTCGAGGGGCTGACGATGTACTTCCAGCCCAATCGTGTGGCCGAACTGATGCGGGATCTTTCAAGCTGCGCTGGCCCGGGGGGATCCGTCGTCTTCACGTTCATGGAACGTGATAAGACCGGATCAATTGCCTTCCGCCGCGAGAACCCACTAGTCGCGCGTTGGCTCAAAGCCCGCAGTGAACCGTTCCTTTGGGGCATCTCCCGAGACGAGCTTCCAACCTTTCTCAAGACGAGTGGGCTCGAACCCGATCGGCTAGCCGATCACGAAGTCTTGCGTCGAGAACAACTCCAACCTCGGAACATCGAACAGCTGCCACTCGCTGAGGGCGAACTCATTTGCACCGCCTCACCTCTCTCCCAATGAACACGGAACTCCTCTGCAACGACAAGCACTCGAAGCTGAACCCAACCCGGGTCGCCAAAGTCCTTCACCCGAGTTCGGAAGAAGAAGTGATCGCCGCGATTCGGCACGCGGTTGACAAAAATTTGCCGGTATCGATCTGCGGGGCGCGCCATGCCATGGGCGGCCAGCAGTTCGGTGCCGACACCCTGCTACTCGACATCTCCGGACTGACCCAGTTGCACCGCGTTGATGATCAACGGGGGCTCGTGGAGGTCGGTGCCGGGATCATGTGGCAGGAGCTGATTGAAGGCCTGAACATGCAACAGGCAGGTCGCGATCTGGTTTGGAGCATCCGCCAGAAACAAACCGGAGCGGATGACCTCACCATTGGAGGTTCACTCGCCGCCAATGCCCACGGCCGGGGACTTCAACTCCGCCCCCTGATTGACGACGTGGAAGCGTTCACTCTCATCGACGGGGATGGGCGTCGCCATCGATGCAGCCGAAGTGAGAATCAGGAACGATTCAGCCTGGCCATCGGTGGCTATGGTTGTTTCGGTGTGATGACTTCCGTGCTTCTCAGACTGACACCCCTCCGCAAGCTGGAGCGCCTGGTCGAGATCGTGACCACCGATCAAGTGATCTCTGTGCTCGAGGAACGGATCAGGGAGGCCTGTCTCTACGGTGATTTCCAGTTTTCGATCGACGAGACCTCCCCCGATTTTCTCCACCTTGGGGTGCTCTCCAGCTACCGACCGGTTGATCCGTCCACGCCCATGCCGGCGACACGCGATGAATTGGATGCCAAAGACTGGGAGAGCCTGATTCATCTCGCGCACCATGACCGCGCCGAGGTGTTCAAGGTTTACTCGGATTTCTATCTAAGCACCCACAAGTCCCTCTACTGGTCGGACACCCACCAGCTCAGCGTCTATCTGGAAGACTACCACAGCCAGCTTGATCACGAGTGTGGTGCCGAGGTGCCTGCGAGTGAAATGATCAGCGAACTCTACGTGCCGCGCGATCATCTGACCTCCTTCATGGCCGCTACCGCGAAACTGCTCAAGGATGGCAGCGTGCCGGTCATCTACGGAACGGTCAGGCTCATCGAGCAGGATGATCAAAGCTTCCTCGCCTGGGCTCGGCAGAACTACGCCTGCATCATCTTCAATCTCCATACCGAGCACGACGAAGCGGGCATTGCACGCTCATCCGATGCCTTCCGCGCATTGATCGATCTCGCCTTGTCATTCGGCGGCTCCTACTTCCTCACCTATCACCGGTGGGCACGTCGCGACCAGATTGAGAAGGCCTACCCGCAGTTCCAGGATTTCCTCAAGAAGAAGGAGGAGTTCGATCCAAATCAACGTTTCCAAAGTGAGTGGTGGAGGCACCATCGGAATCTCTTCCAGAAGCCATGACGATCCACGAGCCCGCCACCCTGCTGACCGATTACCTGCTGGCGTTGCTCGGAGCTTATCTCGCTTGGCGTCTACATCGTCATCCCTCGATCAAAACGCCGGCAGTGCGCTGGTGGTTCCGTGCCCTCGTGGTTCTGGCCGTCTCGGCATTCGTCGGCGGCAGCTACCATGGCTTCGCGCCCAACCTGCCGCAGGTAGTCGATGACCTCTGGTGGCGGGTCGTCCTTTGGATCATCTGCCTGCTTGGTTACGCCCTTGGCAATGCGCTGGTATGCGAAGTGGTTCCCGACGACAAGCAGGCGATTTGGAGGCGCCTGATCGCTACCAAGCTGCTCATCGCTTCGGTTTCAGTAGTGCTCTTGCCCGAGTTCTTTGTGTCCATCGCGGGTTATGCCCCAGTGATGCTCGCCTGGGGAGTTGCCGCGCTGCTCTTGAGTCGCCCATGGCGCGGATGGATTCTTGCGGCCGTCGCCCTTTCTGCGATCGCCGCCTGGGTCCAACAAAGCGAAGTCTCATGGTCAGAACACATGAACCACAACGACGTGTTCCACCTGATTCAGGCCTTGGCGCTGATCGGTTTCTACCGGGCTGCCAAGCTGATGGGTGGGTCTCTGGAAACTGGCCGCCCACCTGCGACCTGCAGAGCCGCAGAAATCGACTCCTCCTGATGTCCATCCCGAGTGCTAAGGCCACGGGATCACACTCACCAGCGGACGGTGGTCTGCCACGATCGTTTCCTCCACCACCCGACAGGTCGCGCCAGCGCCTATCCCGCAGGTCACAACCCCCTTCTCCCCCATCCGCTCCGGTCCAAAGGCGGCTTCAAGGCCCTCCCGCCAAAAGCAAATTCCTTGGCGCCAGCCAAAGCCCTGAGAGACGGGGATGGCGCTCGTAAACCGAAACCATGAACCGAAAGGAGAACGTAGAACGAACGAGCCACTGCAAGACTCTACTGAAACCCGGCGGAATCGAGCGGAGCGAGATGGACAGGAGCGAACGCGACGTGCCCCGAAGGGCATACGCGTCAAGGAGTGGTCGCCGCTCAACGAAGTGAGGATCTTATCCCCGGAGGGGTCCAAGAACGTAGCCCCGGGTGAAACCCGGGGTCGGACGAAAGCGCAAGCAGGGCGCCCCGGCAGGGGCGCAAGAATTCCAAGATGATCTTCCGCCCCTACCAGACGTCAGACGTATCGATCATCAAATTCCACCAAACCTTGCTTCAACATCACGGTTATTTTATTTGTGATATCTGAGTGCATGTGGCTGTAAGGAAAAGCACTTTGGGCTAGACAAATCGGGCGATTCCTGATCAGTTACGACTGACATGAACTCTAAACTCGAAAACGTGTTCGC
>Ga0209491_10008005_pt1 | contig 13633 bp, 13 predicted proteins | sample BON02_FD_187213 | JGI IMG/M metagenome (GOLD analysis project Ga0209491, IMG submission 187213) | Freshwater microbial communities from Lake Bonney liftoff mats and glacier meltwater in Antarctica - BON-02 (SPAdes) (version 2) | ecosystem: Environmental > Aquatic > Freshwater > Ice > Glacier... | reverse complement strand
GACGAAGTAACCCTTGGTTACGCCTCAGTTGGGGTCGCAATCTTGGATCGCCTGAATCACCCGATAGCGGGCCTAGCAATTACGTTGCAATCTCAAGAGCTAGAAAAGCTAAAATTAGACCAACTGGCTCTGGCTCTTTCAAGGGCAGCCGATGAGCTATCCGGAAGGTTTGGTCACAGTGGCTGAAGATCCCAAGTGGCAGCGAGCAAGTTCTCTCATAACCAATGCCGAATCAGTTATTGGCCTGATTGACATTCCTGCCCACAACCTCTCAATCAGCCAAACCAATGCTCACCTAACCCCAAAAGCAATAAGAGAAGCACTGCAAAGATTTTCCACCCACTCCTATACCGCAGATAAAAACATCGCCGTTCAGTCCCTTCAAGACTTAGGCGAAATAACAAACCCAGAACAAAATGAACAGCAAACAATAATCACCATCAACACCGCGGACAAAGAGCTAGTTATCGCCCTCGGCGGCGATAACTCAATCACTTATGCAGCCGCCCTGGGTGTTTACGGAACCAAGCTTTCAACCGCAGGGCTAATTACCCTCGATGCTCACCATGACCTGAGAGATGGCAACTCAAACGGCAGCCCAGTGAGACGTCTAATCGAAGCTGGCCTAAACCCCAAACAAATAGTTCAAATTGGCATCAACGACTTTTCTAATTCTTCCGACTACGAGCAACTTGCTCATTCACTCGGCATCACCGTGATAACCAGAACCGAGGTTGCAGCTATTGGCATGGCTAGCGCTTGCCAGAAAGCACTTGCACTCGCCGGTGCCAGCCGGGGACCGATTCACGTTGACCTCGATGTCGATGTCTGCGATCAGAGCGTTGTTCCTGCCTGCCCGGCGGCAGCACCTGGCGGAATCTCAGCTTTTGAACTTCGTCAGGCAGCAAGGCTCTTGACTGCAGATTCACTAGTTCGCGGTCTAGACATAACTGAGATCGATGCGTCAAAAGACACCGAAGACCAAAGAACCGTAAGACTCGGCGCACTTTTGGTCCTAGAGGCAGTTGCCGGCTACCTGCAGCGAGAGCTAACAGCTCCAATCTGATCAATAAACTGCAGGTAATTCGGTTCAAGCTGATGCCGACGATAAACTAATGGACGTTGCGAGGTTGCAAACAACCAGTAATTCAACCCGAAACTTGGCCTCAGCCCAAGAAAATCGAAGGGGAAAAGTGCCAAAGATAATCGTAGAGATAATGCCAAAACAAGATCTGCTCGACCCGCAGGGCAAAGCGGTTGCGAATTCACTGCACCGAGCAGGCAAAGAAGAAATTTCCGCTGTTCGCATCGGCAAACGCATTGAACTGCACTTCGATCGTGAAATTACCGACCAGGACCTAGCGATGGCTAAGGATCAGGCCGCAAACTTCCTTTCCAACGATGTCATCGAAGACGTCATCGCAATCACCCAGGAGGATTAGCGGTTATAGCTAATCATGGGGCCCTCAAGCGCTTTGCAACTGTAGTCAATAGCAGCGACAGCCTCGACTGTCAGTTGAGGCAGCTCGAGCAATAATAAATTCTGATTCAGTTGTTCCAGGGTAGAGGCTCCCAGCAAAATAGAGCCGATCGATTGCTTTGATTGAAGCCACTGAAAAGCTAATTCAGGTAAGGATTTTTCCATCTCGGCGGCCACCGAGGAAAGTGACTCGATTGCATCGAAAAGCTGATGATTCCAGTAACGTTTCTTGTACATTTCTGACAGTTTGGAGCTCCCAAACCTGCCTGATTCGGGTTGACTTTCGAACTTGTGCTTACCACTAAGAAGTCCGCCGGCCATGGGGTTGTAGACCATCAGGTGTAGCCCATATTCAGAAGAGAATTCTAAATACTCACTTTCAATTTTCCTGGAAATTACGTTGTATAGCTGCTGACCCAGTACCGGTCTAGAAAGCCCAATACTGTCGGCAATCTGAATCAACTGGAGAGCCTGCCAAGCGGAGTAATTCGAGAATCCCCATGCATCAAACATCCCCTTATCGTGAAGCCGCTTAAGGGTCTCAATGGTTTCTTTCGGATCAGTCTGTCGATCTGGAGCATGGAGGTAGTAAAGATCTACTTTTTCGACTCCCAGGCGAGAGACCGACCCCTCCAAGGACCTCTCTATGGCTAAAGAACTGAGTGGAGCCAAACCCTCGGAATCGGCGTGAGGAATCCCGACTTTAGTCGCGATCATCAGGTCTTCAGTTCTATCTCGAATGAGGCGGCCCACAATCTCCTCGCAGGCCCCACCCGAGTATGCATTGGCGGTGTCCAGCATGGTGACGCCAGCTTCCAGGGATACTTCGACCATTTTGCCGGCCAAGGATTCATCCACAGTGTCACCAAAATTCATGGTACCTAGGACACCTTTGGACATTGGTAATCTGAGGTGTTGCAGCGTTAGGGAATGCATCTTGCTTACTCGTTTCTGTCTGTATTTTTTTACACCTCGGCTAAGGATGCAACCATAGCCCACTTCATACAATAGGAGCTCTAATGACAAATGGCCTTGTTTTTGCAGCTGATGACCTGTCCGGCGCGTCCGAACTCGCAGCCGGAATTGCTACTTCCATGGGGGATGACTACCGACGTGGGAGCGTAACCGTGGTACTCGACCGCGGCGTTGAAATGTTGGGGAAATTCGCGAAAAATCCCATTCTCGTCATCGACCTTAATACACGCAACGCTTCTGAGGCGGCCATTAGCAAAAGCATTGACCGGTTCCTGTCCCTCTCTCGGCAGCGCTCTCAAAAGGCATTCCTGAAGGTCGACTCTCTCCTTCGTGGTCGGATAGCAGAACACCTTCAGCTACTAACTGGCCACGGAAGGGTAATCTTTTGTCCCGCATTGCCCTCTCTGGATAGATTCGTCGAGGACGGTGCCGTAGTTGTGGGCTCGGTGCCGCTGGCAAAAACCAACCTTTGGCGAGACGAGGCGATGCCAGCGCCCTCGAAGATTTCAGATCTGTTCGGATCTTGGCCCACTGCGAGGTTGACAAGAAAGCACTACGCAACCGCAACTTCACTGAGTGAGTGGATATCGAGTCAGGACAGTTCGGCAGTGCTGATTGCCGACTGTACGAGTGCTCAAGAGCTAAAAGAATTGTCGAGTTCGGCGGCGAAAATCGGAGAGATTATTCTTGCCGGATCCGGGGAGTTAGGAAACTTGTTTGCCAACGAGCTACTGAATGGCGCCCTGGTAAAACCAGCAGGACCCGTATCCATCCGCAAAATCACGGGCTCGGCATTAATCGTTGTTGGGTCAATATCAGAAGTATCCGAGGGTCAGCTCAGATTTTTAGAGAGCCGGGGTAGTCGAAGTTTCAATCTAGAGAGCTTGATAGCTGATTCAAGTGTCCTCTTGGGGCAGGCGAATCAATGGCTCCAAGACAGGGCGTCGATAACCGTGTCCAAAAAAAGCCTTAAAAAGACGTTGCTATCGAGTGAAACCAGAGCTTGGTTTGCCAATTTACTGGCGGACCGGCCTCTCGTCCTCACCGGAGGGGCGACCGCTAGAGCAATCTTAGATTTTCTGGGAGTCGAATATTTGCAGCCCCTGAGAGCGATAGGGCATGGGCTCACGATTGCCAACACAGACCTCGGAATATTGGTCGCAATAAAACCGGGGTCGTTTGGTGAACTTGACACGCTCCATAAGCTTGCTAATCAAATAGAGATTTAAGACCAGAAAGGGTTCAAAAATGAGAATGATAGACATGCCGGTTGTCGCAATAACCATGGGGGATGCTGCTGGAATTGGGGCGGAAATAACGGTTGCCACAATTGCAAACCCAGAGATGTACTCGCTTTGCAGACCGTTTGTTGTGGGCGACGCGATGAGACTTTCACAGGCTGCTGAAATTATGAACCTGAAGCTGGAGATTCGATCAATCTCAGACCCAGAAGGGGCTGATTTTAATCCGAAGGTTCTAAATGTTGTGGATTTGGGTCTCATCCCGGAAGATCTTCCGTTTGGAGAGCTGTCCGCTATCGCGGGAGACGCAGCCTACGAATATCTTCGTGTCGCGTGCGACATGGCGATGGGCAGGACGGTTCAGGCAATCTGCACTGCACCGCTAAATAAAGAGGCACTAAAGCTCGCGGGCCACAATTTCCCGGGACACACCGAGCTTCTCGCTCACTTCACGAACACCGACGAGGTTTCTATGATGTTGACGACTGACAGATTGCGCGTCATCCACGTGACAACGCATATTGGCCTAATTGACGCGGTTGCGAAAATTGAGCCAGGACTTGTACAAAGAACAATTATCAGAGGCTACGAGGCCCTAGTCAGGGCGGGAATTAAGCATCCCAAAATAGGAGTCTGCGCCATTAATCCCCACGCTGGAGAAGGCGGAATGTTCGGTTATGGAGAGGAAGAATCCAAGATTCTACCTGGGGTCAAAGCCGCTCAAGCCAGAGGTATCGACGTAGAAGGACCGCTGCCGGCTGACACGCTTTTTTTCCTAGCAGGTCGAGGCGATTACGACCTTGTGGTTGCGATGTACCATGATCAAGGCCACGGTCCAGTGAAGGTTCTAGGGATTGAAACCGGAGTTAACATAAGCGTTGGACTTCCAGTTATACGCACCTCGGTGGATCACGGAACGGCCTTCGGGATTGCCGGAACCGGCACAGCAAGGCCTGAGAGTATGTATGAGGCACTGAGGCAGGCGGCGAGGTTGGCTGGAAATGCTTAATTCAAAAGTTCAAACATCACATTTCTGCATCATTTGTCCGGAATTGAAAAGTTATCATTTCTTTTGTGTTAGAAAATTCATCAGACATCTGAAAATAGACATCTGATAAAAAATTTCTAGGCAAGAAAGAAGCGAATGACCACGGAAAAGAAAATTGCGATTCTTCACACCAGTTTTGTTTTTGTTCAAGTCGAGACGATTATCACCGAACTCATCGCCGACCTGATTCCGGAAGCCAAGGTTATACACTTCGTCGACTCGGACGTCCTGGCAACCGTGGTCAAGGAAGGCGGGATTTCAGAGAGAAGCGCCGCGCGCATGACGTTTTTGGCCCAAGCCGCTGAAGCTGCTGGCGCCGACATTATCTTCTCGGCCTGCTCTTCCCTTGGTCCCGCATTGGATGTGGCCGCCACGGCAGTTTCAGTTCCAGTCGTAAAAATCGACGAAGCAATGTCCATTGAAGCTGCTGAGATCGGTACCAAAATTGGATTATTGGCAACTGTTCCGACAACGCTGGGGCCAACTGGGGACCTAATTCAATCGAAGGCGGATGCCAGCGGAAAATTGATAACCATCCAGCGCCGATTGGCTGAGGGGGCATTTGACATCTTGATGTCAGGCGATCGCCCTAGACACGACCAGATGATCATGGAGCAGGCAGTGGCACTTGCTAAGGAAGTCGATGTGATTGTGCTCTCCCAAGCCTCAATGAACCGATTGGTTGATGCACTAGCTGAGGCAACGGGTTTGACTGTTCTTTCCAGCCCAAGACGAGGCGTTGCCTACCTTGCCCAAAAGCTAAGAGAACTTGAACTCAATTGATTAATACAAACCCAATTACCGAGCTGAACCTTAAGGCGCAGTCACCAAAGCCACTCGTGATAGAGGGAGCTCGCAGAGAGATATCGTCTCGCTTTCGTGAGAGTGGCAAGTGGCTTGTGATTCTGGATGACGACCCAACCGGTAGCCAGTCGATTCAAAATGTTCCGGTTATTACGTCTTGGACCGAAGAGAACCTTGCCTGGGCATTCTCCCAGCCGAGTCAGGCCTTTTTCGTACTAACGAACTCGAGAGCCATGAACCCTCAGAGGGCTGCGGCTGTTTTAGCTGAGGTAATAGAAAGTGTCGAGAGCGCCGCCAGAGCCCTAAATGTCGATTACTCCTTCGTAATGAGAACGGATTCAACACTAAGAGGGCATTTTGAGCTCGAGACGTCGCTGCTTTTGGAGTCCGCTAAGAATTTAAAGCTTCCGTACGATCTAGTGATCTTCGTCCCTGCCTACCTGGAAGCGGGAAGGATCACCTCCGGAGATATCCACTTCGTTCGCACAGATGAAGTCTACATTCCGGTTGCGGAGACTGATTATGCGAAGGACCCCGCCTTCGGGTTTGAGAGTTCGAACCTGAAACGTTACGTCGAGGAGCAAACCAAAAACCGATTTTCTGGCCAAGAGGTCAAGTCTGTTTCTCTCGAGGACATCCGGCTCGGAGGGCCTGAGTCCGTTGCTGCGAAATTTACAGGAGCAGAAAATGGTCAAATATTCATAATCAATGCCGTCACTGAGGCTGATTTGGATGTGGTGGCACTAGCTGCTTTAGAGAGTGAGAAGCGAGGCAAACGAATTCTGTATCGGACTGGTCCCACTTTTGTGGCATCTCGACTCGGACTCGCTGGTAGACCACCACTATCCCACCAAGAGATCTTTGCGGGAAAGCCGCGCTCTGGTCACGGCTTGATCATTGTTGGGTCGCACGTCGAGATAACCACCAAGCAACTTGCTCAAGTCCGAAAGCAAACCAAGAATCTAAAGTTCATTGAGGCGAATGTGGCCAGGCTGCTAGATGACAAGACTCAGGCGATTGAAGTTGAGCGATGTGTGACGCTAGCCGCGCAGCACATTACAAAATCCGAAGTGCTAATCGCGACTTCAAGACAATTAGTCTCGGGTCGCAATAGCGACGAAAGCCTCAACATTGCGGGCACAATTTCGGGTTCTCTAGTCAGAATCGCCGCAAAGATTTTCGAGTTGTCTGAGGTTAGTTGGCTGATAGCCAAGGGCGGTATTACCTCTAGCGACCTAATCACAGAAGCCGTCCAGGCAAAACGAGCGATGGTCGCTGGCCAATTGTTTCCTGGGCTCGTTTCAGTCTGGCTAAACCAAAGCGACTCAAGGTCAAAACTTGTCGGGTTACCGCTTGTAGTTTTCGCTGGCAATGTCGGCAATGAAGATAGTTTGGCCAGCGCCATAGAGATTCTGCGGGGAGAGTCATAATGACCAACCCGCAGAAGGTAACAACTTCGTTATACGACGAAGCCCAAGCTCATCGAAAGAGATTGGGAAACGGTTCGCGAGAGAATTCCCGCGCACCGATGAGAAGTTACAACGTTCACTATTTACTACCACGATAACTATAAGGAGAAAGAATGCGCAAAATGAGCAAAGCGCTGGCACTGTTAACAGTTGCAGCGGCTGTATTAACCGGTTGTGCTGCACAGACAAGCAGTCCTGCGGCGACGCAGTCGGCTGAGACCCCCGCAGCCGTAGCGAGTAGCGGCAAGTTTATTTTCTTGCCAAAATCGCTCAACAACCCTTACTGGGTAGACGCTCGTAAGGGTATGGAGTCAGCAATGATGGAGCTTGGAGTTGAGGCAGAATTCCTCGGCCCTGATAACGACGATGCGGCTGCACAGGTGGCGATATTCGAGAGCATTCTGGCAACTAACCCTGCCGGTATAGCAATTTCACCAAACGATCCAGCCTCTGTTCGCGAACTAATCGCAAAAGCAGTTGCAATGGGCATTCCAGTTATTGCATGGGATGGTCCAGTTCCAGACAGTGACGTCTTTGGGTACATCGGTACGGATAACGTGGCGGCGGGACGCTCTCTGGGAGAAGCAGTTGCGGAAGGACTTGGTGGCAAGGGCAAAGTTGCAGTTGTTATCGGAAGCCTGTCGGCTGTAAACCTAAACCAACGGCTCGAAGGTGTTAAGGACGCACTATCTGCTTACCCTGGTATCGAGATCGTAGCAACCGAAACCTCTAACGAGTCGGTTGCCGATGCCCAAACCGCCGCAGAGACCATTCTGCAGGCCAACCCTGACCTCAGCGCTTTTATTGGAATTGGTGGGTCTGACCTACCTGGTATTTCCGGTGCGCTTCAGTCTGGTAATAAGTGTGGGGCCGTACAGGCTTACGGCTTTGACGTAGTTCCTCAGGGAATTGAGGGAATGCGCGCCGGCTGCGTGAATGCCCTGATATCTCAGCGTCCATTCGGTATGACTGCACAAGCTCTTCAGATTCTGATTGACTTCTCAAAGGGTGCTTCAACCTTGACGAAGCCATTCGTGGTTGACACTGGAGTAGAAATCGTCACACCAGACACGCTCGATGATTTCCTGATGAGCCCTAAGTAAATTTAGGCCATCCGGAAAATCAGCTGCAAGGGGGGCGAAAGCTCCCCTTGCAGCTCCAAACCCACTTCAACCCAAAGGTGACCATATGAGTCAGGTCTCGTCAATCTCCATGCAGGGAATCAGCAAAAGATATCCCGGCGTTAGGGCTCTCCAGAATGTCCACTTCAGCGCCCAGTCAGGCGAAGTCATGGCAATAGTCGGAGAAAATGGTGCGGGTAAAAGCACCCTGCTAAAGATCTTGGCAGGAGCCGTGAAGGCTGACTCTGGGTGGATTGAAATAAGCGGAGAACGGGTCGAGGTCAACTCCCCGATAGCTGCAAAATCGCTAGGAATTTCTGTAATTTACCAGGAGCTTAACCTGGCTCGCCACCTCAGCGTGGGTGAGAACTTATTCGTAGGCAGGGAGCTCAAATCTAAACTAGGGCTAGTGGACTTCAAATCTATCCATTCCCAAAGTCAACAAATTTTAGACAGCATGGGTCTTAGAATTTCGTCTCGAACCCTAGTCGGTGATTTGAACATTGCTCACAGGCAAATGGTTGAGATAGCCAAGGCGCTTCTCCAAGAGTCCAAAGTTGTGGTGATGGATGAACCGACCTCATCCCTAACGACCGAGGAAACAACTACCCTCTTCAGAATCATTAAGGACCTCAAGCAAAAAGGTGTTTGCGTGATTTACGTGTCCCACAGAATGAGCGAGATATTTGAAATTTGTGATGCGGTCACTATTTTACGAGACGGCAAGCTGGTTGAAGTAAAGCCAATAAATAAAACCAACGCCTCCGAAATATGCAACCTCATGGTCGGCAGAGATCTGAGCGACCTTTATGGTCAGCGAATGGTAAGTCTTGATAAATCCAAGGAGCCCATTTTGAGCGTTTCCGGACTCCGGTCTGGAAAGGAACTGAAGGATATCTCCTTCGATCTACACCCAGGAGAGATCGTTGCCCTGGCAGGCCTGGTCGGGTCAGGGCGCTCCGAAGCAGCAATGGCCATTTTTGGAGCCCGCCGCTTTGAAGAAGGTCAAATCACGCTGGCTGGTAAGAGCTTGAAACTCCGCAGACCAAAGCAGGCAATCGACATGGGGATAGCGCTGGTTCCTGAGGATAGGAAATTACAAGGACTGTTTTTGCACCTAAGCGTGCGACACAACATGTCATCTGCCTCGCTGCGAGAGATCAGCAACAAATCTCTAATCTCTCGCAGAAAAGACCAAGGCCTTGTGGAGCATTATTCCGATGCACTTTCACTGCGGAAATCAGCCAGGGAAGTAGCTGCGGGTACCCTCTCCGGGGGAAACCAACAAAAGATAGTGCTTGGCCGATGGTTGGCTAAACGTCCCAAGGTTTTGATCCTAGATGAGCCGACTCGCGGCGTCGACGTTGGGGCCAAGGCTGAGATTTACCAAATAATCAGACAAATTGCATCTGAAGGCGTTGGGGTATTGATGATTTCCTCGGAATTAACCGAGGTCCTGGGATTGGCGGATCGAATAATCGTCATGAGAGAAGGGACTAAAGTGGCGGAACTAGCAGCTAAAGGGGCGACCGAATCTCAAATAATAACCCTGGCTACAGGCGTTGAGGAGGAGAAATAATGGCTAAGCACTATCCAGACACGGTACCCATTGAAAAACCAAAGTTGACCGGTCGACTTCCTGGCTGGCTTGCCAGAATTCTGCAAGCCAGGGAAACGCCTTTGGCAGCGGTTGTAATACTGCTTTTCATTGTCCTGAGCGCTGCATCACCGTACTTTTTGAATGCGGGCAACCTGACTGTCGTCTCCAGACAGGTCGGTCTGGGGCTGATCATTAGCGTTGGCATGACCTTTGTTATTTTAATTGCTGGCATCGACTTATCGGTTGGTTCAGTTGTTGCGCTAGTCAGCGTCTTGGTCGGAATTTTTATGCTAAATTTTGGAATTCCAGCTCCACTGGCAATTCTCATGGCAATTCTTGCAGGTTCGGGAGTAGGACTTATAAACGGCATGATCATCGCCATAGGTGGGCTCCCGGCATTTGTCACCACCTTAGGAATGCTGGCCGTTGCCAAGGGTCTGGCCCTGGGGATTACTGGTGGCGCCACCATCAGCGGCTTCCCTGCGGAGTTTCTGTGGCTTGGACAAGGCACCCTCTGGATTCTTCCGGTTCCCGCTTGGGTTGCAATCGTAATTGCTCTGACGGGCCACTTTGTTTTGACCCGAACCACCTTTGGTAGACAAGTCTATTTCTTAGGGTCCAACGAAGAGGCTGCGGTTCTTTCAGGTATCCGAGTTAAGCGGGTAAAGATTTTGGTCTTCATGATTGCATCGACCCTGGCCGCTGTTTCAGCGGTCCTTGAAACAGCGCGTTTGAGTGTTAGCCAGCCCTCTGCAGGAGGTGGGTACGAGCTCGTAGCCATTGGGGCAGCAGTAATTGGTGGCGTTAGCCTATTCGGAGGTGTTGGAAGCATTCTGGGGACCGCACTAGGAACAACCCTCTTGCTTCTCATCAATAACGGCCTAATTCTGTTGGGAATATCGCCATACTGGCAGCAAGTTTTCAGCGGCTCGATTATCATCGCAGCCGTGGCCTTGAACATGCGTAGACGTGGATGACTAACTAAGGTATTTTTGGACAATTACTCATCAACTTAATAAAAAGGACTCGCATGCCAAAACGCAGATCGCTATCGGAAGATGTGGCTGACGCGCTGCTAGCCGATATTCTGCATGACAAATATCCCCCCGGCACTATTTTGCCTAGCGAGAGTGAGCTGGCCGAAATTGCTGGCACATCAAGGCTTACGATTCGTGAAGGAATCAAGGCGCTCAGGGCTAAAAAGGTCCTAGAGGTGACGCAAGGACGAGGTACCTTTGTCTTGCCGGTTACCAGCTGGTCGGTTTTCGACCCTGTTTTATTAATAGCGCGCTCAGCATTTGGGAACGACTCGATAGAGCTTGAGCGAGGCTTTCTGGAGGCCAGAAGGCTAGTGGAGGTTGCCATTGCAAAGTTGGCGGCCGAGCGCCGAACCCCCGAGGACCTGCAGCTTATGATTGCCGATCAAAACATAATGAAGAAGGCAATGGCCAAAGGTGACGTAAAGGGATTTATCGACGCAGACATAGCTTTTCACAAGCGGTTTCTAGATGCGGCTGGAAATCCCTTTATAGCTGCGCTTTTTGACCCTATGTCGGAAATTCTTCACCTCACCAGGCACCAATTGCTTTCGCAAGAAAAGGTAAGAGCTAGGGCTGTCGAAAAACACCACTCCATCCTTGAAGCAATGATTGCGGGCGACCCACTTCGGGTCGAGTTTGCGATGACTGACCATATGGAGCAAATCGAGGAAGACCTTGAAACCTATGTTCGTGACTCTGCTAAATCTATGCTTGCCGCCGGAAAACATATGGGCAGCGGAGGGCTGGCGAAACTAGGGAATTCGAATTTTAGATTCATCCAGGAATAGCAGGTTTCAATTATGAACAACGAAGAAAGGTAGAAAAATGAAAGTACTTCTAACAGGAGCACACGGGAAAGTGGGTCGCGCTGCGTCAAAGGCCCTGCAGGAAGCTGGCCACCAGGTGACTGAGGTGGACCTCACGAGACCGACTTTTGAAAGAAAGCCAGCAGGAGCACCGAAATACATACACGCTGACATTACTGACCCCGGTCAGGCGTTCTCAGTGACTTATGGCCACGATGCGGTTGTTCACCTTGCGGCAATCCCAGAACCAACCGGTAATACTCCCCACACCGTTTTCAACACCAACCTGATGGCAACCTTCAACATGATTGAGGCAGCCGTCAGATTCGGAGTAAAGAGATTTGTGAACATTTCCAGCGAAACAGTTCCTGGATTCTTCTTCCCCGAACGGCCCTTCTTGCCAGACTACGCCCCAGTCGACGAGCTTCACCCGAAACACCCGCAAGACCCATACGCGTTATCGAAGATGTTCGGAGAGTCCCTCATGGATGCTGCGGTTGAAAGGTCAGACATTAGCTGCATCTCGATTAGACCAAGCTGGGTTCAGTTCGAGGACAATTACGAAAACAATTTGGGTCCCCAGATCAGAGACGCTTCGATCTTAAGCCCAAACCTGTGGTCATATATAGATGTCTACGACCTGGCTGACGCAATTGTGCTAGCGACTGAGTCTGATCTTCCGAACCACGAGGTCTTTTATATTGCTTCCCCGGACAACGTTGGCGGCCACAACTTTGCCAACGTGTTAAAGCAGTACTATGGCGACAAAATTGAGCTCAGAAAATTAGACCGAACTGATGCAAGCGGAATCTCCAGTGCAAAGGCAATGAAGTTACTTAATTGGACTCCAAAACGTTCGTGGCGTGACTACCTTGACTCCGATGGTTATTCTTTGAAAAAGTAACCGCTGAAAAAAAGTGACTTGCGCCATGACCGCGCAAGTCACTTTTTTTATTGCAGATACAATAGAGACTTAGAGAAAATGCACGGTGATTCGATTAGAGAATTACCGTCTTGGAGTTGAAGCTATCGACCATCTGCGGTCTTGGTTTGAGAGCGGGAGCCAAATGAAAATCGGCGTAATAACATACCCCGGAACCCTAGATGACCGAGATGCCCATCGAGCCATCAGGCTTGCCGGCGGCATACCAATTCCACTTTGGCATGATGATGACGATCTAAAAAAAGTTGACGCGGTTATATTGCCGGGAGGATTTTCCTACGGCGATTACCTGCGCTGCGGAGCGATCGCCGCAAAGGCCCCGGCCACCAAAGCGGTCATTCGGCTTGCCGAAAAGGGCCTTCCTGTTCTTGGTATCTGCAATGGCTTCCAGATCCTGGTTGAGTCACACCTGCTGCCGGGCGGACTAATCAGGAACGAAAAGCAGCATTTCATTTGTCGTGACCAGAAGCTGCGCGTTGAAAACAACGAAACCGCTTGGACTAACTTGTTCGAAAAAGACCAGGAAATCTTGATACCCCTAAAAAACGGGGAGGGCGGCTACGTCGCAACCGATGAGACGCTGAAAATGTTGGAACAAGAAAACAGAATTGCATTCCGCTACTTGGAGACCAACCCAAACGGGTCAATGAATGACATTGCAGGACTCACAAACGAACGCGGCAACGTAGTTGGCCTTATGCCTCACCCAGAGCACGCAGTTGAAGCTGGCTTTGGGCCAGACACTCCAACTGCCATGCGCTCGGGAACAGACGGGCTTTTGTTCTTTGAAAGCGTTCTAAAAATGGTGGTGAATTCTTAAAGTTGTTTAACTCAAAAAAACTAGAGCCGAGTGGCGTCGACACCACCGATAACGCCAGCGCTGAACCAGATAAAGAACAGCCTTGGCAGGAACTCGGTCTCAAACAAGACGAGTACGAAGAAATAAAAAAGATCCTTGGTCGCAGACCAACCTCCTCGGAGCTCGCAATGTATTCGGTTATGTGGTCCGAACACTGCAGCTACAAGTCCTCAAAGATCTACCTTCGCCAGTTTGGTGAGAAGGTCACCCCGGAGATGAAAAAATACCTCATGGTTGGCATGGGTGA
>Ga0209491_10008004_pt1 | contig 13633 bp, 5 predicted proteins | sample BON02_FD_187213 | JGI IMG/M metagenome (GOLD analysis project Ga0209491, IMG submission 187213) | Freshwater microbial communities from Lake Bonney liftoff mats and glacier meltwater in Antarctica - BON-02 (SPAdes) (version 2) | ecosystem: Environmental > Aquatic > Freshwater > Ice > Glacier... | reverse complement strand
AACACATTAAAACACACTATATATATATATATATATATATATATATACATATATATATATATATATATACATATATATCTATATATCCGCCCGACCCAATCAATCATGTGTGTTCCCTTACAGGTAAATAGATTTCAGAAATTCATTTTACTTATTGTTCAGTACAATATTTAAAATCCTGGGTGACAGGGGTGGGTGACAGACCGTCACCCACCCACTCCCACGAAACCCAAGCTTCTATCGAGGAATGGATTGACCGATTACGCATTACCAACCCCCTCACCCAAGACCTTGCCACAGTCAATATGTTGATGACAGCCCTCAACCTAACCAAGGACCAGGCGACGACTGCGATCATGGAAGCTCTTAACGACGGGGACGACGATAAAGCGACGGATGTCTCACGATTCCAACAGGTCCAAGAGGCTTTCCCGGATAACTTCGAGCAATTCCTGGAAGCTACTGACACCTCCTTCCCAACCGGACCACTCGAATGGGAGGCTTTCTCAAACTCCTTCAAACAACACATGGCAGCGATAACCCGACATGTAGAATTCAAGCTCAACCCAGCACGCAAGCACAGGCTCGGACATAAAGCCAGTGGCAGGCCAAAGGAGCCCCCGACCAGCACACTTAAGCAGAATGAAACTTTCACTCTTTCTAACCTCAACATCTTGTCTGCCAGGCCCCTTATAACGGCCCTTACCGAGGTAGGATTCCAACCAGGCACTACGGGACTCTGGAACAGAGATATCACTTTCCGACCCCCTGGACAACTCGACCCCAGGATGGGCACAGGCTCTGCCACCATTTCCATCCTCCGGACCGAAGCCTCTGACAAAACTCTATATGACCTATACGTCACAAGAACGAGATCCCTCCAAATCCAAGGCCAAGATAGCCAACCTACGTGGCACCTCCACCGCTCGGATTCGGTGGCTGAAATTGAGGAGGACAGCATTGTACTTGAACCTTCCTCCCTCGAGGCCAAAAGAGGGTTCCAATTCGCCATAGCCATGCTCAGAGCCGGGGGGATTGCAGAAACCGACATCCTTGATGACGTCATGTTCCATTTGGCTGCAGCGGGACTTTGGCAAATTGCTGAATTACACACCCTAGCTAAGGACACTTGTATGGCGAACCTGCTCACGGAAAAGGGACCGGGACGCTCTGGGTTCATCAGAACTGGGGTTCATTGTGGCGGAGAACACGGACAACAAGGCATATTGAGCCACATTATCATGAATCATGAGAATTCCTCTTTCAATATGGACCTCATGAGTACCCGAAACCGCCTCATGCCCCACAAGGAGGATCTGGGCCCCCAGAAAACAGGCCTACCCCTCACTCTCTCACTACGAATCTTGCAACAGAGCACCCAGAGGGAAAAGATGTCAGTAGCGGCCGTTACGATCCGCATTCATTACTCTAAAATGGTGACCATGCTCCGGGCAGACACTCTGGACATGGGGGACGGGCATGCCGCTACGGAAGCCAAACTCCTCCGACGCTTCCGAGAACTGATTACCTACTGCCTTGGCTCACGCCTCTCCCCTGATCTACTACAGAGCGTCCTCGACAGTATGGACGTGGAAATTACACTTTTCAAAGGCATTATCAACTGGACTCAATCACGGATCATCCTCCTCTTCAACAGACAGACGGCACCAGGAGGACACACACCAGTGGATCACTTTCCCCTCGAGCAGGTCACTCTATGGGCCCTTCAAATTGCCTTGATGATAGGTATCCGCTCCCACAAACCGGAGGAATTCCTACTACACTACTGCCCTCTCACACGATACGAAACGACATCCTCCGGACTTTCCTCCTATCAGGATATTCCAGGGGAAGCCTGTACCATTGTCCGAGTTACGGCCCGGGCAACAGGGGACTCCAGCAATACTGACCGCACCCCCTTCTTCCCAGTTGGCCAGAGCATGTCTAAAGGGAGCTCAACAGGTATAGTGACATGCTTAGACATCATCAACGATCCCCTGGCCGCCTTACTCTTCAAAACCCTCACAAGTCGATCTCACGGCAGCCTGACGTACGAACAGGCCTCAGGTGGCACAGCCGTCGCCCTTGCCCGCATACCAAAAAATGTTAGATGTCAAAAGGACTCAAAAAAGAACATGACTCCCCCCCAAGAGGGACGCATCTCCATACGCACCCCCGACCAGGAAGTGGGAATGGTCCATCCCAGGGCTTCTGAAAGGTTGGAAACCCACGGCCAATCCCCTCTTCAACAAAGACCTAAGAGTGCAAATGCGCTGGGGAACATCCAACACTTACTCAACCCGGCTTTACGGCCTCTTTTGAACAATTGGGCCCGTGAACTTTCTATGCTTACCTCACGACAGATTGCCAAACAGACCTCCAATCACTGCAGTCAAAGGCAGATAATAGAGAGCGTTTGCCAGATAATCATGAAGTGGACACACGACGGTGCGAGCCCCTTCCCCATCGCTCTGGGCCCGATCGATCCGGATCTACCCCTCTTCAACTCATCCCCAACTCAGGGAGACACCCAAGAATGTAGGGACTCCATCTCCCACCGACTGCTCCTCGGATCGATGTCCTTCATACTCCACTGCGATCATACAATTCCCCTGAATAGCGTCTGCGATATATTCTTGCAACTTATAGATACACCCATCCAGGATCCTGCCACCAATATTCGACTGGCCTGGGCGGCGGCGAGGCTTGGGGTTGGCCTCTGCCAATGCCCGGACGATAATTGCTCCTGCGCCACTCAATGCACAAAGGACATCCTCCACTCTCTCAAGGAATCCCTGGGCCAAATGTATTGCAGAGAACAGGCTAGGAACCGGGACCAGGCCACAGTGCTCTAGCAATTCCAGATCGGTAGCACCTTCTTTGCACGACCCAGGGCATGCCAACACCACCCATGCCTCACGGTAGCAGAACTCGGCATTATCTCTGCCCACTGCACCACCCACGGGGACCTAATGGCCACGGTCGACTTCCCGACCCACGGCTCCCTGGAAATCCTAATGGACCTTGACTTTATACACCCTCTGGAGACTCGGGAAAACTGGACCGAAACTGGACCGCAGTTCAAACTTGGGGACAAAATCTCTACCCTTACGAAACCGGTTATGCTTTGAGTTGTCCACGGCTTCGTAACACAGATGGACGGATCTTCTACTGTCCTCATTTGGTCCAAGGACACAGATAGGTACGTACAACAACGGCCGGACCAAGTCCAACGTGGCCACGTGGCCCCACCTGTACCGACTCCATCGACCCCTTTGACGCCACTACAAGGGCTCCCAAGTGCTGGAACGTGTCTGTCCGGCTGCACGCTGTTAGCCAATGCTTCGGGAGGAATACCCATGCGAGAGGTGCGTCCTGGCACCCTCCTCATTAATGCAAAAGGGAAACCGGTGAGAGTGACAAATGTATACTTTAGTAGGGAAAGCTCAGTGATGGTCCAGATCTCTGCTAATTGCCATACAACGATCACCCATCCACTAATTGATACAAAGACACACGAACAGAGACACCGGAATCGGCAACACTTCCCCAAAGTCGTAATTACGGCGGCGGAATGGTATTCTCGCCGACTCATTGATAACTACCGTTTCCCGTCTTTAGGCGCTCCACTCCACCCAACCCTAAACCCTATCGACTCCCTGATTGACCATTACCTCCACCCCTCTAGCCCACGTAACCTTCGACAGAGCGGCGATTTGTGGGGATTCAGTACCGAACACAATCAAGCGGTGCGAAGCTTTGACGACTCCTCTTGCCTTATCTGCCCAATTGGCCACATCGGATGGGCTCAGGTCAACACAGCCAAGGCAATTCTAAGCTGCTGGGGAAGAACACGACACCTACCGGACCCTAGACCTGACCTGGACGAATTCCAGGATCAAATGGAAGCTATTCATTCCTTCCTAAGCAATTAGGAAGCAATTAGGAAACTTGAAACAAAACACGAAACTCCACAGAACTCCCACTCTGCTACCCCCTCCCAACCTTGGATAGGCAAGCAACTCATCGAATTCACAGATGGACATGTGCAGCTAGAATGGGATCATGGCCGATGGATTGTACACAATTGGAAGACCATTGAGACGTTCCCCCTAGGACGTGCTTGGATCCAACCAGAAGAAAACCTGCTATCAGCTTTAATTCGGCCCCCCTCCCGAGATGAAGGTGTTGCCCCGGCATACCTCGCGGAGGCCAACTTGGCACTGAAGAAAAAACAGGACAATTATGGACTCCAGCACAGAACCCACCAGAATAACCACAGGCAGGAGCAGGCCACAACACGACAGGAATGGCCCCACCCCAATACAGACATCATGGTGGGGTATCTGCATAAGATGAAGTGGAGGACCCCCTTCTTACGAAGACTACGCTCCCTCAGTAGACAATGGAAAATGGCCATCGATTCCCTGGATTGCACAATCTTCGATTTCAGCGCCTGCTGCCAAAGCGGCAGCGGCATCCAACCACGCAACAGCTTCAGGCTTGGCCTGATACGTGATGGTCACCTAATCTGCCACAACCGAAAGGCATATGAAAGATTAAAATGGGATGACGCTCTGATGTCAGGCGACCACACTCATGACAGAGGGATTGGCCCTTCGGGAGCTCAGATGCTCAATAATCTGCAACTGATCCCCCCGGCCTTACTTATAATATCGCCCCTCCGAGCCAGCCTAGTACATCTTAACATCAACGGGTGCCAATCGATCAACAAGAGTGCAATCGACACCCTTCTACGTTTAACCCACCGCAACCTTCCAAAGCTACAGCGCATCCACATGGAGGGACTCCGATTAGAACTATGCCAACAAGCAGCTAAATCCTTTCTCCGCGAGAAACTGGACAAGCTTGATAGCCTGGGACAATGGGAGCCTTCACATTAGGCCAGAATGGAAGAACGGGTGTCTACATGAACGGACAGGATCTTTCCGCCACACATCTGACTCACTGGCTTCGGGTGAACTCCCGGGAAACTCGAACCAGAATACACCAAGCTACAACCATCGCCAACTTCTTCCCAGGAGGACCGCAAGGCCCCCGACAGCCAGCCAACCCTGACAGGAGAGTTCCCTTTCACCATTCAGCCAACCTAATCAACATGCCTCAAGCGGGAATGTTTAGGAATGAAGACGGCACTCTTCGGATCCCTCAACGGAACTGTACTCTCTCAGGTACCCCACTAGCCCCAGAAATAGATTCAATGGACCAGGAGGCTGGCCTTCCTCAAATCTTCACCCCATGGTCGGATAATGAAACTCAACTGATGTATAGGCTCTTTCCAAACCCAGACTCTCTGTGTCTAAACTTTGGACGAACCGGAGTATTCCAATGGAACTACCCAAATTCGTCGACCATGACACGGACAACGGAGTGGCCCCAAAAAGTTGCTGGACACACCCTCCGAAAAATTGACATGGGGGGACTCACACACACTCGGATAGACCCCCAGCCACACATGCCATACGTTATTTTCAGACACATGGGCCCCCATTTTGACAGCTACGCCAATAGTGGGATTCCCTACATTAAAGGCACAGAATTCGAACTATACTGCTGGGACGACGAACGGAGATGCCAACTCCTTTACCTTCTGCCACACCTGCAGCTCATCGACGTGGGAACGGCTATGGAACATAGGTTAGGGGACCTACAGACGCTGACCAAAGCCATACTGTCCAGAACGGGAAGAAGGCCTCTTTCCCACTCCGACCACCCCACCACCCACAGACCGACCAACTTGACCGAGGACTCACTTCACCACGAGAAACAACAATTCGGCCTCACAGCTGAATGCGTCATCCACATCTTATGCAACACTGACCTAGCAAACATGTTAACGGTACAAGGATACAAAGTTTCCGCCACAGACTATCTGGGATATCCGAGTGGCACATCTCCGATGGGATATCCGATGTTCTTGCCCGGAAGTACCAGAGACATTTGGGGAAACCTCAATCGCTCAGAATCGGGATGGGGAAACTGGTTTGAAATCATTACACGGGTATGCAAATCATGGCACAAAGTGACACAAAGACGCAGGAGTAATCCCTCGCAGATCACGGTCTGCAATTATCATAGGGACGTACAAGACGGGGAAATCAACGGGACAAGGATCCTCAGGGAAATCAAAGCCTCCCACAGAACCTACACTAACCTGCACAGTATCTACGTAGGATACGACGCCATACACAACAAGATACAAGCACACGAACTCATAAACATCCTATGTGACCTGATTCCGACTCTACAGAAACTACATATGCCAGGCACTAACACAGAAATTGGACTACGCGCGGCAAAGTCACTGGCGATGCGAGGACTCGCCTTACGGGACAGCATACAACTGGTCACCTGGTTACATGGCCTGCCCACTACAGGCGCAAAGGGGTTCTTGACCTTGTTACGAGACTCCCCCCGAGCCACGGTACTCCACATCCTGGAGGGTTGCGAACAAATTGCGCTTCTCAATTTGGTCACTCAAGGATACCTCCCAGATAAACCACTTCAGGAATTCGGGGGACACCCGGTTGGAAAAAAGCTGGTCCCTTCCGTCCTGGTGTTCGAACGAGATCTTTTCCCAAGGCTCACCTATATGCAAAACTTGATCAGACACATCCAGAAGGGCTCGGCTCATCTTCCCAAGATCACCACAAATATCATCACCTACGACCCGTTGACTGACAATGGGGAGGGGAGACTACCCCACATGAGGCCTCCTCCCTCCTCCCACTCCGAATTCAGACCTACGGTTAAGAGATGGCCCTTCGATGATCCAAACGCGCACCTACCAGGAGAACTACCGGACAAAGACCTGGAGTACGATGACCTCGTGGAGCTCTACGGTTATGACGAGGAAAGGGGCCTAAGCGAGCTGGTATTGGAGAAGGGCACCGAGATTGAGATCCCACTTAAGGACGAATATGGAGCAATCACCTGGGTGGCTGGTACGGTTACATCTACCAAAAAGGGATCCCTGGACTTCCAGGTCATATTCCCTGGCAGTGCGATAGACTCAGGCACCTGGACACAGACACGAAGCAGAGCTGAAATGGAGGGCACATGGCGATTTCCCCCCGCAACGCGGAGAAGGCAACCGGGAGTACACGCGATACTCTCAATGCAAGGATACACTCCATGGCACCACTCCCAGCATGGCTCACACTGGCTCCGACTTCAACCTCGTGGGGCCTGGCAGTATAAGACACATAACGTACACGGTATCCCACAGAGAAGGGTATATGGATGGAGAATGGGACTATCTATTATGAATAGGGACGACGTTCACTCTTTCGATATGCCCTCATTTGTTGAAGACCATATGTCCAAGGAGGACCTAGGGCCAGAGGCATCCATACAAGAATGGACCGACCTTCAAAACCTCGGACAGGAGCTCACACGATGGGAGGAGTCGATAACCTACATGTACTACACACCGCAGGAGAGAAATAGATGGTCCCAAGTACCTCCGAGGGCGCCAGACAAAAAGTACCCACGACCACGACCACGGGGCCGAAAGGGGAAGGGTAAAGAAATCTCCTGCTTCCATGGAAGCACCAGAGTAAGGATGTTCACGACAACGAAGGGGAGCCCAGAGTACAAGAGGATGGACAAATTGGTCAAAGGAGACAAACTTTGGACTAGACGTTACAGGAGGAATCGTCGGGAACCAAGCCAAGGCCACGTTAGCATTGTAGAGTGCGTCATGACCTTTGCCTGCCCCCCAGAGGGACAAATTATGGTTGAGGTGGAAGGAAATTTCCTGACCCCTGACCACCATGTAGCCAAGGGAAGGGGAGAATGGTCCACGGCGGGCGCTCTTGCAAAACCCGACACCGACTCCACAACCAAATTGGTCCACACTGTCTACAACATCAAGTTACAAAGCGGAGGCCAGATTGAATTAGGCAATAAGATCTACGCAGCTACCATGGGAGCCCGCTTTGACGCAGCAGACCCGGGACAGGATCCTATCTACTCCGAGGAAACCACTAGATATCTCCAAGACCTACCGGAATACTCCTCGGGACATATCCACTGGGCCCAGGGTACAGCCTCGGTGGATCAGCACGGGATGCCCCGGCCTAAAAGGAAAACGGCACTTCCGTCGGAAATCGGCACATCCATACTCCTGAACAAAGAAATCTTGGAAACTATCCTCGTGACACAATATGCAGATCAAAGATGGATCGACATCCTCAGCATGATACGACGAGTCAATAGCACTTGGAATCATGTCGCTCGATACATCTACCCGGAATTCACTATCCACTCTTTCCGAGAACCGATTCAAGAAGGTGAGGAGACGTGGCGAGCCACCTTCTCTCGCGACAAGGAAAACGCCCACGCAAGGATCCAAAATCGGCGGGAACAAACAGATACTGTCTTCTCGCATGCAGCGTCCAACGCTCTAAAATTTTTTCAGACCTACCCCGCCACCCTGAATATCTTGGTCGAGGCCATGAATACACTCCAGGGCCGCACACCCCCTTTAAATTCAGAAGATGATGTTTTGGGGTGGAAACTCTTTGGGTCTGATACCCATGCCAATATACTTTACTCCGCCCTCTCCAGACACACCCTTCGGCCCACCCCCTATGCAGCCCAGGACCTTCCCAGCCAAATCCGGGAACACATAGCGGCCACCCCCCGTGCTACAAGAGTGCTTGTTCTCGGGAACCGGATCCTGAATACTCTGGTTAAATTCAACCACTGCTGCCCCTCGGCAATATCGACCCTACATGACTCCCTACGGGTACTTACTGCGGGCAGAGCCCCCTGTAAAAAAGAGAAACAGGACTGGAGTTATACTCAACAAACCGCATTTCTCTTGTCGATGAACCTCAGGGGAATGGACAGAGAGGACTTGATCAAACTGGGCGAACAGGGTTTAGACGCCTTATTAAATTTTGTCCAGACCCACCTCATCGCCCAAGGACGCCGATGGATGCGGAAGAGGGCTTATGCAGCCTGGAGGGAAGTCCAAGAACCATTTACCACCACTCTCTACGACATCATCACAGATCTCCTCCGAATTCAATATCGACAGGATACATTACATCAAACAGGCATGCTACAAGCCATAGCAGATTCCATTGTGGATATCACACAGTGTGACACCACGACGGTCCACGGCCTTAGCATCCTGTCTTGCTTAAACTTGGGATCACAAAGCTCCCCCCTAGATGGCGTGATTCTTAAAGTCCTCGAATCTAAATGGAACGGGAACTTACTCACCCCTAAAGTATGGACACAAGGCCACCTCCAAAGGAAAACCCTGCACGCAGCGGGAGGGAACTATAGCCCTGACGAAACGGCCCGACTCCTGCTACTCACGTATGAAGTAATGCACGCACATTGTCCCCACAGCTTCCCCGCCCATGTTTGCCGTTTAACAGGACAACAGAGAACCGCCAGAGATAGCTTTCTCCGGACGGGGAGTCACTGGATAAGAGATTTGGCCATTAATGAAATGAGCAATTTGAGCCATATTGGCCTTCTATGTACTGAACTTCTCCTCAAAACCCTGACCCACATGCAAGACGAACCCATCACCGCTGGAAATTGCATACACACCTTGTGTCTGCTTAGCTCGACTGCGGAGACTGCAGGCAAGATCCGAGACCTTACGGGGGGTGATATAATTATGAAACTCCTGCCGCAACAATTCCCGGAAAAGAGAGGGGAGGCCACACCACAGGAAACCCTCACCCTGTATAACAAGAACCTCCGTCTTACACTACGCACCCTGAGGCACTTTACCGGACCTGACCTGAACCTTCTCCACTGCCCCCGGCTGGACACAGAAGCCAACCTGCGAAGGGTGTTCGACACTCTGCAGGTATGGATGGGAGATGAAACATCCAAGGGCCTGACACTCCAAGTGCTCCATAATATGAGCAGGGTGCCAGATGAGGCGGGAGACCCAACCCAACAGGATACTCCGACCCTCCTGGACCCAAACTCAGATATACACCCGAATTGGAATAGTTTGCGAAACGACCGGATGGGATATACCGGGACCAGTGCTCTAGTTCTCCTTTACAGACTGGAAACGGAATCCCACAAGATCGAACGGACTATCCGGAGCCTACAACACCAACCCTCGCAACACCACACAACCCAGGCGCTGGGAATGGCAACCCTTAAAGCCCTTACACCACGAGGATTCTCCCTAGACGAGAGGACACTGGAGAACCGAGAACTAAAGTGGTCCCACTCCCTATCGGGCACACACTTTGATACACTCCCTGACCTGGTGGCAGTGGGCGTAGAACTGACTTACTGGCACTGTCTCAAGGCAACAGGACACTCACTAGCGGGGACTATTTTAGTGCCAAAATCGGCCAATATTATTGAATTGATCCAAATGCACCTCTGGAAGCACCCCTATGTAGCCATGAAATCCTACCTCCAAAGAATGACCGTCTACAACGAGACACGGGACACCCGGATACGGATCCCCTTATGCACCACCATTCGGGCCCTAGGATCGACAACCCATAATCTAAAAATACATCTTCTACTCCCAGATTGGGAGACAGGCCACTCTGGCCTAAAACCACTATCAAAAAGACATTTGCTGGTGGAAAACACTGACCTGAGCCCGACTGGAGCTGAAGACAGAACCTCTATATGGAACCAAGATGGAGGCGAAGCCCTTGGCAGACTCGGCAACCGGATCCTGGGGGGACATAAACTTGTAAACCTGGATAGCTCCATTTTCACATCTAGGCTCCATGTTACGATTATTGACCACCACATGAATCAATGCACTCCGTGGTTCACGAACAAGCAGACTACTCCACATAGACTCCGTATCCTAGGAAACCCTAGCTCCAGATCCATCGACATCCAGATCCCCACACATCGAGGACAGACATGCTTAGAAGCTATCCAACTCACACTCCAGATAATAGGATACCAACTAGGACAAACTCTTTTTGATAACGGGGAAATCCAGGTGTTTACGTCGAACCATACCCCAAAAGGGGAATTTGATCACCCTGTATCCACAGAGAGCGAGCTCACAGGCTTACTCCTCCTCCAGCACTACTCCATAGTCAAACCAAATGCTCGTTTAACGATGTTCCTTCCTGTAGAGACCAACACGACAACTTGGACAACAGTGTGCCTGGCTGAAGATACAGAAATCCGCCTGGCTGACGGTACCTTTGCTCCCCTACAACACTCTTTAGGGAAGAAGATTTGGACCGATCAACCAAATTCACGGAAGATCACTCGGATCCACAAGTTTGACACACTTGAAACAGACCCTCCCCTTTATCTCATTGAAGGCAACTGGATGACAGAATCCCACTTTATCAGGGGGAGAATGGAGCCCAAATGGCACAGGGCATCCGAATTTCGTGGGAACAGTGATACACGGAGAACAACCCCAAAGGGGCCTGTCTTCGCGGTGGAACTCGATACGGACGACTACCTGACACTCCGAGGGGGCATTCAGGCGGCCACCTTTGGTAACTGCCTCAAAGCGGAACCACACAGACAAGGATATACCCAGGACTTTCGCTTCAAAATCGATCAGGCTTTACGGGGTAAGGGTCTACAAAAAACAGATCTCATTGAATGGCACCATGGAGGAATAGGACACAGAGCAGACGGCTCCTTACTCTTAGATACGGGATTTAAACAACTTCCGCCACGGACGACTGGAGACTATGGGGACAGGAAAACCGCTGGGACACCCCACCATCCCAAGCAACGATCATATCGGGTTTGTGGCAGATGCCACAAGCCGGATGCAAGACTGAAGTGTGCATGTTTCTCCACTTACTATTGTGATACTAAGTGTCAGCGAGAAGACCTGCCGGACCACAGAAAGGTATGCACAGACATAACCCTCAAAGAAATCACCCTCATCCAAAGACAACTTCAAAAGCACAAAGCCAACCACGGACAGTTCACCATTGAAGTGGCTAGACTGGAACTCTCCTCCACAGAGACACATGTCAAACTCGGAGACCTCCTCCGTGCCTCGGGGCTAGGTACCAACCAGCAAAGCTCGGAAGAACACTATTTCCAGGCTCTCAAAGACATAGCCAGGCTGGAGAAACTGACATTTCTGGTCGAAAGACCGTCTCTGCTTTACAACTTGCGCACTGACCAGGTTGCCTCGCACCTTGGCCTAGGCTGCCTGTACCGGGACCAACACTTATTCGACAAAGCTTCGGAACAATTAACACAGGCCCATGACCTGACCCAGGAACTCATACGTATCGAGGACTCCCCGGGTCAACAAGACAGACTGGGAGTTACCCTTACCATCCACGGTGAAGTCCTTAATAGACGAGCTCAACTCCAAATACCCGGCCAAAGCACACCCGGAGATAGCCGTGCTGCCCTTGGAAAACAGCAGAAAGCCGTACGAATATCCAGCCAGTTGGAACGCTCCATCTCGGGACCTCTACGAGAATCGACACGTCGCAAACTGATGGAAACACTGATATCTATGGCAGATACCCTAGAGACCTTAGAACTTCACGAAGAATCACAAGCGGCAATTAAAGAGTCCCAGGTGATAGGCAACAGAGCATTGGGCGAAGATAACACAAGCCAGCTACACCTACACCAGTCAATAGCCGCCTGCACCAAACACACGATGGACGCGAGAAGAGATCTTGATGACCACACTCCCACTCTCCATATCGGTAGTAAAATCCGTCTCCACGGCCTAACTAACCAGGCTTTAAACGGAAAAAAGGAACTGTTTTAGGAACGGCCAACAACAATAGGATCGGAATCCAACTACAGGGGGAGCAGCGACAAATCAGTATCCCAATCGTCAACATACGTTATTGGGATGAACCTGCACAGGACAGCCTCACGCTTTACGAAAAAGTGGTTGCTCAGGCCTTAAGCGAAATTAAACTCCTCAGACTGGAGCTACAAATCCTCCTTAACAAATCAGGAAGCAAGCACATCGACACGGCACGAGCGCAATTCAACTTGGGAAGAGCATTATGGTTGTCCAACAAGCCCCTTGAAACAATCCAGGCAGTTAAAGAATTCGATACAGCCATCAGGTTCATGACACAATACGAACCCAACCACCGAACCTTGACCGACACCAAAGCCATCCGTGACGTAGCCCTGGAAGCCTTGGGCAAATTCGAAATCAAGGGCACACTATCGGCTTGGCCCTATTGGAGGCCCCCCACTGCCCGCTGGGAAGATGAACTAGACATGAAACAACTCTTCAGAGAACTCCGAGCCATGTCGGGACGGGAGAAGGAGCCTACAATCACTTCCAGCACAATGCTACGGGGCCTATACCGTTACGGCCTACACGAGTTCGACGGTCAAGTACCACCACAAATCGACCAGATCACATTCATTGCAATGGCCTGTGATGAGCTCGAAAAAACGAAAAAAACGATCCATAAATCACTGACTGTGAGGCCTACGCCAATCACCCCAATCACCAAACCTCAGTCATCCCCCTCCTTGGCAGGGGATGACACATAATGATGACTCCCAACGGACCCCCCACCCCGAAAGGGGTGGGGGGTCCACCGCCTCCCCTGGTGTCAAGGGGGAGCGAGGAGGGGTGGGAGATGGAAATACCCACCGCGGGGTCTCCTTTCGGGAGGGG
>Ga0209491_10008001_pt1 | contig 13638 bp, 13 predicted proteins | sample BON02_FD_187213 | JGI IMG/M metagenome (GOLD analysis project Ga0209491, IMG submission 187213) | Freshwater microbial communities from Lake Bonney liftoff mats and glacier meltwater in Antarctica - BON-02 (SPAdes) (version 2) | ecosystem: Environmental > Aquatic > Freshwater > Ice > Glacier... | reverse complement strand
GCCAGCAAGGGCACAATTTCAATGCCCGGGGCATCTGCCCCACTCAGATTTAGGGTGGAGACGACTTCGCCCTGCGCTCCTTCTGCTGTGACCAGGGGGTGGGTCCGCTCGCCCACCAGCAGGGCTTGCAGCTCTTGGTGAATTTGGTACAGCGCAAATTCGCTCATCTCCACCAGCAGCAATTGCTTGGGGTTGGTTTTGAGGATCTGACGGCACAATTCGCTGCCAATGCTGCCCCCAGCGCCAGTCACCACCACGGTTTTATGGTGGGTGTTGAAGTTGAGTAGCAAGCCGTTGGGTTTGACCGGCTCGCGACCCAGCAGGTCGTCAATGTCCAGTTCGCGCACATCGCTCAGGCTCACCTTACCGGTGGCAATGTCGCTCAAACCCGGCAGGGTGCGCACAGCCACCTTATGGGGTTTCAGGTTGTTGAGGATGTCGTTGCGCCGCTGGCGCGACACGCTCAGAATCTCAGCCAAGTCGGCTGGGTTGTGGATAGGCAGGCCGTTGAGCACGTGGCCGTGCAGACGGTCGTCGTCATCTAGAAATCCCACCACGCGAATCTCATGGCTGTTGGCCATGGCCGAAGCCAGTTGCCGACCGGCACTCCCCGCACCGTAAATGAGGGTCTGCGGCAAAGCTGCCTTGCGCAGTTGCTGGTGGTACAAGCCACCTAGCCACACCCGCGCCGCTGCACGCGACGCACCTACCAGCACCAGCAGCAAGATGGGTTGGATGATGCCCACGGTGCGCGGCACATCCGGCACGCCAATGAAGGTGAACACCGCCGCAAAGGCTAAGCCGTACAACACCATGGCACGCGCTACTGCCACCATGGCCGGCAAGCCGCTGTAGCGAAAAATGGCCCTGTACAGGCCCGAGGTGATAAAGATGGGCAAGGCCAACACCACCGAAGCCAACGCCGGCCAGACAGCTGGACCCGATAAGGGGACAAAACTGCCCAGGCGCAAATAAAACGCCAACCAGACGGTGAACACGCACAACGCGGCGTCCAACAACAGGACCATGCTCCGCTTGACCGGGCGTGGCAAAGCCAATGCAGGCGCTGCAAGACGACTCAAAGTGCGCATCATGACAACTTCCTTTGCGTGAAATCTGGTTGACTCATCAATGGGTCACGCCGTCGCGCCGAATGACCTTCACAAAGGTCAGCCACAAGATGCGAATGTCAAACCACAGCGACTGACGCTGCAGGTACGCGGCATCCAGCTTGACCTTGTCGGGTATCGGCAGTTCATCACGCCCATTAATCTGGGCCCAGCCCGTCAGCCCCGGTACCAGTTCATGCACGCCAAGCTGGGTGCGCAGTTCAATCAGGTCATGCTGGTTAAACAGCGCCGGGCGCGGCCCCACAAAGCTCATGTCACCCACCAAAATACTCCACAGCTGCGGCAGCTCGTCCAGGCTGCTTTTGCGCAAAAAACTGCCGATCGGCGTAAGGTGGCTTTTGGGGTCTGCCAGCAAATGCGTGGCCACTGCGGGTGTGCCCACCCGCATGCTGCGGAACTTGGGCATTCTAAATAGCTTGTTATGCCGCCCCACGCGGTCTGACCAATACAGCGCCGGGCCGGTGGAAGTCAGCCGCACCGCCATCGCCACCAGCAGTACCGGTACAGCCAAAACCGCAGCCACCACCAAAGCCAGCAACAAATCAAACATCCGCTTCATACTCACTTTCCGTCATTGCGAGCAAAGGGCGGCAATCCATGCCCCGTAGCAGCCCGTCGCAACCCCTCATTGAGCGACACCGGAAGCACCCACCCCAACAATTTCCGTGTTTTAGAAATATCCACCTGCAAAGACCCACACAAGCGCTGTGCCACATCGCCCTTGCCCACCAAACCTGCGGCCACTTTCAAACAAGTGGCCGGAACAGGCAGCAAACGCGCAGGTTTACCCATGGCTTGGCCCATGCGGCGCAATAGCTCGGTAGTTGAAACATCTTCACCGTCGGACACCAGAAAAGTCTGATTGGCTGCGGCGGGGTGCGTGATACACGTCACCAGCAAATCGACCAGATTATCCAACGCCACCAGACTGCGCTGGTTATGAATAGCGCCCAGAGGCAAGGGCACGCCGCGTTTGAGCCAGCGCATCATGGCGGCAAAGTTGGCTTTCACACCGGGACCATAGACCAACGGAGGCCGGATGATGACCACTTCCATGCCGGTCTGCCGGGAGATCACGCGCAACCCCTGCTCTGCCTCCATCTTGGACACGCCATAGGCATCCAGCGGCGCAGGCTCATCGTCTGCTGTGAACGGATGCCCAAGCGGAGTCGCCTCGCCATTGACCTTGATAGAGCTGACAAACACAAAGCGCCGCACACCCGCAGCGGCAGCTTGGCAGGCCAGACTCAAGGTGCCCTGCACATTGACCCGGCGAAACTCAGCCAGAGGGTCAGGGGCAGCCTCTTGCATCACATGCACGCGCGCCGCCGTGTGAACCACGACCTGTACACCAGCCAAGGCCCCTGACCAATCAGTTTGCGCGGACAGCTCGCCCACCGACACACGCGGTGCACCAGCATCTGCAACCATCGCCGCACGGCGCACACTCCCTAAGGCTGTTACTCCGCTCACGCCATTAAGCCGTAACAACACCGCTTGGCCGACAAAACCGTTCGCTCCCGTTACCAATACCTTCATGATTTACCCATTAGTTCCTGGTAAATCTGTAAATGCGCTGCCACCACCTGCCGCACATCAAAAGCCTTCTCGGCCAACGCCAGCCCGGCTTCGCCCATGATCTGGCAGCGTAGTGGATCATTGATTAATGCCTCCATGGCATCAGCTAACGCCACTGCATTGCGCACCGGCACTAGTACACCGGTGATGCCAGGGTCAATGGCATCGCGGCAACCCGGTACATCGGTGGTCACCACGGCACGACCACAAGCCGCCGCCTCGATCAAGGCTTTGGGCAGACCCTCGCGGTACGAAGGCAGCACCACCACACTGGCGCTAGCCAGCACCTGCGGCATGTCTACGCGATAACCCCAGTTTTCGACTACGCCCTCTGCAGCCCAAGCATTAAGTTGGGCCTTTGATACGCTAGTCGGGTTGGCATCATCTACCAAGCCCGCCAACACAAAGCGAGCAGGCACGCCTTTAGCCCGCAGCAAGCCGGCAGCCTCCACAAACTCAAAAACACCTTTGTCTGCCAATAACCGTGCCGGAAACACCACCACAGGAACACCTGCAGGAACAGGCAACGCAGCGAATTGAGCCAGATCCACCCCCGAGCCACGGATCATGACAACCTTGGCCACTGGCAAGCGAGTAGCCGTCATTAAAGTGTCCCGATCATCTGGGTTCTGAAAAATTACCACTTGGTTGTGGTGCCCCAGCGCCCATGCGTACACACGGGCCACGACGGAGCGCCGCAACCAAGCCTTGAAGCCACTCGCCGTGAACACATACCCCAAGCCCGACACCGCCGACACCAAAGCAGGCACCTGCATCCAGCGCGCCACTAATCCGCCCAACAACACGGGCTTGATCGTGACCAAATGCATCACATCAGGCTGTACCAGTTTGACGATGCTCCGCAAATCTAAAATGGTTTGTACAGCATTAAACACACCAACACCGCCACGGACCAAACCGAGCGGATGTACCTTTAAGCCAAGCGATAGCAAGGAATCAAACTTGTTTGTGAGGCCTGTGGCAATGTGCACCTCGAAGCCTGCTTTTTGCGCCGCAAGTGCGATTGGCAAACGATGTGACAAGAAAAACCAATCTACGTTCACTACAAACAGCAATTTCTTATTCACGGGTGGTTTTCTTCAAGCCAAGCCTGAAACATCAGTACATCCCACAGGTGGTATTGCCAGTTGCGCTGCCCGCTCAGATGCTCGGCCCACTTCTGGCGAATGGGCGCAGGGTGAAAAAAGCCATCGCGCTTGAGGCGTGTTTCGCTCAACAAGTCCTCGGCCCACTCACGCAGCGGCCCGCGCAGCCAGCTGTCAATCGGCACGCCAAAGCCCATCTTGGGGCGCTCAATCAGCGCTTGGGGTACATGCCGATAAAGCACCTGCCGCAGCGCCCACTTGGTTTGCCCGTCGCGCAACTTCATGGATTGCGGCAGGCTCCAAGCAAACTCCACCACACGATGGTCCAGAAACGGCACCCGCGTTTCCAGCGAAACACCCATTGCTGCCCGGTCCACCTTGGCCAAAATATCATCAGGAAGATAGGTCAGCATATCGAGCGCCATCATGCGCTGAACATCATCTAGCCCCTCCAGAGCTGGCACGTTGCCAGTCAGCAAGGTAGGCGGCTCATGCCCACCTATGACTACCGCTGCCGGGTCATGCCAATGCGATACCAGGCCCAGATACAAAGCATCGGCTGATTGGCTTGCCAACACCCCCGCGCCCTTGTGCAACTTGTCCCCCACATTCGCAAACCGTGCCGATCGAAGTATCAAACCAGCTAAAGCACCTGCCAGCCTGTTCCATGATTGAGGCGAAATGCTGGTTATCCCCCTTGCTGCCATTTTGCGCAAAGGCAGCGGCACGGCAGCCAGCTTGCGCCAGAGATTTGCCGTCATCTGGTAGCGGTTGTAGCCACAAAAAAGCTCATCGCCCGCATCGCCAGAAAGCGACACTGTGACATGCTGCCGGGCGAGTTGCGACACCAAAAAGGTAGGAATCTGCGAAGAATCTGAAAACGGCTCATCGTACAAGGTGGGTAAACGCGGAATCACGGCACGAGCCTGCTCTGCCGTGACATACAATTCTGTGTGGTTAGTTCCCAAGTGCTTAGCCACCGCCTTGGCATGCACTGCCTCGTTGTAACCCTCTTCGTTAAACCCAATAGTGAACGTTTTCACAGGTTTCGATGACTGTGCCTGCATGAGCGCTACCACAGTGGAAGAGTCCACGCCGCCCGACAAAAACGCCCCCAACGGCACATCAGCCATCATCTGTTGGCGCACCGCATCCTTTAGCAACAACTCCAACGCATCCACAGCCTGCTCTGCACTGCCAACAAAGGCATTGGCCACGCCAAATTCAGCCACTTGCGCACCCGACCAATACGCCCATACCTTCGGCTCGCGCTGCTGCAGTGATACCGTGAGCAAACTACCGGGACGCAGTTTGGCAATCCCCTCGTAAATGGAGTACGGCGCAGGGATGTAGTTATGCCGCGTATACAGACATAGCGCACCACGATTGATGTTGTTTTCAAAAGCCGGATGTGCCTTCAGCGCCTTCAACTCAGAGCCAAACAAAAAAACGTCACTCTGCCAACCGTAATAAAGCGGTTTTTCACCAAGGCGATCCCGCCCAAGAGTCAGCGTGCTGGTTTGTCTGTCCCACACCGCAAATGCAAACATACCGATAGCTCGCTCTACCGTGCCTTGGATGCCCCAGACATCAAAACCCGACAGAAGGGTTTCGGTATCGGAATGGCCGCGCCAGGTCGGTGCCTGCCCGCTAACCTCCATAGTTTGGCGCAATAACGTATGGTTATAAATCTCACCGTTAAAGGCGATCACATACCGACTACTGCCTGACTGCATGGGCTGATGCCCGGCAGGCGATAAATCGAGAATCGATAAGCGCCGATGGCCTAAACCAATACGCTGGTCAACATCATACCAATACCCCGCATCATCAGGGCCGCGATGCGTTATGGTATCGGCCATACGCTTAAGCAATGCGCCATCACCAGCAAAGACGAAATCTGCCTGTCCACCCAAAAAACCGATCAAACCACACATAGGTATATTATTTACTGATCAAGCGCTCATACTCTTCGATACGTTGCGGCGTATAAAAAGAATGATAGTTACCAGTTGGAATTTCTACTGATTTGAGTTCCTTGCCTTCCAAAATAAGCTCATTGAAACTGAGAGAAACAAAATATCGATCATTGACCGACGATTGATTTAAAATAGTACGCATGGCTGCACGCACGAAGTATTCGCCTTTTGCAAAGTAATAGAGCCCTGCAATCGCATAACGACTGATTGGATTCTTTTCCGCAGCTTCAACCACAAGTCCATTATTTGATCGAACATAAGACCAACGAGGATGAACTGAGTTGAAGGTCAAACATCCTGCATCGCATTCGCCATCAAGCAACTGAGAAAAAAGCCTTGAAAAATTTCCATCTATAATTTGATCGAAATTAGAAATAATTAAAGGATCAGAATTATTAATGTAGGAAATTGCCATTAATGATGAGCAGAGAGCACCTTGAGTTTCTCCTTCCAATCTAACAATCTGAAATTTACCCGGGGCCAAAAGTGATAGCGTACTGTCCAAGTGAAACCGACGGCAATCATCACCCTTAACAACAAAAATAAATCTAACATCGTCTCGAATTGTATTTAAATTCTCGATGACACGTTCAATCATTGGCTTGCCACTAATTTCCGTAAGCGGTAGCGGATAGGGATAATTTTGCGAATTGAAAACTTCTGAAGTTCCCGCCATTGGCAGCAGCACATTAATCATTTCGCATCTCCCTGTTCAGCGGTATTAATATGCCTAAGAATATTTTCAAGACTTACTTCTTCAACATTGGCAACCTGCATGACATGTGCGCCGGATCGCTGTGCAGCAAGAATCCCATTGGGGTTATCCTCAACAATTAGGCATTCTTGCGGAATTAAACCGAATCTATTTATTGCCTTACTATATATCTCAGGATCAGGCTTGCCGTTAGCAACATCTTGATTAGATAAAAAGAATTCTAAGTAACGCAACAGATCTGCTTTTTGCATCATCATTTGAATCGTATCACGAATGGAGTTAGAGCAAACGGCAACATACAAACCGCGACTGCGAAGACCCGCAAGAGCATACTGATGAACAAAATTAGGTCGACATTTTGAATAAATCATTTCCATAGTGAACTGTTGCTTGAGTTCATTGATGAAGCCGTGCAAATCAACCGGAAGCCCCCGCTCTAAACTGAGCATTTCTAATTTTTTGCGTGTAGGTAAACCATCATAGGTTATAAGATGATCATATCGACTAATTTGCATTCCAAACAATGCCAACGCCTTATTCAAAGATTCGAAATGCCATTCCTTGGCTTCAATTAATACACCATCCATATCAAACAATACCGCTTTAATTTGCTTCGACATTAAATACCTCTTCCGCTTCGTTAATCAAATCCGTACACAAAAACAGCTGCCCCATGTCGCGAATAGTCTTCAGCTTCATCCAAAGCGCAGCGTGGGGCCGCTTGTGAAGTTCCGGAGAAACGATAGCAACACACTTACCCTGCGCGATCAACTTCTCAATCAACTCAACCGTGTACCATTCACTCTCAAAAGCGTCCAGCCAGACATACTTCGCTTTAGCCAATAGCCGACCAGCGTCCTCAAACTCACTAAGCCGCGCAGCAAAAGGCATATCAAGCCGCATATATGCAAGCGTATCTGGCACGGACATATCGAAAACAAAATAATTTGTAACTCCATATCTATCCAATACTGATTTCAGTTTCTCGTGTAACCCGTCAGATTTAATGTTGAGTGCGAGCATCGGCTTTACATTTGAAGAAGAATATACTTTTAAAAAATCAATCAACGTAATGCTACCTAATTTAAGCGGAGCATCGTGTGAAATCACCAACTCACCGTCGCAATCTCGTATATCTGTTTCAATACCGTGACCACTACTAGTAGCGCGCTTAAACGACTCTAGACTGTTCTGATCCACCCTTTTTATCCATTTACCGCGATGGCACAGAATTTTCATTTTAAATTTCCAATATATTTAATGGGTAATTTTTTGCTATACCGTGAACAATACAACATTAAAGATAAATAAATCCAAAAATACATATATGAAAATGGCGGGAACGTAGTAAAAAGAAATAGAATACTCAAGGTGGATTTAAAGTGAATTTTTTGATGAATTACTGCCCACGCGAATATAAGCGCTACCCCAACAACTCCAAATGAGTAAACCAAAAAACTAACAGAGTTTGCAGCAACTGCCTGAAAGTTGCTAGTATCCACTCCATTCCCCAAAAAAAACCTTTCATCTAACTGCCAACTAGATGCAGATCCGTAGCGCGCTTGCCTTGAGGGGTCATCATCAATATTCATAATTCTCCAAATTGTGATAGAATTTTCTGATAAATCGTTCAATGAGATACCCATGAATTGTAGCAACATAAAGCCTGTGGCCGAAAAAACCATCAGTATGAGCATTGAATTAGCAAAACCGATCATTAACCAGAGAATGACAAACGATGCCCCGAAGCTCCATAATGATTGAGTCAAAATCATGGACAACACCCCGAAATAATCAATGACAGATGCAGGCTGGCCTATTACCACTCTCAAAGAAAGCAAGCAAAACATCACGGTACAATATGCATTGGGTTCTTGAAACAACCCAGAAGGTCGAAAATATTGCAAGCCTTCATTCAGCCCTCTTGATTCAATGCTACCGACCATCGAATGAAAATCAAGGAAAAACCCATGCCCATAGTAAAGAAACATCTGCACAAACAGCATTACTACATTAATTAATATAGTTATCTTTAATGCCGAGTTAAATGTCCTAATTTGGTGCACCACATGAGACTGAAAGAAGGGGAATACCAATGAAGCACCAACTAAAATTGCAGCTGAAACTAACAAATATCCTTTCAATGCTCCCACAAGCAACCATGGGGACATTATTCCCACCAGCAACATTGATGAAATAAGCGAATTATATCTAATAGAGTCATTACTAAAGATCTGATATAAAATAATTGCAAATAATGATAAATAATCTATCGGCCGCCCCAGACCTACAAAATAAACATCAGAAAAAGTAAAAACAATAAATATTAGAGTACCCAAATATAAAGATTTAAACTTATCAACGTAACTTGTGGATATTGTTATTGGCAGACTAGAGATGCCATTGAAAGAAGTATCCTCCCTCAATTCTTTTTGATGCCGCACATTAGTGCGCCTCATGAACAACCTCCTTTGGTTGAAACAGAAGCAACGTCATTGGGCTGCAATGCATCCAGATTGGATATCCAGCGGAAATGAACCTTCTCAGGACGAAAGTTTTTCTCAACAAATTCCCGCCCCTTACTGCTAATCCGAGCACCTTCATCCCTTCCAACTACCTGCCTAATAGCCTTCATCAAGCTTTCTATAGTGCCATCGTGGGGAACAAAGTGCTCACCCTCGATCAATCCCAGCCCTGCATATGCGCCTGGCTCACCTATCAAAATACAACCGCAGGCCATTGCTTCAAAAGATCCTAACGCTGGGAAACCCGAATATTCTTCTCCGATAACAGCGCATTGGTAATTGTTATATAGCTCAACAATATCGATTGCGAAATAATTTTTCTGTGCCACCGAAAAATGCCTCAGCAACCGCTTCAGGTTTGACACCTTTTCTATGGGACGATATGGACTTATTTTACATTCGATACTCTCCGAGACCTCTGCCGCACACTCATAGAGCGCTTTTCGAACCGGGTGGTAGGTTGAAAATCCGGCCACAGACAGGTAATCGGTATATTTATTTGCTGGGACTTCCTGCGTTAAATCATGAAAAGAGCCCGTCGCAATGCAGCGCCGTTGTCGTTCATTAAAAGGGCGTAACTCTTTGAAGCGGGCGGCCACAGAAAATGACAATATCAAGAAATCCCGGCGGTACCAGGAAAAAAAATTCTTGAAGTATGAGTTATCAGATATATCCGAATCGCCTGCGAGCCAAGCATTATCCAGTTCAGATATATTTTTAGCCTTCTCACCCGTTAATACAAAATAATGGCTCAAATGAAATACAACAGCCTTATGCCTGGAGAGAAGAGCCTTGCGTAATAAAAATCCCCCTGTTGCCGCCTTATATGAAAACGCCAGAAGTACATCCTCTACAGGAATTGTCGGCGCCGCCACCCTCTTCACTCGATGATCAAAGTTATTGATCTTCCGCCAAAGCGCAAATTCGACTGACGCAATTAAGTTTCGAAATATCGCCGGCAACAGGATAAAGTATTTTTCTTGAATAAATGCCGAGCTTGTTCCATCAACCAATACCCTCACTTCTCCGACACGAGCCAACTCACTAGGAATGAAAAAGCCATACTTCTTCAATGCGCGGCGCTTCAGAAGCCTGAAATGGGGCGGTTCCGCCAGAAAATCGTCTACATGGGGGTTATACAGCGTAATCATTTCCGTGAAATGACCACGGCTTGATAGGTCTTCCCACAAACATAATAAACTAAAGCTTTAAGCAGATAGCCGATTGCCCTACTTAATCGCATATTTGCACCAAACTCTTTCAACATTAGCATGTGACCTTGAGCCAACAAAGGCATTCGTCGTAACATTCCAGAAGGCACTGAAAGCCTATCATCACCACGTTGATCGTAAACCCTCGCCACAACGCCTGACAAAAAAGCAGGGCCAAACTGATCAATCAGACGACAACATCCTATTCCCTCATAACCTCTCAAGTTACTTACATAAGGTAGCTGTGATCCAACCATTTTTTTATTAACGGCGGTCAGAGCTTCTCCAAAGGATGCATGCTGCAAATATGTACGCAAATCAAGCAACCTACTTTGCTCAAATAATTGTCCGACAAAATTTCCAGCCTGGTCTACGCATCTAAAAAAAACTATCGGTTGCTTTGAATTGGCATTTAGTTCATTTAACAAATCAGCCCCAGCACTTTCCAAGTACCAATCGTCTGAATCAAGGAAAATGACCCAATCATGTCGGGCTACTTTATAGCCCTCGTTTTTAGATCCGGTTACGCCAAGATTTACTTTGTTGCAAATTACTCGCAACTTCTCTGATGCTATTTCATCAAAGAACTCATGCCGCAATACCGCCAGAGTGTTATCCGTAGAAGCATCATCCACAACAATCACTTCCCCACTTAGAATCGTATTCAACGCAGAGCGAATTGCTTTTGGCAGGCAGCCTACTCTGTTGTAAGTTGCTATAACGGTCGTACAGCCCATTATTCAGGCAGATCTACCAACGAATTAAAATATTCCAAATCCTCCGGCACACCCAATCCATACATACCGGCCCGGTCTGAACCAATATTCAAATAGCCGATACGCTGTTCTTTATTCACCATGTAATTGTAGGCTGGAGCGACATAAAATTCGTTGTTGGTACGATCATCGCGGGCCATCATTTCTTTGGCTGCTTGCACAAAATCACGCCCATGCAAGTAATTATAGATACCTACCGTAGCTTCACTGGAAACAACCTTTTTCTCAACGACCTCTACAACCTCGTCACTTCCATTAAGCCGAACAAAAGACCATTTTGCGTCATTCGCAGTCATCGTCATGATGAATCCGTCGAAAGCGCCTTCCACCATCTTTGCTAAATAGGCATCAATCGAAACAGAAACATACTGATCGCAATTTGCGATCATCAATGCGTCGTCATTATCGATAAATCGCTCGGCCAGTAAAACGGTACACGCAGCCCCTTCTGTTACATGATCGATGGGAATAATTTCTGTATTTGGTCCTGCAGCACGAAGCGTCGCTGCAAGATCAAACTGATCCAAGTGTTCTTTTTGGCAAATAAAAACAAATCGGTGAGGCACCGAAGGTCTAAGGTTTTCTATCACAACCTCGATCATGGGACGACCATGTACTGTTAATAATGGTTTAGGTAACAAATAGCCCGCTTTAGTGAAGCGACTACCGCGACCAGCCATTGGAATAACTATATTAATCATAAGAACTCTCTACAAGATATTTATCGCCCTGGACAGCAGGAATTTTAACTACAAATGTTATTACGTCAGTCAAGGCTTCAAAATCCGTCGCATCTCCAGGTCGAATTTCAAGGATAGTATCGCGTCCATATTCCAGACCATTCATTCGAACCTTGCCTTCAACGATAACGGTAAATTCTGTTGCAATTTGGTGCACATGCAAGGCTTCGTGGTCGCCAGCGGCATAGCGTTTGACTGCACACTCAAACTGATCGGTCTTAAAAACGGTTGGAAGAAATGGCCCTATAAACCATCCTTTTATCATCGAATCCAACTTGTATTGATTGGCCACAGGCTTTACCTCTAGTTATTTAATTTACAAAAATGGCAACAGAAACAATCTGAATCAGTTTCCAAAAAACTTACTACGACGCAGTCTAAAAAAAGTATAGCCAAGCAATCCGAACTTAATCTTATTAAAAAGTTTTGAATTCTTCATCCCACTTCTTACGAAGCCACGGTTATCGAAAAGGTTTGAGTCTGAAAACCCGAGAGAGCTTGGCGCATACTTAAACCACTTACTCTTTTCGACTAAATGCTCATAATGTAGCAAGTTTTTGTTGACCGCATAATGTTTTGAGCCATCAATTACCTTGTGCTCAAACTCCCAAATCGAGCCGCTCTGCGTTAATATTTTAAGCAAATATGAACGGTCCCAAATCGCCGCCTGAAGTGACGTATAGTAGGGCTCATCATAAACGAGTCGATTAACTCGCTCAACGCCACACCTCAAGTTCTTAAAAAGCTGAAAAAATCTACCTACCGCAGAACGCTCGAGTGGTTTCAACCTTAGATAGTCAATTTGCCGCCCCCTCATCAAATTCAAAAAATGTGACAATTCATTTGAATCAACCTTCTCATGAAACAAAAAATCATCGAGTATTAGAATGATGTAATGGAACTGCTGCGGCAACGCGTTGATCTGTGATTCAAGTTCCGTTCGCCATCCGGAGACTGGCGCTGTGATAGTTTGAAAAGGAGCATCCGCAGTCTTTTCGTTAAGACCGACATAAAAAGTAAAATCTGTCACCGGCCAGTTTCTGACAACGCTCCCCGATACTAGACTGAATACGTCGAAGGTGTTGTCGGAAGAAGATACAAACAAGCAACAATCATCCATCAATTTTCTTCTTTCTCGAACCAGAAACAGCCACAGCCATAAAGCTGCAAATCCGCCATCGCCTCAGTGGCATGACGTATCAAACCGCCCTCAAATTCATCGTCGGGAATCAGCGCGAATTCCTTTAGTTGAAATCCTTCAAACATGCTGACAACCTGGCGGTAGGTATAAATTCTGTGTGCATTGAATTTTATAATCGACCTCCCGCCAACTGGAACAACAAATAATAATGTCCCGCTCGGCGCCACGACACGTTTGAGTTCGTTTATTGCCTTCACATCTCCGTCATAATCCAAGGGGTCCCCGTATCGACCAAGGCCTATGTGTTCCACAACGTGCATACACGAAAGTGAATTGATGCTATCGCTAACAAAAGGAAGTGCACATAGATCACCCTGATGGCAATTGACTCCAACCAGTCCAAGTTTAGCTGGTCGATAATCGTAGAACTCCACCGGAACAAATGCTGATACGTTAGCAATAAAGTTCAGCGAACTGGAAATATCAGTATGTACGACGGGTCTTGATTCAGCGATTATTCGTGATGCCCAAGCCGTATGAAACACATAGTGACGATCAAACCCGGTGTTTGGTGTGGCATCGAAAAGGCATAGATGTAAATCAGTTAAACTCAGCGAAAATCTTGGCCGAGCGATGAATTTCATCCTCACGAATTGCACTGCCACAAGAAAAAAAAACGCCACCGCAAAAAGGCGATTCTTTACTCGTCTAACAATTTTTTTAATAAGGCTTGGCGG
>Ga0209491_10007999_pt1 | contig 13640 bp, 13 predicted proteins | sample BON02_FD_187213 | JGI IMG/M metagenome (GOLD analysis project Ga0209491, IMG submission 187213) | Freshwater microbial communities from Lake Bonney liftoff mats and glacier meltwater in Antarctica - BON-02 (SPAdes) (version 2) | ecosystem: Environmental > Aquatic > Freshwater > Ice > Glacier... | reverse complement strand
CAAGACCTGAGCACCCTGCCCACGGGGGTGTGATGCTCTGCACGGTACAGTGTAGGCCTGCTTCGGCATGCGCCAGAAAAAGCCCTCCCAGAGGGTGCACTCTAAAGAAACAAGACAAGACAAGACCAAACGGCAAAGAACAATGGGCTAGGTATCTCAGATGATGAAAAAGACCTAGTTCTCTGGAGTATGATTACGACCTTATAGGGGCAAAAGTGCGACTATTTATATTTTCAAGAGGGCAGTCTTGGATATGATTCGCTGTCAAGAAGGATGGTATGGGATGTTTTCACGACGAGGGCAAATCGCCACAAAAAAATATTTCCCCAGGGGTAACAGTCTCTGACATCGTATTTCAAAATGGCACTCCCGATTACGCAAACTTTGGCACTTTTACCGATGCGGAATTCCGTGATGTTTTCCACAGGCACCACCACCAGATCGTGCCGACAGGCAACGTCATCCATAAACTAGATACGCATTATGACACTCTTAACTCCGCACCGATCTTGTCGTCGGTCCAGGCGTCGAACATGGACGCGACCAACACGCAAGGTGCATGGAATTTGCTGCTGAGATCTGCGACCAGTCCTCTCTCACAGGAAAGCATTACCACCGCAAATACTGCGTCGTGGACTGCCAATGCCATCATCACCGCCACGCCGAGTCTGACCACGCTTCGTTCTGCAAATGTTCAGATTACAGCAAACCTCACTACGAATGTCGTCACTTCCAAGGCCCTGACCAGTACCAAACTGACCGTCACTGAGAACGCCGTCCTCGGGAACCTCCAGGTATTGGGCTCGGTCAATTTCGGTCGTAATATCACCCAATCGTTCGACAGGACCCTATTGGGGGCAGTCGGGAGTACAGCAGACATTTGTGACATCGACACCTACAACGGAACAGCTACGATTCAACTTTCCATTGTCGCGGCGGGTGGTCTCGCGAAGCTGTACCATTTCGCGATTTCGAATGATCAAGACACTGGCGGCGCGTATCAACGCCTGATGCCTATCTCGGCCAATGTTGAAAAAGCATTCAACGTGGAGATCAGGAGTACGGGTGCTCTCAGTGCCGATACCAGGTTCCGACTTGTACGTAAAGACACTTTCGGTTCGGAAAGCAGATTTACGTGCCATTTTACGGTCTATTACAACACGGACCAAAGCTTCAACTTCATCCCATTGACCTCTGTCGAGTCGAACGTCACACCAGCGACGGCGATTTTCAAGGGAACTGCACTGGCGCAGGTGAATGGCAGGGTGGGCATTAATAACGACAATCCTTCCACCACTCTCGATGTGATCGGTGCGGCGAAAGTGTCGGGGAATGTGACTTCGGGTAATCTAGCGGTCTTGGGTACGGGTAACGTGTTTGCGCTTATGGCCACGACATTCGCTGTAACTGGCACGAGCAACGTCAATGCGCTCACGGCCACGACGATTGGCACTGGCAGCATTGTAACGAGTGGCAATACAAAGACGGGGAATGCCACCGTTTTCACGCAGGCCGATTCCACGACATTCAACTTCAGCGACAAGATGCGATTTTACTATAACGCAGCGGTCGATGCTCTGGAAATTCAGCGCAACATTGGGGGCACGTGGACCAAATCCGCCACTCTCGCAGTGTAAATAAATAACATATATATAAGTATAATATAACATAACATTTGTGTCAAAAAGAAACGCCGGAAAAAAGAAGCAAGGAAATTGATATGAATCAGTGAGTGCCTCATTTGGCATATGAACCCTTTGCAGCAGGAGGTTATAGCCGTAATCCTATATTCTATACAAATATGATCAAAACCACCGAGTATATTCCACAGCCGAAGAGGCACTGAACATGAATTCGATCGGTCTCAGTCACACTATCCGTTCTCTGTCTCACGCATCTGTTATGCCCCACTCGACGAGCTTCCGTAGTTTTTGAAGAATAATTTTCAGGAGCAGTTACGAGACCCCCTTATGTATGTTAATGTTAATAGTGTTTCTCGCCAACGAGTGCTTTCAACAGGTGGTTTTTGGAAGAGTTGACGTCTCTGTCTGCTTGAAATCCACAAGGTGCGCATTTGAAGACTTTGGCAGACCCTAGCTTCCTGTTGGCCTGGCCACAAGAGCTGCACGTCTGGCTCGTACCATGCTCCTCAAGATCCAGTATGATCTTTCCACAAGATTCGGCCTTCATCCATAGACGACTGTGGAAGGCGCCATGTTGTTGAAATCGCATTGTAACTTTCGTCTTTGTGCTCAAGTTACTATCGCGTCGTAGCATACTAGCCACACCTAGTCGTGGGGCGATGATGACATCGAAACGGTCAAATAAAAATTTGATGGTCTTGAAATGAAGATCACTGGCCAAGTTGCTGGCTCTCGCGTTCGCGCGGTACCAAGCTTTTGTCAGTCTGTTGATCTTGAGCCGAAATCCTCCTTTGTCTTTCAAGATGTCTATCAGCTCTCGGATGCCCTCAATTTTGTTTTTCATGGCGAGAGCTTTTTTCTCCGTGTCAGGAGCGATTTCTCCACACTCGTCTTCTGAATAGAATGCCTGGAAAGTTCGCACACCGGGATCCAATGCTCCAACTCGTCCATTCACAAGACACGTGTCCTCTATTTCCACCTGGTACGGAAGAAGAAGATACCATCTTCCAAAAAGATACTGGATACGAGAGCATGCATCGATTGGTTGACCGGGTACTTCGCTCATCTTGATACCATCCTGCATTCCAAACTTCTTGACACGGGCAAAGAGAAATAGCTCTCCGTTCTTGATATTAATACTTTCTTGCTCAAAGCCAAAGGAATCGCTTGTGAGACGCTTGGACTTGTAGTTGATGTGATATGCGACCCGCTTTCTCCATCGCCGCCGCCCAAGATTTTTCTCCTTCTTCTTGCGTTTCTTCCACCTGCCCTTTTGAGTGCGTTCTCGAAGCTTCCGGGCTTTGAATCCTTCTTGGGCCGTCTTGAATGCATCGATCAGGTCCATAATGGCACGTGATCGAATGTCCGCCGGTGTCTGCTTCATCTGCTGCACCTTGGGTCCGTCTTCTTTTCGCCTAGTGACGACAAGTTTCTTCAACAAGAGAGTTGGCTTGGCCTTCCCATCTTTAATGAGACGAAGTCCACTATTGTACGTGTTCCTGGCAGCTATCATCCATTGACGCAACTTCTGGGCCTGTTTTGTCGTGGGACGAAGGCGTATCTTCTGGCACCGCACTAGGCTTTTTGGCGTTTTTTGCGTATCTTCGGACTCCGTGGTGCCTGCACGAGAAGACATGTACAATGGCCATGAGATCCTCTGAGAGCTCTTGCTCTGCGGAGCGTATGACTCGATCCTTGACCACGAGAGTGGTTCCGTGCTTCTGACAAATCCACTCGAAGAGCTCGTAGGCAAAACGGCACAATCGATCTCGGTGGGAGACCACAACTTCTTCGACAAGTCCTCGCATGATTTCGTCCACCATCCGTAAGAATCCCTTGCGCTTAAAGTTGAGGCCGGACCCGACGTCCGAGATGACTTCGTGTTCCGGGTGCGTTTGTTGGAACGATTCGATTTGTCGCTCAAGATCGTCCTTTTGTTTTGACGAGCTGACACGGCAATATGCGTAACGTTTTCGCTCTCCTTGTCTTGCATCAGTGATGGTAGGTCGTTCGGGGAGAACGTTTTCATCGAATCTTCTGTGGTTTCCATGTGTTCGCACTGTACTGATTTTGCCTTCGCGCTCCCATCTTCGCAATGTGTTGCAGGACACTCCGAGCTTTTTGGCCACGTCACCTGGTCGTAACAATGAAGATGACATGACATGAACTGATGATTACACATAGCGTAAGACAAAAAAAGGCACATATCAAACGCACAAACATTGACACATTTTACAAATTGAATAATTTTAATCACATATGAATAGATTATCGTTGACCAGTCAACAGCCCCCGCACATCCACCGCATTTCATCGGGTGACATTAATGACGGCCATCATAATATCGAAACTGTACACACATGGAAGCCCATAGCTTCTTTTTTTTCCCTCTGTTTCTGGAAACAGATGAGATGAGATGAGATGAGATGGAAAAACAATTAATTACAAAGATATCCCCCAAAGATTATGAGAACGTGGAATCGAGGGCAAACGCTCTGCCATTCGAGCGTTTTTGTCAGAAAGTGGAGAGGGCATTACCAAAAAATGAGCCACTGGAGAAAGTGAGGGACTTTTTTGACAAGGAATTATCCGTGTCATAGGTGTGTCCAGTTTACCGCAAAGCCTTACAACTTGAAGTACAAGCTTGTTGACCAAGGCAATCCTTTTTCGATTGTGATCCGTGGCCTTCACGACAGCTTCGATTAATTGGGTATTCCCCATGAAGTCGTTTATAATGTGGAAATCGACGATCAAGAAAGTGTTTATATTCTTTTGACGATACTCGAAGATCGGCCGCTTCCGCCTCGGCATATTTCTTACAATTTCGAGCAGCTGGGCGTGGCTCGTGATGATCCCCAATGGATACAGCGGCTCCTCGATCGATTTCGTGGTGCATATGAAGTCTGGGATTATTCGCCGGCCAATGTTGAGTACCTGCACTCGCAGAACGCTCATGCAATACCTGTTCCTTATGGGTATTCTCCCTTTTTGACGACAACTTACACCAAGGACATCACCTTTGCAAATAAAACCGTGGACCTCTTCTTTTTCCTGGGGGAGGGGCGTTAAATCAAATACGGTAGGATAAAATCAGGCCTATTCTGGAGATGTATCAATCAAGACGTTTGTGACGGATCACACGTTCAACGATGAGCTGGACCGTGCATACGCACGAAGCAAAACCACGTTAAACGTTCATTATTACGGCGGCGAAACGGTTTTGGAGGTACATTGAATTCTGCCTATGATCGCAAACAAGGTCTGGGCTTTAAACGAATGCTGCGACGATCGCTGGTACGACAATGAGGACGGCGACATGGTCGATTTTGTTGATCTCTCCAGGCTCGATTCCTTTTCAATCAAGTCCACCCTTCATGGTGAGCTGTGATTGTTTTTGATGGCGACCAACCGAAATTAATCTCGGCTAATTTCAGCTACCAATCTGACCCGCGAGTCATCATTTATACCATCCCCAAAATGGGCGAGTCGAAATTTGTGGCTACACTTCGAAATTATGGAATGAGCAAGGATTAAATTTTTGAAATGGTTGCATTCGTCGATGGTGATGACGTTTTGTCACCCGACTACGTTGCTCGACTCCTGGAGGAAACTCACCTCAATACACTGGTTGAAACGGTCGTGTTTCGCATGAGTGTTTAAACACAGGCATTACCTCCCAAGGAGGATGTCATGTTCGCAAAGCACCGTGTCGGAATCAGCATTGCAATCACAAGACATTTTTTTGAAGCTGGCTTCTGGTTTCAGCCTTCACCCACAGAGGATTTCAATTTTTTGGAACGCATATCTCGTGCGAATACGACGATGGTCATATCTCCATACATTACGTATTATGTAATGGAGACACGTCTCGCAAGTTCCAGTGTGGAGTATCCCAGGTGATATATCAATTGAGTTCTCTATATCTGGCCCTTCTTCCCCCTATTCGGCTCTCCTAAAAGGTCATGCCCACGCCCCCTTTGACCGCATCCTTTTGGTTACATAAACTGAAGATATTCCGATTTGATTTATAATGGAGTGGGTACTTCAAACATTGGAGAATGAGGGACGTAGGAGAATGTTGACCCTTGGCCTAAGAAGACACGAAGATCGATAAAGATCAGTTTACGATACGGCGATTGGGGTCAAACTCAAACTTCGTTGTCTGCCCACAAATGATCAATGTACTTTGCTCGACTGCAATAACATGCAGGAAAATATAATTGACAAGACTCTTCAGCACATTTTGTGGTGTGCTTCTGCGTGCAAGCTCAACCAAATACCAAAACGAAGAATGAAGAAGGGATGCCTTCTCGTGTCAGGTTTGAGGGCATATCCAGTATGTTCAGTGTTAACGCCCATCTTCTGTTGCTCCTGCTCGGGTAGGTGGGGCTATAAACTTTGAATCCCACACGTTCTTGAAATCTAGCTGCAAGCCTTGCTTGATATCGCTGGCAATGGAGGAAGAGCGTGCCAAGAAGGGCTGAAAAAAAAACCAAGGGTTCCAAAATTGATCGTCTATTTCTGTAATTGAAAAAAGGGACGCAAGCGGGTGAGAAGACTGAAATAAATCGATGTCTACTCAGTCCGTGTACTTTACCAAACGTACCGAAGCTGCGAAGGAGGATGGTCCGGTGAAGATTTCGGCTGTAAATATCCGTCATGAGATCTTGGTCCTTGCCTAGTACAGTGGAGGTGAAAAATCAATTGCCTAGTAAAAACTGGTAATCATTTTTGCCGCCCGGGTTGAGTACCTGCGAATCTATCATTATCCAACCATTCGTCAAACAAACGGAAGTATTCGGTTGCCCACCAATGGATAGCGGCCTGTGAGTAGGTTGTCATTGATTATCATATCAAGCCTCAGATCGTTGCCTAAATTCCATTAGCGTACACCGTATGAGTATATCTTCTAATTCTGGCCTACCTTGGTGCCCCCGAAAAATGCTCCCTGAATATAAGGCGTCCCCTGTACGAAGAATGAGTGCGGTCTGTCAGTGACACTTTTTACTATACGCTGATAATACGAATGAAGAACGTGCGGGCCGTCAGTGATGGCTTTACTACACGCTGATCACCGGATGGTCCCTTTGAAGTATTACCTGTTGTACCATTGCGCTTCCCAAGATCATTTCATCACCCTGCACGGCGTTCCCAATGTAAAGTTCCTTAACCTTGTTGCTGTCCGGCCAATTTGGCAAGGGTATTACTCTGCGGGAATAACAGCGTGTTATTTTCTCGGTGCGTGTATCCAGGTAAACGCCGACCTTCGCATCCTTACCTCCATGATCCTGCGTCAACCCAGAAGAAGTAATCGCTGTGAAATAAATCTTCTACCATCGCTTGCTCCACCATCCACGATTTGGCTGCCCATATTCCATAAAGGTCGGCATTGTGGGCATAGTGCTCAGGATCGAGGTCGTGCTGCCGAGTTTGCAACTCCATGCGATGTGGCTTGATGACAGGTATTTCCCATAGCTCTTGAAGCTACCATTGTGCGTTTGATTATGATGGAGTTGTGAAGCTAAAGCGCCATGACGTTTACTTTCTACTGAACAACTGCCTTACCTTGACCGTCATGGGCAAATCGCCCCTTAACTCAAGGATTTGATCAAGGGCCTCACCAGGAGGTGAGTACAATAGAATGGGTGCGCTGACGTATGGGACTAAGTCTGCCATCCACCCGTTGTACTCTCGTAACGAATGCTTCGAACTATTAAGGGGGTAATATGCAGTTACAATTGTGGATGCGCGCAGGGACTTCCTTTAATCTTAAGAAGTGAAGCAAATTCCACCTGGCGATTATTGGCTGTAAATAATTGCATCTTTGAAGCTTTTTCAACTGCTATGTAGACACCTAGCACCAGGATTGGTACAAACATAGACCGCCACGCCATTGGCATCATCTGATACGTGAGATGATACGGATCAGTGAGGAATCAAGGCCGAAATGTGCCTCTATAAAATGCGGCACGGATGTTATGTGCTTTTGTCCTCTGGAATCGCCCTACTTGGGTTTCAGCTTAATTTGGTATCAATTTTTATCTCGTCATCTTGCCTTCTTTCCATGCTGTGCGGGGAAACGAATGAGCTTAATGGTCCATGGAGAATGAGAGTGGGAATTTTGGGTAATGTTCAATCGTAAATGCATAACAATGTGCAGAGAACTAAATGAAATCCCTCGATCTTCCGCTAAAATCATCAAGACACTTACGCTCATCATCTTCTACTCTATTAAAGGAGGAATACTCCACCGAAATTCGACGGTTTTAGCTTCGTTCTCTGCACACAACGCCCCTCTTCCCCTGCACTCCTGTAGTTAAAGATGCTGAAATATATATATTCTACAAGATTGTGTGGATGACTGGATGGCATTATTCAGCCATTGTCGAGGTTTTGTGTTTTGAGTGCCTTTATATAAAAGTAAAGTTGTTTGGTCCACACAAAAAAAGCGCCGCACTGGGTGCGGGCATCACCCGCAACTATGTCAGAGATGCCAAACCAATTATCTGATATAATATTTTAGGTGCATTGACAGCGTCCTTCTGTTGTTGTTGTAGGTTTGGGCGTTGAGTGGCTTGACATTTCTCTGTATTACAAAGTTGCTGGGTCTACAGCATTGCGTCCACACGTTGGACGACGTGGACGAAGTCCAAGTTATTCGTCAGTCGTCCTGTCCTGTGATCATGCACGAATATTAGACACGACTTCGTCAGGGCGTGGACTTGATGCACGAATATTAGACACGACTTCGTCAGGGCGTGGACTTGATGCACGAATATGAGTCACCACTTCGTCAGGGCGTGGACTTGATGCACGAATACAAATGTCTCATTCGCTCGCCCCCCGGGTACCATGCACGAATTTGACGAATTTCGGACGAAAAAAATCGTTGGCACACGGTTCCGAACCTGACGAGACCTTCCGGGTGGCTAAAGCGCTGCTGGGTGAATGCGAGTTTGCGCATCCGCTGTGCAGTCAATGTCAATCAACAAAAGTAAATTAAACGCGAGTCCATCATGGAAATTTCTACTTTTTTCATTTATTTCCCTTGCTACTACACTTCGATGCGTTCAATATCATTACCATTATTACCTGCACATAATATTCGTCCACTTCGTTGCAACGAATATTATTTGTCTGTACTTCGTGCGAGCAGGCAAGTATGCACGAATATTATTCGTCCATCCGTGCGGGTCCACAAATTGTGCACGACGTTGCCATCCCCTCCGTCGTCCTCCCCGCAAATTGTGCACGAAGTTTCCTTCCTAATTCGTCCTCCTCCACAAATCATGCACGACTTGACAAATAACAACAAATATGGACGAATAATACAAATTTACGAATAAATATTCGTGCAAGGCCTTTTTCGCAGAAAATTCGTCCAACGTGTGATTGCGTCACAGTGCGCGCCTGAAAAGAACTCGGGATCCTGAGTTGTAGTTGATCTATTCATCACTTGGGCCGGAAACGTAATACAGTTGTCAAAGCCTGGCCAAGAAGCTTTTCGCTGGAAACGATAAGTGGTAATTATAAATTTTCGCATTAGTCTCTCTGACCCTTTTGAGATCGCATCGCCATGCCATATATTCGTGTGTTTTGGCTTATAACTCACTATTTCCTTACGAGTTGACCACACAATAATCACAATAGCTAGTTTATGGAGACAAGATGGAAGAGGCGGAAGGTGGCAAGTGTGGTGGCGACAATGGCCTTGGTTATCTTGGTCTTGGCCATTCGCCGTGATCTAACGATATTAAAGCAGGGCGTTTTCAACGAAAGGAGTGGTGCCGAAACAGACCTGTCTTATAAAGTCTTGAGCACCCACATTGTTGACGCCGTAATGTCTACGAGAGAGATGGACACATTCACAACAATTGTTACATCTTGCTCGGGTGAAATCGGAGAAGCGCTTCTCGGCGAGTTTCTAGGCCATAAATGGCCACACCCCATCGTTATCTACACGAATTCCAAATGTCATCAGGCCGTAGAGCGAGGGATAAAACTATTACATAGCAAAGCGGATGGGACGACAGCAATCGTTTCGGAACGCTCTAATCCATTTACAATTGCTTCAAAGAGTGCGTCAAACGTCACAGAAATACAGTCAAGTGTGGAGCTGGTACATCACACTACATTGGCAAACCCATTTCAATCGCAAACTTTTCTTTGGTCTGATACTGATGTCATGGTAGCTTTGATGAGGGACGGCACAGGGCCGTTGTACCGCGCCCACACGATTCTGGCTACTTATCTCAACGCCGTCGTGTACCACCGTAGCTTACAGCCGCGTCGAGACCGAATTTATATTCCACATGGAAGGCGATTGGGAGTTCCTGGGCCCAGGTTTCATTGAGCGCTCCATCGATATCCTGGACGCAGATACATCGCTCATCCAAGTATGGCTTCGAGCCCACAATGACGGCCACCCGCGGCTTCCCACCCCACTCGAGACATCTCGAAAACAGGTTTACTACTTAATGAATCCTGAGTTCGGCGAATGGCATGGATTTTCTTTCAACCCGGGGCTACGGAGGCTACATGACTATGTGATACTGGGCTCAACCTTTTTTCGAGGTCACAAAGCCACACCGACATCAAATAGCAGGGGAACTCGATGTAAATCTGCTCTACTATCGCATGGGCTATCGTGGCGCGACCACTCATAAGGCAGAGGGTTTCATCCGCCACATTGGCTGGGGGCGAACAACGGACCCGGGGTGCTCGCAAGGTTGTTGATTGAACGAGGGATAGCAGAAAGGTAAATAGTGGTGAGACCCATTCTTCACAAACGAGTGAGTTCGCAGAAAGTCCTCCTCTAGCACTCTCCAAGTCTTTCGATCTTTTTTAAATCCCCCAACATATCTGGGCGGCCACGCCGTGCAGGGAGCGGCGGCTGCTCCTCCTCCTGCTGCAGCTGCATCTGCTGCTGCTGCTACTGCTCCTGCTGCTCCTGCTGCTCCTGCTGCTCCTGCTGCTTCTGCTGCTCCTGCTGCTCCTGCTGCTCCTGCTGCTGCTTGGGCCGGAAGGGGCGTGAGGATGACACAATCGTCGTCGAAGGATTCCTCGCGGCGTAGCCCCGGGCTATGTGCCATGGTAGGGTTTGCGAGAGGCTGCCTGTTTGGGCGTGTGCGTGTGGGGGACAACCTTTTGAGAGAACGGTGGAGATTGGACGAGGATTGAGTCAGGCACCGTGCCGCGCCGGCCATAAGAAGCCTGTGCGTATGTGTGTGTACGAAGTGCGCATGCAGTGTATGGTACACTTTTTTGATTCCATGATGTTCATTGACAAGCGTATAACGGGAGAGATGGCGCATGCGGTGCGGTATCCAGTGAGGCTGGCTTTTTGGTAAATACACCAAGAAAAAAGAAATCCTTCAGGGAAAACAACAGAGAGTCCCGTGATGAGAGGGTGAGAAGGCACCCTCTCGCCACTCCTCTTCCTCCCCTAGGCTAGGCCCTAGGGGAACACCGTGCGCATAAGCGCGGCTCCCGCTCGAGAGGAAGCCCCGACTTCTTCACCAGAAGCTTCTTGTGGACGCGGTCACGGCCCTCCACCACGCGGGATGGCCTGGACTCGTCCAGACGCTCCCTCTCACCGCCTCCTTCATCTTCCTCTGCTTCTTTACACACAACACCGCCACGCGAGGCACTCTCTACGGGTGCACATGACTATGTATCACGCTCCCCCCTTCACTTCCCCCCTTCCCGGCCCTTTCTTATTTCCTGAATCACACAACACATAACCCTCCCTGCCTGCTCAGAGAGATGGCGTACCCACTAGTGAAGCAATATGAAAACATTCAAAGCCCAAACCCACACCAACCACAGAAGAACACTTAGTTACTTGACCATCACAATTTTGTGCATCGTTTTTGTCAGGGGTGTAAGTGGATTGGGGATTTGTGAGCAGAGCATGATGCTGAAAACATCGATTTTATCTGAAGAACTTTGATTTTAATAGAGTTGACTACCGGATGATGCCCCCACCCAGTGCGGCGCTTTTTTGTGGACGCAAAAACTTTGACGAACACATAGAAAACGCATTCTAAAGGCACGGGAAGCCAAAAACCACAATAATCTTGGGAGAACAAATGCAAGTCACCTGAAAAGTCTTGTAGACCATATTTTTGCATCTTTGGTTACAGGGGCGCAAGCAAAGGCGTGCGTCGTGTGCAGAGAACGAAGCTGAAAACGTCGAATTCTGGTGGACAACTTCTCAATTAATAGAGTAGAGATAATTAATAGAGTAGAGATTAGGAGACCGTGTCCATCCATCGTCATGCATTGTGCTGAAAGCCCCTGCAAAAAATATGATGTGGAAACTGAAGTCGCGTCTGCCGCCGGCGAGATGCCACGACAAGGATCTAGCAGCCAGAGCTGCTTCAGAGCCTGCAATTCAAATACACTGGCGGCATCGGTCCTCGAAATAGATTTGTCAACCAAAGTGGGCCGGCCCTGGCTACGGACAGACAGGGACTGCGGGCGGATATATGGAGAGAAGACCGGGCATTGCCTGGACAGTGAATGTGCCACATACTTTACGATGTCTGCGGACGCAGAGCATGCACTCCTCCATGCAACTAACGAGCTCCATAAGCTTTTCCTCTGCACCACAGCTTACGTCTTGGAGGGAAGGCTCGGAGAGGCAGCACCTGAGCAGTTCGACATCCCAGCATTTCTATGGCCCCAAATACAGGCTTTCTGGCAAGGTGGTGGTGGCTACGGCGACGATCTGGTGATCGCTCGCTTTGACATGGCCCTCACGGCGCAAGGGCCCAAGTGCTACGAGTACAATTGCGACTCGTCGAGCTGCCTTTTTGAATGCGCTTACACACAGGAGGCCTACACGCAGGCCGTGGGGGCTGTGGCCGGACGATCGGCGGGACACGGACTCCACCAGCGCTTGGTCGACACCTGCGCCGACGTCAACTCCCTGGCCTCCTGCATATCTTGTGTGATGATGCTGACATGGAGGAACGGTACCATGCAGAGTACATGGAGGCAGGTATTCTGTGCAAGATTATTGTGGGCGACCCCTCCTTGGTGTTGTCTTGGACGGCCGAAGGCTTGGGCAACATCTAGGATGCTGAAGGTCTTTTGGTGACGACAATTTGGAAGACATGGTCCTAGCATACTGCCGTCGCGCAACTGCGGGACAAGCGAGAGCAACAGCACGGGCGGGAAGACGTAATTTGGGGCGGGGCTCCATTGCTGGCAGATGTGCTCTTCCATCCACGCATTCAGATACTCGAGCCTTTATGGACTCTTGTAACTAGCTCGAAGGCCATCCTTCCGATCCTGTGGCGGCTCTTTCCTCACCACCCGTGCCTGCTTGCAGCCAGTGATGAAGTCACAGAGAGCCTACGGCGGTCTGGATATGCCATCGAGGAGGTACGGATGTACGACTCGTAAGCGGTGGGCAGGAGATGGAGGAGGAGCAGCAGTCAAGCGACGATGGAATGGTCCAGGGCTCCGTGATCTATCGAGAAATCTGCGCATTGCCCCATTATGGGAAGTATCGTGTCCAGGTATCACCATGGATCGTTGACGGCACCTTCGCCGGGACTGTATTGCGTGCGGACGAGAAAGATGTGCTGGATCTTGACAGCTCAGTATACCCCTTGCGTATTATCGAAAAAGATACAGAGAAAGAGCGCCAAAGTAACCAACTAGAGAAGAAATAATAACCCATTCATGATAATATAGAAGCTTATAGCCCTTTCCTCATTTCCTTATTATTGGGAATTATAGCTGTCGTGGGCCGGGCATAGGTAGGAAGGGCCCTTGTATTGTTGCTGTTAAAGCGTGCTTTTGAGACGATGGGCGAAGATGGAATCTATTTTTGGGCTTCAAGAACAAGACACATAATCTCCAGGAAGTCCTTAATTTGCTTGTTGACCAAACACCAAACGTTCGATGCATCATAAAGCTTGAGCATCGCGAAACGCGCCGAGTTCAGACCTATCTCAAAGTCATTCTCCAAAGTAGTTTGTATGA
>Ga0209491_10007991_pt1 | contig 13652 bp, 11 predicted proteins | sample BON02_FD_187213 | JGI IMG/M metagenome (GOLD analysis project Ga0209491, IMG submission 187213) | Freshwater microbial communities from Lake Bonney liftoff mats and glacier meltwater in Antarctica - BON-02 (SPAdes) (version 2) | ecosystem: Environmental > Aquatic > Freshwater > Ice > Glacier... | reverse complement strand
TCAGCTCGGAGTCGGTCAGGGCCTTGGGGCAACCCAGGCTGATGAAGCCGACCGTCGGAATTTTGGCGGAAGGGGCGGAAGGGGAGGAAGGGGGAGAAAGAACTTCTTGCATCGTCGTATTGTCGCGCCCTGCGGCTTGCCTCAGCGCTTGATCCCAAAGTTGCTCAGGACCTGCTCCGTCTGCTTCTGCATCTGCTCCTGCAACTGCGTCAGCAGATGTTTGGACTGATCCATATTGGGACCCATCATGCCCTGCGCCATGGGCAGCTGCATGTTCATGAACTGCTTCCACATGTCGGGCGTGAGCTTCTCGGACTGCTCACCGAGCCGGTTCTGCACGTCCATCAGGGTCTGCATGTTCTTTTCGAGATATCCGCCCATGAAGCCCTGCATGGTATGGCCATAGAAGCGGATGATATTGGACAGCACCGGCGCCGTGAACATGGGTGAGCCGTTAGCCTCCTGCTCCAGGATGATCTGCAGCAATATGCTGCGCGTCAGATCTCCGCCGGTCTTGGCATCAACCACCACAAATGGCGCGCCATCCATGACCAGCTGACGCACTTCGGACAAGGTGATGTAGATCGAGCTGTTGGTGTCGTAAAGGCGCCGATTCGGGTATTTCTTGATGACCCGCTGGGTATTACGCGCCTCCTCGGGCTTTTTGCTAATCATCGCGGGTTTCCTTTGAACCAGACTGCGGCTGGCCAGTTTGTCGAGCGCGACGGCCATCCAAGTCGCGCTACCGCATAGGGCCCTTGGGTTTGACCACGAGCCGGCGACAGGGCGCCCGGCCAAAAGCGTGACTCAAGCCGGAGGGCAAGGCTGGATTGTAACCATCGGATCGCCCGGCAGCCCTATCTGCGACGACAAGCCCGGCCAGACAGACCGTACCGCCCGGCATCAAGGGTCGCTGCTATCATCGCCCAACAAACCAATAATATCGGGCGCAGGGAAAAAATCATGTTTCAGACTAGAAGAACGGAACCACCCGTGACGCTTGATAATCCACAGGTTTCCGCCGCGCATCGCCGGGGCTGTTGACATGGCCGCGTCCTCGCTGCCCGTCCATGTTGCCGTCATCATGGATGGCAACCGGCGCTGGGCACGCAAGTACCTGCTGCCGGTGGCCATGGGCCATGCAAGCGGGGCGCGTGCCATCCGCGCCATCGTGCAGGCCTGCTCAGACCGGGGCATCCGGTTCCTGACCCTGTTTGCATTCAGCACCGAGAACTGGCAGCGCCCCCTCGACGAAGTTTCGAGCCTGATGCGCCTGCTCGCGGTGTACTTGCAAAAGGAAGTGGCGGACATGAATGCGAGTGGGGTTCGCCTGCGCATCATTGGAGACACTGCGCGTTTCAGCCACAGATTGCAGGAGTTGGTCCAGCAGGCACGCGAGCTGACGCAGCACAATACCAGGATCAACCTGACCGTTGCCATCAACTATGGCGGACGCTGGGACATGCTGCAGGCCGCAAAGGCCTGGCAGGCGGCCAACCCGGGGCTGTCGATCGAGTCGATGGACGAAGTGGCGCTGCAATCCCACCTGTGCATGGCGGGCCTGCCAGACCCCGACCTGCTGATCCGAACCGGCGGCGAGGCCCGCATCAGCAACTTTTTGCTTTGGCAGATGGCCTATACCGAGCTGTATTTCACCGATGTGTTGTGGCCGGATTTCCGGCAAGCCGAACTGGACGCCGCGCTCGCTTCCTTTGCGCGGCGCGACCGGCGTTTCGGCAGCGCGGGGCCGGAACCTGCAGACATCCCGGCGTCGCTGAAAGCCAGAACCGGTGATGTCCGGTAGGGTACAGCGACGCGAGGGTCGCTATCTGCGCCCGGTAGTGCCCATTTTTCAGCGGCCGCATTCCAATAGAGTCGACCGACCGAATGCCCGCGCTACCTGCTGATCGGTCCCACATACAAATGCTTCGACACTCCAAATTCGTTCGTTTACTGCGTTTCAGATCGCCAAAATCGCAAATCAAGCTGGAACCCTCATCCAGCCTACGTTTCAGCTCTCCAATCATGAAATTTACCAGGCACTCGTGATGTCATCGCCCCAATTACCCATGTTGAAATTATTTTCAAAATCACTTTGCCTGCGCGCGGTGCTTGCTACGCTGACCGTGTCACTGAGCGTGGGCTTGCAGGCCCAGACGGCCGCGACTGCTATCGGCTTCGGTTCCGGTTTTTCAGCCAACGCGCCGACCGCTGGCGGAGCCGCCGCCCCGGCCACGCCGATATCCACACTCGGGCCTGCCGGCTATCTGCAGCAAACAACTCAACAGATAAATCAGCAACAAGGCACAGCGCCAGAAGCCGCCAAACTTGGTGCCGATGCCAATGACCCGCGCGATACGCGTGCTCAACCAACCGCTCGCGCGTCCGCGCCCAGCCAGTTTCAGCGTTTTGTACAAGAAAACACCGGCCGCTTGCTGCCCATTTATGGCCGCGACCTGTTTGAGGCGCCACAAGCCTACGCCGTAGACAGCGCCCTACCCGCCCCTGATGGCTACCTGTTGGGCCCCGGTGACGAGGTTCAGCTCAAGGTATGGGGCCCGGTTGACTTCAACACCAACCTCACGATTGACCGCAATGGCCAGGTGAATCTGCCCAAGGTGGGTGTAGTCACCCTGGCCGGCGTGGCCGTGCGTGATCTTGACAAAACATTGAAGGGTCATTTAGGCAAAGTCTTCACCAACTTCAGTGCCAGCGCCACTTTAGGGCGCTTGCGCGGTATCCAGGTCTATGTGGTTGGCCAAGCGCTGCAGCCGGGCACCTTCCACCTGTCAAGTCTCAGTACCCTGGTCAATGCACTGTTTGCCAGCGGCGGCCCCGACGCCAATGGCTCCATGCGCAACATTCAACTCAAGCGTGCCGGCAAAACCGTCACCACGCTCGACCTGTATGACTTCATCTCGCGTGGCGACAAAACCCGTGATCTACCCTTGATGTCGGGTGACGTCATCGTGATCCCACCCGTAGGCCCGCGCGTTGCCGTCACGGGCGCCTTGGACCATGCTGCCATATATGAATTGAAGGACAGCGCCTCCGTTACTACCATCGCCGACATTCTGAGCCTGAGCGGCGGCGTTTCTGCCCTGGCCAGCACCCGCAAAGCACTGATTGAGCGCATTGCCCCTGAAAAGAACCCGCCGCGCCAAGTGCAAGACCTCGCTCTGGATGCCGAAGGGCTCAAGCAGCCGCTGCGCGATGGCGACGTGCTCACACTGCTGGGTATCAGCCCCGCCTTTGCCAACGCCGTGACCCTGCAAGGCACCGTGGCGGCGCCGCTGCGCTACCGCTGGTTTGAGGGCATGAAAATACTTGACCTGATCCCCGAGCGCGATGCCCTGATCACGTCCGACTATTACAAGCGCAAAAACCTGCTGGTGCAAAACGATGACGTAGCCAAAGAGGCCGGCGGCAAGGTCACCGACCGGGTGCGCGGCATCGCCGACCAGATCAACTGGGAATACGCCGTCATCGAGCGCATGGACCGCGGCAAACTCAGCACCGAGCTCATCCCCTTCAACCTCGGCAAAGCCGTGCTGCAACGTGACCCCGCACACAACCTGACGCTGCAAGCCGGTGACGTGGTCACCATCCTGAGCCAAAAAGACCTGCGCCTGCCGCAAGAACGCCAGACCCGCCTGGTGCGTGTGGAGGGCGAAGTGGCCGCACCTGGTATCTACCAGGCGGCAGCCGGTGAAACCCTGCCCCAACTGATCCGGCGCATTGGCGGCCTGACACCCCAGGCCTATGTGTTTGGCACCGAGCTCAATCGTGAGTCCGTTCGCACCCGCCAGCAAGAAAACCTTGACACCCTGACCCGTCGGCTGGAGGCGCAGGCACAGGCGCAGGCCAGCAGTGTTATCGCCAACCGGGGTAGCGACGCGGCCCAAGCCCAACTGCTGCAACAGCAGGCTCAGCTCAAAAGCCAGATTGAACGTCTCAAATCCCTCAAAAGCAACGGCCGCATGGCGCTGGAGCTTGACCCACAAGGCCAATCCCTGGCGACCCTGCCCGCCCTGCCGCTTGAGGACGGCGACCGCATCCTTATCCCCTCCGTGCCGGGCTTTGTGTCGGCGTTTGGCTCCGTCAACAACGAAAACGTATTCATCTACAAGCCCGGCAAGACCGTGGCTGACGTCCTCAAGTCCGCCGGCCTGATGGAAGACGCCGAACCCGACCAGGCCTTTGTGCTGCGCGCCGATGGCAGCATCATTGCGCGGCGCGACCGCGGCGGTCTGTTTGGCGGTGGCTTTGAATCCCTCCAGGTCATGCCTGGCGACACTGTGGTGGTGCCCGCGCAGATTGACCGTGAGAGCCGCTACAACTTCATCATCCGTGCGGCCAAAGACTGGACCAGCATCCTGGCCAACTTCGGCCTGGGCGCTGCCGCCATCAAAACCTTGCGCAAATGAAGCACGCCATGACTGAACTAAATCAAGCAACCCTTGGTGCGCAAACAGCGGCTGAAGACGACGACGAAATCAGCCTGCTCGACTTGCTGCAGGTGGTGGCAGACAACCTGCGCCTGCTCATCCTGGGTCCGCTGTTAGCCGGCCTACTCGCCTTGGGCTACAGCTTTACCATTACCCCGACCTTTACCGCGAGTACCAAATTTTTGCCGCCCCAGCAGCAGCAAAGCAGCGCTGCCGCCATGCTGCAGTCGCTGGGTGCCTTGGGTGGCCTGGCCGGTGCCGCCAGCGGCCTGAAAAATCCGGCTGATCAGTATCTGGCTTTCATGGAAAGCAACAGCGTGCAGGATGCGCTGATAGAGCGTTTTAAATTAATGGATCGCTATGAATCCAAATTCCGGCAGGATGCGCGTACCACCTTGGCAGGCAGTGCCCGCTCCAGCAGCGGCAAGGACGGGCTCATCACTGTGGAGGTAGATGACAAAGACCCGGCTTTTGCCGCGCAGTTGGCCAACGCGCATGTCGAAGAACTGCAAAAACTGCTCAGCCGCATAGCCGTTACGGAGGCGCAGCAGCGCCGCGTGTTCTTCGAGAAGCAATTACTGAGCGCCAAAGACAACTTGGTCAAAGCCGAGCAAACCCTCAAGGCCAGCGGTGTCCATAGCAGCGTGTTGAAGGTTGACCCCACAGCTGCGGTAGAGGGACTAGCCAGGCTCAAAGCGGGTATTGCCGCGCAGGAAGTCAAGCTCGGTAGCATGCGCGGTTACCTGACCGAGAGCGCCCCTGATTTCAAGCAAGCTCAAACCGAACTCGCCGCCCTGCGCACCCAGGTGGCACGGTCTGAGAAGGCAGAACCGGCCGTTACGGGTGGCGAAAGTGACTACATCGCCAAGTACCGCGAGTTCAAGTACTACGAAACCTTGTTTGAACTGTTTACCAAACAATTTGAGATTGCCCGTATCGACGAAAGCCGCGAAGGCGCTGTCATTCAGGTGCTCGATGTGGCCCAGCCGCCCGAGCGCAAGAGCAAACCCAAGAAGGCACTAATTGCCATGATGACTACCCTGGCCGTGGGCTTTGCGCTGCTGCTCTTCGTCTTTGTGCGCAGTGCCCTGCGGGGTGCCGCGCAAAACCAGGAATCTGCAGAGAAACTGGCCCATCTGCGCCGTGCATGGTCCAAGGCCCTTGGTCGTGCCTAAACCGGTTCTGATGGGTACGCTGCGCGTGCTTGCGGGGCTAGGGGCGGCGGTGGCCACGGGCGTTTGCCTAGCGCAGTCCGAATACGATTTGACCCAGACCCACGGCATACACCCCACCGGTATCACCTGGCGGCTCACCGACGAAACTTGGAAGCTGCCCGGCGGTGACCGGGTGGGCATGGTCGGTGGCAACCTGCTGTTCGATGTCAACCGCAACTTCAAGCTCGGCGTCGGTTCGTACGGCGCGCTGCGCGGCAATCTGGGCGGCTTCATCACCTTGGGCGTGGCTGCGGAATTGCACGAGAGAATCACGCCCTCATTGAGGGGGGAAGCGGGCGTGTTTGTCGGTGGTGGCGGCGGCCATGGCGCCAATGCGCTGGTCGGTGGCGGGCTGATGCTGCGTGGCCATGCGGGGCTGAGCTATGACCTCGGGCGCTATTGCAGAGTCGGCATGGGCTTGAGCCATGTCGCTTTTCCATCGGGCACCATCCGTAGCACCCAGCCTTACCTGAGTTATGAATATTCGTTTGATAGCGTGAACGGCCACGGCTGGGGCGGCGCGCCCGAAGGCATCGCCGCATCGGACAAAAAACTACTGGTGCGTCAACAGGAATTCGCATTGGTGGCGCACGCCTATCGCATTCCGAATGGCGTGGTGCAGATCGGCGGCGCGCCGCAGCACCCGAACATGCAATTGATCGGCGCCGAATGGTCGAGCTACCTCGATGAGCGCTGGTTCCTGAAGCTGGCAGCCGACGGTGCGATGGGCGGGCAGAGCAGCGGTTATATGCAGATTCTTGCAGGTGGCGGCTACCGTTGGCCGATCGCGCGCGGCACGGCGGTCAAGCTGCATGCCGCCCTGGGTCCGGCTGGTGGAGGTGGGGTCGAAACCGGTGGCGGCCTGCTGGTCAGCGCCGGCCTGGCGCTGCAGCAGAACATCAGCCGCCGCAACGCGCTCGAGGTCACTGTCGAAAAAATAAGCGCACCCGGTCACAGCTTCAACGCGACCAGCCTGAGCCTCAAACTCAGTCATCAGTTCGGCCTGCCCGCTGCCAACGGTTTTGCCTCGTGGGGCGAACTGAGCCGCTTCGACCCTCAGCATTTGCGTGTGCGTTTTCCGAGCCAGACCTACTTCAAGGGCAGCTCTAACTGGCGCACCGGTAGCACCAAGAATACGGTTGGCAACCTCGGGGTGCAGCTCGACTACTTCATTCCCGGCCCGTCTTCGTCGGCCAATTTTTTCCTGACCGGCCAGGGGCTCGCGGCCTTCAGCGACGGCGCTGGCGCATACATGACCGGCCAGCTCGGCGCCGGTGCGCAGTGGCCGCTGGCGGCGCGCTGGTTTGTCGAAGGCGAGGGCTTGCTTGGCGCGGCCGGCGGTGGCGGCCTGGCGATGGGCAGCGGACTGGTCGCGCAGGGTAACGCCAGTGTCGGCTATCGGCTCTCGAAGTCCTTGTCGCTGATGGCGACGGCCGGTTACATGAAAGCCCTGCGCGGCGATTTCGCCGCCACCGTGCTGGGCATGTCGCTGGCTTATCAATTCACGGCGTTTGCGGAGAAGTAGCGCCGGGTTGCGCCTCAGACCCGAAAAACACCGACCTCCGAACCGTGCCCATAAAAGTCAAGAGGTTCTGAGACAAATGGCCTCTGAGACGGCTATTTGGGGTACTTCCCCAAACCCGCAGTCAGGAGTCAGAAGCGCAGAACCCCGCGTGGTTCGGGGTTCTGGCAGGCATCTATTCGCTGATAGCGAGTTAGTAGCCCATGTACTGGCGGAGAGGGTGTCCGCAAAAATAGCGTCCAGTAAAATCCAGTAATGTCTATAAGCCTTTGATTTACAAAGAAAATATATAACATCAGTGTCTTGTGCTGTCCATTAGTTTCCCGTAAAATCTCACCATCTATGATGGGAACTATGTTGGGAAAGGATTTATATGGCACGCAAGGCGGAGGAACTTTCGGCACTCGTGGTCGGCAGATTAAAGACCCCGGGTCTTTGGGCTGTTGGCGGCGTTGCTGGTCTATACATGTGCATCAACGATGGCGCAGCACGCTCATGGATTCTGCGCATGATGGTCGGCACCAAGCGCCGCGACATGGGGTTGGGCGGATTCCCCGATGTGACGCTGGCGCAGGCCCGCGAAAAGGCCCGTCAAGCGCGGGGCGAGGTCGATCAAGGTGTTGACCCCATCTTGCAGCGCAAGGCGCTCAAAAGCGCGCTGGCAGCCCAGCAGGCCACCGAGAAGACGTTCAAGCAAGCGGCCACTGCCTACATCGACGCGCACAGCGACTCATGGCGCAACCCAAAGCACCGGGGCCAATGGGCCAGCACGCTGGAGACCTATGTATTCCCAACAATGGGGCACCTGCTGGTGCGTGACGTTGGTCAGGAACATGTGCTCGCGGCACTTGAGCCGATCTGGAAAACCAAGACAGAGACCGCGACGCGGGTGCGCGGGCGTATTGAATCCGTCCTGAGTTGGGCCACCGTGCGCAAGTACCGTACCGGAGAGAACCCTGCGCGTTGGAAGGGCCACCTAGATCAGCTACTACCCAAGCCGTCAGGCGTGTCGAAGGTGGCGCACCACCGGGCGTTACCAATTGATGGTGTCGGGCAATTCATGGCCGACCTGCGCAAGCGTGAGGGGACTGCCGCCAAAGCGCTGGAGTTCTTGGTTTTAACTGCCGCACGTTCTGGCGAGGTACGTGGCGCACTCTGGAGCGAGATCGACATGCAGACGGCTGTATGGACTATTTCGGGTGAACGCATGAAGGCTGGCAAAGAGCACCGGGTGCCGTTGTCCAAATCGGTGATGGGAATCCTGCGCACGCATCCACAACAAGATAACAATGATTTGGTCTTCCCCGCCCCTCGCGGCGGCGTGCTGTCCGACATGACCCTGACGGCAGTCATGCGGCGCATGGAAGTGGATGCCGTCCCGCATGGTTTCCGCTCGACATTCCGCGACTGGTGCAGCGAGCGCACCAACTACCCCCGGGACTTGGCAGAGCAGGCGCTGGCCCATGCCATTGAGTCGAAGGTCGAAGCTGCCTACCGGCGCGGTGACGCGCTGGAGAAGCGTCGGGCCATGATGACGGAGTGGTCGAAACACTGTGATCGGGTGGCAGCTCCTGCTGGTGCAGTTATTCCATTGAGGGGGAAGGTATGAAGCAGAAAGCCCAGCCACAAACCGACACCACTAGTAGGGACGAACAGCAATGGAAAAACGAACTCGTTCGGCGGCAAGAAGCAAAGGAGCCGCTATTTGATAGGCAGCAGCGACTTTGGGCACACGCAGAGGCGATTGAGCGCGCTCAAATGGAAGAGAAGCCCCTTCCCCCTGAACTTTCAAAATGGCTGCACAGGGCGCTCAAAAATATTGCCTGCGGCACAGACGCTGAGGAAGTATTCAACGTAAAGCCGTCAAAGAAAGGTGTACGAAAAGATGGGTTCAAACTGTATATGCGACGTAAGGTAGCAGGGGGGTTTGTCGCTGCTGCATCCGGGGCTGGTCCCGAGAAAATGACTAACACCGAAGCCTTTAATTTGCTTGCAAATAGCTGGAAAATAAACCTCGGTCCAAAAGCCAGCACGGTGCGTAAGGAATGGAACAAAAAAGACGCGAATCGAAACCCAGTATTCACACTCGGGGGTGACCCCACAGCAACTAAAAAGTGAAACGGCGAATGTCCCAGTAGATAGCATAGGTACTGTAGATACCTATTGTTTTCAGGGTGCCAAATTGCTGGCTCAATATGTCCATTGAAACCCTTAAAGAAGGAATTGGACGCCATGAGAAAACATAAGGAAACCCGTCGTGCTCTGCGCTTAAAAGGAGTCTGCACTAAGTCAGGACTTGGAAGAAGCACTATCTATGCCCTGATAGCTGCGGGCAAATTCCCCGCTGGTTTTCACCTGACACCAGGGGGCAGAGCCAAAGGTTGGTATGAGGATTTGATAGACGATTACCTTGCTGCTCAATCAGAAGGGGAAAAGTCATGAGCCAGTTTCCCTTCTCAAACTCTAGGTTTCCTAATCCTCTACTCAAGGACTACAACTTAGCCCTCAGCGCAGACCGAGCCGTGCAGGCCGCCGCGAGCCCGTTCATGATCTGGGCAATCAAGGCTGGTGCAATACCGTTGGTGTTGAAATCAGTTGCCTCTTGCTCTCCAGTTGTCGTTACGCCTGGCCTTAAAAAGAAGCCTGCGCTCTATCTGTTTCCGTCGCCTATGGGCTCCGGCCACCATGTCGGCGGGGTGCTGGCCTATGACAAAAGCAAAGTCCTTCGTGCGTTTTTTTCCAACTGCGTGCCCGAGCCATCCGAGGCCGCTGGCATCAAGCCACCCGAGCTGACCATGGAAGCCTTTGATGCGCTCAAGTCCGCCGAAGCACGTATTGATTGGATACACCGGACCATTTCCAGCGTGGCTGCCATTGCTCACATGCAGCAAGTTAGCCAGGTTGCCCGTGAAGCCGATAACTTCAAGACGATGGCTTTGTATTTGGTCGGGCCAGGGCCGCTTTTGTACACGACGGTGCTGCTCGCTGCCGGACAGCCACAAACAAACGCCAGCTTGGCATTTACGGGGTCCATCCGCGTATGAACGCAGCCCAAGACTATGCCGCGCACGGCCAGCATGAACTGCCCCCACTCGCCAAAGCCAGCGATTACGCCGCCCTGCCAGCAGAACTTCGCGCCCAGTGCGAAGCTTTTTGTCTCTGGAAGTCGGACTTGTCCGATCCAAAAAAACCGCGTAAGAAACCGCTCGACTGGCGCGGCCTGCATCGCGGCAATGACGATCCGGGCCTACACCTAACTTTTGATCAAGCATTGTTGAAACTACAGGCGCGCCCGCAAGCAGGCTTGGCGGTATATCAACCAGATGAAGGTATGCAAATCGAAGTTGATGGACAACTGGGTTACCTGCACATCCTCGACCTGGACGGCTTTGCCTGCGACGGGGTGTGGGAAGCCGAAGCGCATGAACTTTGTCAGCTTGCGGGTTGTACGTACATTGAAGAAAGCCCATCAAAGACCGGCTTAAAAATGTTGCTGGTGTCGGACGCACCGCCGATCAAAAAAGCAGACTACAAATTGCCTCCCAGCCGGTTCGCCGAGAAGCATCCAGAAGTCAAAAAATACCGCAACCGAACCGTCGAGCACTTCAGCCGCGATTTTTGGAATACGCTGACCGGAAATCATGCCCAAGGCAAGCTGCAATTCATTGATGCGGCCAAGCTGGCGACGATATTGCGGTGGCTGGCCAGCAAGGCACCTGCGGGGTCGCTGCCGCCCTCCAAACCATCGACTGAGCCCAAAGCACCAAACACCTATGCGAAGCCTACTCCTGCCTCACTGGAACGTGTTCTGTCAGCCATCGACTGCAGCGACGAAGGGTATTGGTCAGCCACCGCCAATGTATTAGCCCGGTTGTACGGCGAGGCTGGTCGCGATATCTTTGAACGCTTTAGTCGGGGTGATTTTGAAGCACAGCCCTATGGCGAATTCGATCCCCATGTTGTCGATGCGCGTTACTCCCGGGCCTTAACCGAACTGTCTGGGCGCCCCGATGGCTACGGCATAAAACACCTCTGCCAGCTGGCAGGTATTGACCCGGTTACGCTGGATTTTGAGCCGCCGCCACTATCGCCAGAGATGCAGTGGTTGGCGATCAATCCGTTTGCGGCCAGAATGGCAAAGGGTACAGGTCAGACGGTCATTACCATGCCTGATTTTGGTCTGACCGAGGCCGGTAACGCGCAGCGCATTCACCGAACCTTCAGTGCCAATGTGGCATGGGTTCATGAGCTAAAGCAGTGGTTGGTATTTCAGAATGGCAAATGGCAAGCAACCACGCACGAGCAAGTGATTGCGCTGGCGGCGCGGGTCATGCAGGGTTTGTTGATCGACGCCTCAAACGCAGCAGACCCGACCAAGGTTGGAACACTTCTGGCCCACGTTCGCAAGTCGCTAAGCCGCAACTCATTAAACGCCGCCGTCGATTTGCTCAAATCACAACCCAGTGTAGAAATTCATGCCGCCCAGCTCGACGCCAACGACATGCAGCTGGGCACAGTCACAGGCCAGGTGATCGATTTACGCACGGGGCTGGTTCGCAACCAGACACCGGGGGACTACATCACCAAGTCAGTCGCGTGCGCGCACGACTCAGAAGCGATTAGCCCAACGTGGTTGATTTTTTTGGACAGTGTGTTTCAGGGTGACGCAGATCGAATCGACTACCTGCAGCGCTGGGCAGGTTATGCACTTACAGGCTCCACCACATCCCAGCAATTTCTCTTCATGTTTGGCCTGGGCGCCAATGGTAAAACGGTTCTGGTCAACACGCTGCTGCAACTGTGGGGAAGCTACGGCTTGCAGTCGCAGCCCGAGGCCTTCATGGCCAAAGGTTCAACGGAAGGAGCAACACCACTTTTGGCCAGGCTGGCGGGCGCTCGTCTGGTCATTGCAAACGAGACCGAAGACGGCCAGCGCCTGGCCGAAAGTACCGTCAAACAACTGACCGGCTCTGACACCATCGTGGCCCGTCCCATGTACGGCCAGCCTTTTGAATTTGTCCCTAAATTCAAACTGACAATGGTCGGGAACCACAAGCCCACCATTCGGGGCGATGACCACGGTATTTGGCGGCGCGTTCACCTGTTGCCTTTTTCACGAACTTTTGCGCCACATGAGCAGGATCCAGATCTTGCGCACAAGCTACGGCATGAACTGCCGGGAATTCTGAATTGGGCGCTGCAGGGGTGCCGTGCATGGCAGCGCGAAGGGCGGCTCAGCCTGCCACCGATCATGAGACGTGAAGTGGACTCGTACCGATCCGAGATGGACCTGATAGCGCAGTGGCTTGACGACTGCTGCGATATTGGTGCAAACCACACAGTCACATCTTCGTGCGCCTACCAGTCCTTTAACACCTGGTGCAGGACCAACGGTAATCTGCCGTTCAGCAATAAACGTTTCAGCCAGAAACTCGACGAACGAGGTTTTACTCGAAGTCGAACTAAAAAAGAACGGATATGGACAGGCTTCACCTGTCAAGGCAGTCTTTTATCCTCGTTCGTCAATAGCTGGTGACAGGTGTGACAGATGTTGGGCTATTTCCCAAACTTTTTCTATAACTGCTTCATGGAGAAAGTTTAAGAAAAAGGGCTAAACCTGTCACACCTGTCACCTTTTCCGCAAAACAAAAACCTGCCTACACAAACCAACCAACCAACAAGGACTGCCGTGCTCCAACATATCACTGCACAACACCTCGCCGCCAATTGGCTGCTCAACCATGTGCAAGCTACTCAGGTGAAACGGGAACCCGACATCATTGGACGATCCAGGAGCACACCCGATGACGATATCAGCGCCAGATCGTCAACCCGTCAATTGGTCGCAGTCGGCATTCCGTTCGATGGAGCGGCAATAGGCCTTGCCACCGTTGCCATATTTGAGAGCACCGGCTCCATGGACGACGGCGGTCTGGTTATCAGGTGCAATATCCGCAATGACGCCAGCGCGTACCAGGTGCATGCCGTGGTAACGACAGAGGGTGCAGACATCCATATTGCTGGGGATGCAGAATCGTTGGCGGTCCTGGATGCCTTACACCAGGCTGTTGCACAAGCCCATGAGATTTTCCGACACCGGCGACAGCTGCCGACACGGCCACATGGTTTCGGATCCTGAAACGGGCACGCCGTCGCCAACAAAATGAACTTCCCCCGGACCACGGGAGATGCGGATAAATGTATTTACCGCGCCTGCGGCACCCCGCCAACTATATTTAGTTCACGATCAGCCACCATCTGACGTACATCGTCAAGTGTCCGAACTGGCTCGTACCCCTTCGGCTTACGGCCTCGGGTTCTGCTCGCCGACGACATCGACAGCAGGTGCATGACATCCTCAAGGCGGGACAGGTATGCCGAGCTCCGAGAGTAACCCTCCCTAGCTGCTTTGGTAGCCTGTCCATGAACGTGATGGGCCACTGCTATACGCGCTCTACCCTCGACGGT
>Ga0209491_10007990_pt1 | contig 13654 bp, 13 predicted proteins | sample BON02_FD_187213 | JGI IMG/M metagenome (GOLD analysis project Ga0209491, IMG submission 187213) | Freshwater microbial communities from Lake Bonney liftoff mats and glacier meltwater in Antarctica - BON-02 (SPAdes) (version 2) | ecosystem: Environmental > Aquatic > Freshwater > Ice > Glacier... | reverse complement strand
GAGATCAGTTCTCTGTTTCAGGGTGCTGTTGTCACAGCAAGGGGGGTGTTGAGGAACGATCTCCTCCCCCCACGGTATCCAGTGTGTGGGTTGTGGCAGTTTCAGGTGCCCGGCCAGTTTGGACGGTCGTTTCGGCCGCCCGCCGAGTTTGGCTTAGGCGCGCGCTATTAGTAGCTCGGGTAAGTAACGACTTCCCGGGCGGCAGTTAGCGCATGTCTGCAAATAACCTTGACGGGGTTTTATTAGACTTTCAGAGCAGCCATTGATCGATCGCTTCACTGCTCTCCACCTCCGACGCGGCCGAGCATGGCGGCTCATGACCCGGGATGCCTGCCGCATCTGAAGCATCCATTCGAAGGCATCACCGAGTTTCCAGGCAGCTCAAAAATACCGCGGAATGACTCGGCCATTGCCGCCTTCAAACGAATCTGTCACGCGCTCCCCCAAGACGCCTTCTGATCGGACGACGTCGGTACCCAGGTACAACTCGACGACCTAGTTGCGGTGCATAACCACAACCTGCATACCCTGGGTCAGATCAAAGTTCACAACATTGTGGCTACCAAGTGCAAGTTCGACAACGAGCGACGCGCGGCGCTCATGGCGTGCACCGAGGTGTATCATTTGTCCCTACACCGCTGCGATCTGAGGACGGACTGGCTGAATCCGCTGTTGCGTGCGTGGGAATACCAGGTGAAGCGCCTGTGCCTCGTGCTCAAATCGTGTGTGTGCATCGACGACACACTGCACCTCAACGGCTACATCCCACAGCTGACGGCGAACGTGTATCCGCGCATTGTGAAAGTGACAGGTTCCAAAATAATTCCACATGGCGCATTTCAAAGGTTTGAGATGACCACTGTCCACCTGTCCCCCTATCTGGAAGAAATCAGGTCTAATGCATTTGCAAACTGTGCAGCCCTACGCGAGGTAAACTTCACCAACTGCACAGACCTCAAAAAAATTTGCAGCGAGGCAATTTATAACTGCCGCAATCTGAAGTCTATCAAGCTGCCACTGTCATTGACTGTCATCGATTTAAGTGCCTTTAAGGGATGCACCTCGCTCAAGTTGGTCGATTTGTCCGATTGTAGCAAACTAATTGAACTGGATGAATGGGCCTTTGGAGGCTGTCACGCAAAAATCAAATTTGTTATGCCGTCCAGTGGGGCGTACACGAGCGCGAGGCGGAAGTCGGGTCAAGGAGGGCCACGCCGTTCAGTATAGGTTGGCCAACGCGCGAGCAGGCAAACTTCGACAAAGGCATGTTCAGCGGCGGGTTCCCCAAGAAGACGTTTGCACGGGAACTCGCGACGCGTGGCCCGACGCTCATCATCAGCGAGTTCTATACTTCAAAGATGTGCCCCTGTGGCACGTGCAAACTCGAGGACGTGCCCAACGCGGGCCGTCCGCAGCCACTTGACGCAAGCCGCCGCCCCCGACAACACATCGGGCACCGCGGGTTGATCAACCTGTGCTGCGCGATTGAACCCTTTGCGAAACTGCGCCAAGTGACCGACCGCCACGGCGAAGAACTCGCCTGCATGAACATCCTCCGATGCATGGCCAGTGGCCTCGCCCCGCGCCCCTCTTGACCTGCTCATCTCCGCACGCCTGCTGGGTGGCAAAGGACCGACGCACTCATGGACACTTGACCGATTCACAGTTTTCTAATAACGGTACGGGGATTCAAACCCGAGTGTCGTACGTTTCCAATACATTGGAATAGTTTACGGACAGACCGTTAACCCTCAACCAGCGCCTTGAAGTCGGGCGTGGCGCGCAGCGCGAGGGCCACGCCGTTCAGGACGAGGTTGGCCACCCAGCACGCGAGCAGCGTGACCGTCCACGGGCCGGGCCCTCCGTCGCGCGTCCAGTCGCGCACGATGAGCCCGACGAGGCTGACGGTGCCCCCAAGCGCGATCACGATCGCAATCACCCCCATGGCAACCGCGAGGGAGACCTGCGCGCACTTCCCCGCCGCCATGTTGCCAAGTTTGAGTACGCCACGGAAAAAAATCACTGCGACCCGGCCGAGTGTTTTTCTTCAGCACTGTCAACCAACCCCACTGGTCGGCGCGGATGAACACGTCGATGCCGGACGCGCCGCACCCTCCGCGCACGCCCCGCGTACCGGTCCGCGTGCTCTGCCTTCGCCAGGCCAGCTTTGCGACGGGCCCCGTCGTCGTGTCCGCCCCGGACACGCTCGTGCTGTTCGACGAGGACGTCGTCGTCGACTTTGGCGCCCCGGCGGTGCTCGAGAGCCCGCTGCACCTCTTCCACTTTGCGGCGCTGGTCATCGGGGCCAGTCGGGTGATCGTGGACTTGCGGGGCCACTCCCTCTCCATGAGCCCAGCGTTCGCGCGTCGACAGCGCTTCTTTGCGCTGATCGCACTCGACGTGACGCCGTTCCCGGCCGGCACGGGGCGGTTCACGACCGCGCCGGTCCGACCGGAGGACGTGGCAGTGCGCCGCGGGACCATGGGCCTCACCTCGCACTTTGGTATCCACAGTGCGACGGGTGGCCGCCGGTTGCGCCTCGAAGCGCTCGCGTTCCGCGACTTTGAGGTGGGCGCCGTCGCGCTCTCCGCGTGGACGGACGTTTCGCTCCGGCACCTGCAGGTCGGGTCGCCCATGGCCCCGCTCACGAGCGGGCGAGGGTTGATGCTGCGCGACCTGGCGGAACGGCTGCAGGAGAGAGGGGACGAGCCTTCGCTGCGGCGGGCGGTGGAACGGCTGCGCAACGCCGAGCTGCGCTCGGCCCCTCGAGTGTCGGACGCGCTGGTGCGCTGCACCGTGATCGCACCGGTCTTTAACGTGGGCCAGCCACCGCGGGTGGTCACAAAGCGCATCGAGCGCGTCGAGGTGCTCTACGTTACATTTGATAACATTACGGCGTCTCCCCGGGCAATCACCGCACTTGCCGCGCCCGCGGTGGGCGCCACGTGGCCGCCACCGGGCCCGCGCGCGCGAGTAGCGCTAGCGGCGGCGCAGGCGGCGCAGGCGGCGGTGGCGCAGGCGGCGCAGGCGGCAGTGGAGCAAGCGGCGCAGGCGGTGCAGGCGGCGGTGGCGCAAGCGGCGCAGGCGGCGCAGGCGGCGGCGGCGCAGGCGGCGCAGGCGGTGGCGGCGCAGGCGGCACAGGCGGTGGCGGCGGTGGCGGCGCAGGCGGCACAGGCGGTGGTGGCGCAGGCGGCGGTCGCAGTTGCGCCGAGGGGCCCAGCCCCCCTCGGGGCAGCCGTAGCCGCAGTGGCCTCCGCGGAACCATCGCAAACGTGACCCCCGTGCCCGCTCCGTTCATCGCGCCCGCCCTCACCCCACTCGCCTCCCACCCGTCGCCCGGAGCCTCGGCACCCCACCACACCGCCAATGTGGCCCCTGGACAGGGGCTCGCTCCGATCCCCCTGGCGCTCGTGGCGCCCCTGGTCGCGGTGCGCGCCCCATTCGCCCTGGTCGCCCCGCCCGTCTCCGCGCGTGCACTGCCACACAGCTCGCACGGGCCCCACGCGCACGTGGGTCCGCCCACGCCGGTCGATTCGCAACTCAAGGGCGTCAACGGCCACGTGATCAGCGTCGAGGACATCGACGACGGCCCCGGCGTCGTGAGTCGGGCACAGGCGCTGGTCACGCCGGGGCTCCCCGTGTTTGTCCAGGACGCCCTGATGGCCGGCGACCACAGCAGCACGCTTGGGCTCCGCGTCATCCACGATGTGGACTCACGGGGCCACGACCTGCGGTGCAAGGCCAGCCTCTTCCTGCGCGTGGACGGCGCCGACCAGGTCCACCTGCGCGACGTGCGCACCGGCGCCGCGGGAAGCGCCGGGCCCTCGGCCGCCGCCGTGTGCGTGATGCTCAACCTCTGTCGCGCCGTGCTGGTCCGGGACCTGCACGTGACACAGCCCGTGGCACTCTCGCACTGCGCCCCCGGCGCGGGCCTCATGGACGACGATCAGCCCACGGGGGGGCTTTACATGCGCGGCTGCGAGCGGGTCGACGTGGACGGGATGCAGCACCCCCCCAGCCGCGACCAATGCGCCGTGGTGGTGCGACGGGGGCACGCCATCCGCTTCGCGCGCTCCGACCTGCACGGCGCGCTCGTGGTATGCGCCGCCGCGTCCGACGTCCGCCTCTGAGCGCGGCCGGGTTTTGGGTCAACCGGCGGCCACCACGTAGGCGTCGCGCAGCGGCGGGGCGCCCCCCTGCGCCAGCCCGCACGGGCCGGGCGCGCACCGGACCACGCGCCGGGCCTCGCGCAGGGAGCCGTACTTGCTCACGCACTCCCCCATGCTGGGGCGCGCGGTCACCCCTGCCCGCGCGCGCTGGGTGGCGACCCCCGTGCGGAACTGCACCCCCGTGTAGGCCTCGCTGGATGGCGACCCCCGCGCGGAACTGCACCCCCGTGTAGGCCTCGTACTCGGCGAGGCTGCGCACGCGGCCCAGCCCCGGAACGGAGCCTGCCCCCCGGGTTGCCCGTGCCAACCCGTGGCGCCCGGCCGCCGCCTGCGACGGCTCCACCCACGCCACCGCCACCCGAGGCACGAAGAAGGAGTAGCCGTGCGTCCACAGGCGCAGGCTGTTGACGGTCACCTCCATGCTGTCCGAGACGCTGGCGACCAGCGGCACGTGCTGCAGCACGGCGCCCAGGCAGAAGTTCAGCACGGGGGACCAGAAGAGCGACGGCAACGCGGGTGCGTCGGGCCGCGGGGGCGCGGCGGTGGCCCGCGAGCCCAGCGTGCGCCGCGCCCCCTGCATCCGCTCCGCGCGCAGGAAGCGCGGCGCCGTTTCCCCGCCCGCCAGCGTCGGCACGTTGCAGTGCGAGGTGAGCACGGCGCGCGCCGCGTCGGGCGCCGCGGCGTGCAGCGCGACCAGCGTCTCGTCCCACCGCGGCGCGAGGCGGGCGTGCGCCGGGAGCAGCAGCACGTACCGCTCGTCGCGGTACAGGCCTGCCGCCACGGTGGCGCGCGCGTGCGCCTCGCCGAGCCACTCGCCTGCGCCGTGCGTGATCCGCACGCTGTTCTGCAGGCCCGTCGCGCATTGCATGCGCGAGCCCCCGTCGAAGATCCCGAGGAACATCCGCGACGGAGCCGCGGCGGCGCGGAAGAAGCCCTCCGCGTCGATGCGGGCGCTCGACCCCGGGGCGAGCACGGGCGCGACGAAGATGGTGTCGCGCAGCGCGGCCGGCGTGACCGCAGTGGGCGCTCGGCTCAGCTGCCGCTGCGACGTTTGGTGCACGACCCCCACCACCGCCGCGAGTAGAGCCAGCAGGAAGAGCAGAAACCCGGGGTGATAGGACGACCGCGACGTGGCGGGGTGGCGCACCGTCCGCCCCTCGCCCCTTTGGCATCCGTCCACCTTTTTTTGTAGACGGCTAATTCGCACAGGGGTCGCGGCGGTCGTGGCGGCAGTCGGACATCAGTTCATCCAGACCAATTCATGCACACCGACCTGGACTTTCCCGTTTTCGTTCCAAGGCTGGAACGAATTGGCCGCAGGCAGGTACTTGCCGATGCGCAGCAACGGCAGGGCCCCGCTAAGTTTCCCATGCTCAAATTTTTTGACGAGCTTCGCTCGCACATCTTCGTCATCGCCGTCTCCCGACAGGGCGAGCGCTGCGAGCAGCAGGTAGAACGTGTGGACGTCTGCTGCCACGTCTTTGATGAGTGGCTGTGTGAGCTTCTCTATAATCGGCAACACGACTTTGTCCTTCGCAGGAGCAGCTGGTCCGCGCGAGGACCTGGCTCGTTTCTTGGCAGTCGGCACTTCGATCTTGAACATCGGTAACTGGACAATACCTGCATCAGACTCGATCTCCTGCACCCACACAATGATTGTGTCGCCTCCAGCAATGCCGCTGAAATCGAGCGCCTGTAACTCCTCCTGCAATTGCTCCACGTTCATGGACTTGAGCGGCATCGTCTCCGGGAGATGGGGTGGGCGTTGAAAGCGAATAACCCCGAGCGAGTGCAGTAATCTGACACTCCCCACCCCTCGTGGTGCCCCCGGGTTCCTCGCATGCGGTAGGTCTGCGGCGAGTAGTCCTCCCATAGGAAGCGCTTGCGCTCCTCCGCCAGCTTCTCGTTGAAAACTATGTCGACGGCGCGGTCGCATGGCGGGCCGAGGCACTCGACGCGCGTTGGCGCGCGCCCCGCCAGCGTCGGCGCGCGCCCCGGCAGCGTCGTCGGAGGCCCCGGCAGCGTCGTCGCAGGCCCCGCCAGCGTCGGCGCGAGGCCCCGCCAGCGTCGGCGCGAGGCCCCGCCAGCGTCGGCGCGTGGCCCCGTCAGCGTCGGCGCGAGGCCCCGCCAGCGTCGGCGCGAGGCCCCGCCAGCATCGGCGCGCGCCCTCCACGCAGCCAACGAATGTCCGTCGTTTTTTTTAAATCACATTAATACAAACTGCAAATGGGGGAGTCACCACACCAACCGCAGTATGCTGATGATATCAACACGAAGTATGATGAGATCAAACAAGAGTTCGCAAAATATCCCATGGTTAGAGCGGACATGGACTCGCAACTCCGACAAGAGGCTGTTACAGTATCCTCAACCGTGTGACACTGGGAGATCGCGATGCAACTCGTCGATTCCGAGAACCCTCTCACGTTATCAAGCTGATGCGCTTGGAAGGATAGCGACATAGAATACTGGCGGAAATGGGCTGTCATGCTAATTGACGAAACTAAATCCAAAACGAATTTAAAAATGTTGTACAATTTAAACCAAGATATCCGAAAAAATACTGGAACCATGCAAACAGCACTCCGGTACATGTTGCTCTACGACATGTTAGCAGTCTACGTAGTAGGCGTTCACAAAACCAACCATCGGGACAAAATAGATGACATATACCCGGTCAAGCGCGACCTCCAGCTGGCGTAATGGCGGTGTTCATTGAAAACTACATGAAGCCTTCTTTTGCGAGTGCGCATTCAGTCACGGTGGTCAACACCCGATGGCGGGTTGCCGGTGCCGCAGCCGCGCTGTTGAGAGCCTTGGGGGTGGATTAGTCTAAATCCCTCACCGAAGATGCACCCGCCCGCCCCGGCAGCGTCGGCGCGCGCCCCGGCAGCGTCGGCGCGCGCCCCGGCAGCGTCTGCGCGTCGGCGCGCGCCCCGGCAGCGTCAGCGCGTCGGCGCGCGCCCCGGTAGCGTCGGCGCTTAACGGGGGATCTCGCTCGACATTTGTCCTGTCCTCCAGTCGGCCCACTGCGAACGCAACCCGAACCCGCCGCTGAACATGCCGTCGATGAGGGCGACGATGCGTTTCAACTTGACGGGGGGCGCGACGCACTCGGCAATGGAGGCCTTGGCGGCGGCGCGGTGGCGCCGGTTGTCAACCGCCCGCGTCCCCCAGATTTTGGTCGGCCAGGCGCGCAAGCGCGCGCATCCGCGTGCGCGCTTCGCGCCACCTGTGCACGGCCCGCATCGGGTTGAGGAGGCGTGATATGAGGAAACCGACACGCCCGAGGGTGGCCTTGAGGTAGGTGCGGAAGCCGGCGAGGCTGGCGGTCTTCTTGCGGTCCCGGTCGTCGGGCTTGCAGTAGGCCTCGTACTCCGGGTCCGTGGCGCGAGCTGGTGCCTCCCGTGCCACGCCCTCCGTTCGCCCAGACTTCTTGTCCCACTTGGCCTTGTTCACCGCGAAGAAGGCGCGCTTGTTTGTGGCCAGGTACGTGGCCAACGTGGCCGGGTCTTGGCACATGGACAGGGGCACGGTCGCGGCCTGCACTGGAACCAAAACGCCAGGGTCGATCGCCACGAGCTCGACCTCGGCGCTGGACACCGGGTTGGTCGCGATGGGCTTCCCCGCGGCGTCGGCGCAGGCCCCACCAGCGTCGGTGCAGGCCCCGCCAGCCTCGACGCACGCCCCGCCAGCCTCGGCGCAGCGTCGGCGCACGCCCCGCCAGCCTCGGCGCAGCATCGGCGCGCGCCCCGGCAGCGTCATCGCAGGCCCCGGCAGCGTCGGCGCGAAGCCCCGGCGGCGTCGGCGCGAGGCCCCGGCAGCGTCGGCGTGAGGCCCCGGCGGCGTCGGCGCGAGGCCCCGGCGGCGTCGGCGCGAGGCCCCGGCGGCGTCGGCGCAAGGCCCCGGCGGCGTCGGCGCGAGGCCCCGGCGGCGTCGGCGCAAGGCCCCGGCAGCGTCGGCGCGAGGCCCCGGCAGCGTTGGCGCGAGGCCCCGGCGGCGTCGGCGCGAGGCCCCGGCAGCGTCGGCGCGAGGCCCCGGCAGCGTCGGCGCGCGCCCCGGCAGCGTCGGCGCGAGGCCCCGGCAGCGTCGGCGCGAGGCCCCGGCGGCGTTGGCGCGACGCCCCGGCGTCGTCGGCGCGAGGCCCCGGCGGCGTCGGCGCGAGGCCCCGCCAGCGTCGGCGCGAGGCCCCGCCAGCGTCGGCGTGAGGCCCCGGCAGCGTCGGCGCGAGGCCCCGGCAGCGTCGGCGCGAGGCCCCGCCAGCGTTGGCGCGAGGCCCCGGCAGCGTCGGCGCGCGCCCCGGCAGCGTCGGCGCGCGCCTCGCCAGCGTTGGCGCGACGCCCCGCCAGCGTCGGCGCATGCCCCGCCAGCGTCGGCGCAGGCCCCGGCAGCGTCGTCGCAGGCCCCGGCAGCATCGGCGCGCGCCCCGGCAGCGGCGGCGCGCGCCCCGGCAGTGTCGGCGCGAGGCCCTGGAAGCGTCGTCGCAGGCCCCGCCAGCGTCATCGCAGCCGAGGGTTTAATCCTTGGGCCATAGGCCCAAGGGGCCCCACTGGGTTTGACGGGATTGATGGGATGCCTGGCCCAATTGGCAAACAGGGCCCCGGTTCGGAGACGTTGGCCAAACCCGGGGTGGTGTCAGATTGTTGACGAGTCGGACTCCAGACAGTTCACATATCTCCAGCTCGAGCCATGTCCATCCTCGCCAACTCCAAGTTCACGTACTTCAATGCTGCTGGAAAAGGCGACGCGACGCGCCTCGCCCTCGCGCACGGCGGCATCCCGTTCACGGACAACCGGATAGCCTTCCCCGACTGGGCGGCCCTCAAGCCCTCTACGCCATTCGGCCAGCTGCCCATCATCCGGCTCGCCGATGGCACGGTCATCTCGCAGCAGCGCGCGATCCTCCGCCTGGTCGGCAAGGAGACGGGTCTCTACCCCACTGACGCCCTCGCCGCCGCGCGCGTCGACGAGTTCATGGACGCACTGGACAGCCTCACGAGCGACGTGAACAATGCCGGCAGGGGTCTCGAGCCCCTCGAGAAGGCGGCTGCGCGCAAGGAGGCGGTGACCACCGGCAAGGTGTTCGACTCCATCACCAAGCTCAATGAATTCATCAAGAAGCACGGCACGAACAGACACGTCGTCAGCGACTCGCTCACGGTTGCGGACTTCTTGCTCGCCGTCCTCGTCTCGTTTACTGTCTCTGGCTGGTTCGACGGCGTCCCCACTACCGCCTTCACGCCCTTCTCCGAGATCTGCGCCGTGCGCAAGACCGTCGGAGCACTGGAGACGACCAAGAAGTACTACGCGGTGCTCTCCGAGGCGGACAAGGTCAAGTACTCCAAGTCCCTGCTGGCCATGGACCAGGATTTCGAGTAGACAGCAGAAAGACAGTCGAAGTCGGTCCCCCATAGCAGAGGGCCACTCCTCGAAGCAATAGCAGAGCGTTTCATCAGAAGAAGACGGATGTAAAACATTTACGGACAGACCCCAAACACGTCACGAAACACCACACACACTCCATGACGCTCTATGGGTTCCGCAGCTTGGTCCCAAGGACCAAGCAATACCGGTTGGGTAGAAGATGGAGGGGTCGGTAGAAGAGGAGAATGAGAGGATGAGGCGGTGGTTGGCGTCACTGCAAAATGGCGGAATCAGTATTAGTTGTTGTGAAGTTCTGCATCGAGGTCCATCAAACTCAAGGTCGTGTCCCTGTGGCGCCGATATGAGCGGGCGACCGTCGAGAAGCCGAGCCAAGTTGCGGCCGATGTTGGTCGCACCCAGCCGGTCGCGGTTGAAAAGATGCCCGAGCAGGCCCGATTTGGGGCCACAGTCCGGCTGGCACTTCGTCGCCCCGTCCGCCCCCCAGCGAGGAGGGCGGGGGCAGGGCCGCGCCCGCGGACACCTCGGACACGACCCACGTCGGACACCTCGGACACGACCCACGTCGGACACCTCGGACACGACCCACGTCGGACACTTCGGACACGACCCACGTCGGACACCTCTGACACGACCCACGTTGGGCACCTCGGACACGGCCCGCGTCGGACACCTCGGACACGACCCACGTCGGATCCTTCGGACACGACTCACGTCGGACACCTCTGACACGACCCACGTCGGACACCTCGGAAACAACCCACGTCGGACACCTCGGACACGGCCCACGTCGGACACCTCGGACACGACTCACGTCGGACACTTCGGACACCTCTGACACGACCCACGTCGGGCACCTCGGACACGACCCAGGGCGCGCTGCGCCTGACCTCCGCATCGTGCATGCACGCTTGCATTAGTTCGCGGGGCAGGGGTCGGGGCACCCGGGGTTGGCATTCGCAATATACACCCACGACCGCTCGAAGTCATGGCCCGCGACCGGGGCGCTGCACGTCGCGCAGGCTTCCAGCGAGCGAAGCATCGCCACGTACGCAGCGCGAGGCGTCCGGCCAACGTTCCCTGCCTGGACTGCAAAGAGCGCATTCGGCCACCACCGGAGCGGCTGGTGCGTGCACGGGGCGCGGGGGCCAAGTACGCGAGCCTGCCATTCGCCCAGGCACTCCTCCGTCTGTTGGTCCAGGGTTAGGCCGCCGTACTCGCGGAGGAGCATCGCAGGCCACCTGGCGTGATGCGTGACCGAGTCGGACGCGCCCGTCGGCGACCGGCTCGCCTGGTGCGCGATCCTGCGCACCCACCGTCCCGGCGACGTGCGGATATGGTCGCGAATGTTGCCTTGCAGGAAGACCACCACGGCCTGGGGAGATCGCGCAAGCGCGTCATAGTGCGCCACCATGTGGTGCAGGTACGTGTGCGCCTCGCGCCCGACATTGGGCTGCACGACGCGCGTGACGTTCGGACGCGCGTAGAGGTCGCGATCCTCATCGCGCACCTCACCTCCGCCCTTGTCGTAGATGAAGACCCGCGTCGCCCACTGCGTGACTGGCTCCAGCCACCGGAGATCCTCCTTTTACCTTGCTACGATCACGTGTGTGCATGGCGGGGGCCGGTGGAGGAGTTCGCAGCGCGCCAAGGATGCAAGCACCGCGCCAATGACCACGACGGTCAACGAGGCGACCCACTTCATCACCCATATGCGGTCCGCTACGGCGCAAACCATGCAACACGCCAGGACGAGGATGATCAGTGAGATACCCACTGCCACGCATGGGTTCATCGCGGCCCTTTGAATAGCGTGTCCCAAAATATGGGCGGGGGTCTACGGCCACGGCTACTCGACCTCGGGCGACGCGCCCAGCGACGCGCCCGGCGGCGCGCCCGGCATGCTTCCCAGGGGAACGCCTCCCTGTGCGTACGCGGCGGACAGGATGGGCATGCAGACGGCCTCCACCTCACTGCGCGTGCGTTTCAACACAGCCACCTCGGTCAGTTGGTCGCGGGTCAACGCGAGCGCGTCGTCAATGACGCCCGTGGCCTTGGCTCGGTCGTCCTCGGAGATCTTGCCCCGGACCGCGTCGTCGCCAAGGCTTGTCTTCGTCGTGTAACAAAAGGTCTCGAGCAAGTTCTTGGCCTCGACCCGCTCTTTGAACTCCGCGTCCTCCTGTGCGTACTGTTTGGCGTCGGCCGTCATCTTGGCGACGTCCGCCTTGGAGAGGCGCGACTTGTCGTTGGTGATGGTGATCGCGTTGGCCGTGCCCGTCACCTTTTCGACCGCGGAGATGCTGAGCATGCCATTGGCGTCAATGTTGAACGTTACGTCGATCTGCGGCACGCCGCGTGGCATGGGCGGGATGCCCGTGAGGTTGAATTCGCCCAGTTTGTGGTTGTCCCTAGTGCGGGTGCGTTCGCCTTCGAAGACCTGGATGGCCACTGCCGGTTGGTTGTCCACAAATGTGGAAAACGTCTGCGACTTCTTGGTGGCCACCGTGGTGTTGCGCGGGATGAGCACGGTCATCACCTCGCCCGACGTCTCGAGCCCGAGCGAGAGTGGCGTCACGTTGAGCAGCAGCAGGTCGTCCGTCTTGGCCGAGCCCGTGCCCGAGAGGATGGCCGCCTGGACCGCGGCGCCGTAGGCGACCGCCTCGTCCGGGTTGACGGAGCGCGAGGGCTCCTCGCCGTTGAAAAAATCCGACAGGAGCTGCTGCACCTTGGGGATGCGCGTGGAGCCACCGACCAGGACCACGTTGTCCACCTGGTGTTTGGACATCTTGGCGCCGCGTAGCACCTTCGCGACGGGCTCCATGGTCGCGCGGAACATGTCCATGCAGAGCTCCTCAAAGCGCGCGCGCGTGAGGGACGAGAAGAAGTCGAAGCCCTCGAAGAGCGAGTCGATCTCGATCGAGGTCTGCATGGCCGAGGAGAGCGTACGCTTGGCGCGCTTGCATGCGGTGCGCAGGCGACGCATCGAGCGCGGGTTGGCCGAGAGGTCTTTTTTGTGCTTGCGCTTGAACTCTCGCACAAGGTGGTCGACCATGCGGTTATCAAAGTCCTCGCCGTCCAGACGAGTGTCGCCCGCGGTCGCCTTGACCTCGAAGATGCCCTCCTCGATGGCGAGGAGCGACACGTCAAACGTGCCGCCGCCCAGGTCAAAGATGAGCACGGTGCGCTCGACCAACGACTGCTTGTCGAGGCCGTAGGCGATGGCGGCTGCGGTCGGCTCGTTGATGATGCGCAGCACGTGGAGGCCCGCAATGGCGCCGGCGTCCTTGGTCGAGGCGCGCTGCGCGTCGCTGAAATAGGCGGGCACGGTGATTACGGCGTTCCTGACGTCGGTGCCCAGGTAGGACTCTGCGATTTCCTTCATTTTGACCAACACCATCGCGGATATCTCCTCGGGGCAAAAGTCTTTGACCTCGCCTTTGTACTCGACCTGGATGCACGGCCGGTCGCCATCCTTGGGGACGACCTTGAACGGAAAGCGTTCGAGGTCGGCCTGTGTGGCCGGGTCGGAGAAGCGGGGGCCCATCAGGCGCTTCGCGTCGAAGACGGTGTTGACCGGGTTTGTCGCGGCCTGGTTTTTGGCCGCATCGCCCACCATGCGCTCGGTGTCCGTGAAGGCCACGAACGACGGAGTCGTGCGGTTGCCCTGTTCATTGGCAACGATCTCGACGCGGTCGTCCTGCCAGACGCCGACACACGAGTAGGTGGTGCCCAGGTTGATGCCGATCGCCGGCCCCTCGGACATGCCGTCCGTTGTTGTGGTTGCCATACTGCGCGACGCCTGGGTCAACCAAACTGACTCCCCTCGAGCACGGGAACGCAGGGGCATGGCCCGTGCGTTCGGGGCAAGCCAGCGTGTAGCCTCGCCGCAGAGCGGCCGGCAAGGCGGGGGTGCGCAGGGCGGCGAGGCGGGGGTGCGCAGGGCTGCGAGGCGTGGGTGCGCAGGGCTGCGAGGCGGGGCTGCGCAGGGCGGCGATGCGGGGGTGCGCAGGGCGGTGAGTCGGGGGTGCGCAGGGTGGCGAGGCGGGGGTGCGCAGGGCGGCGAGGCGGGGGTGCGCAGGGCGGCGAGGCGGGGGTGCGCAGGG
>Ga0209491_10007989_pt1 | contig 13657 bp, 11 predicted proteins | sample BON02_FD_187213 | JGI IMG/M metagenome (GOLD analysis project Ga0209491, IMG submission 187213) | Freshwater microbial communities from Lake Bonney liftoff mats and glacier meltwater in Antarctica - BON-02 (SPAdes) (version 2) | ecosystem: Environmental > Aquatic > Freshwater > Ice > Glacier... | reverse complement strand
CCCCCCCATCATCATCAGCAGCAGCAGCAGCAGCATTGCCACTACCCGGTGCCTGCTCCCAAGCCCGGACAAGACCACAGCTCTGCGCAAGGCCAATCACCACGCCCCCCAGCAACAGCAATACCAGCCTAACCACCAAACCCTTCCAACAATGAACAAACCCATCCTCCTCCGTGTAAGCTTCCACCCATCTCCTCCCCATCTTAATAGCCAACGCTCCAAGCACCGCCCCTCCCCCCACCACAAGCCCCACACATATCCGTCTCGTGCCATTCAACAACCACCCCGCCTCCCTCCTCAGAATCTGCCGAGCCCCATTCCCGGACACTTCCAACCTCAGCCTCCCCCCTCTTGCCGCGACCACAGCAACCATCTCTTGTAACCGCGCCAGCCCATTTTTGCTTATCCAGTTATCCTGTAAGTTCAATCGCTCGAGCCGGGCAAGACCAGGACCTGAACGAATTCCCTCCACCAAAACCCGCACACTCACATCCGACGCGCGACTCGTCGACATCCCCAAATACAACAACAACGGACACGCGCCCGCCACCAACACATTTGTGATCGCCATGACCCCCTCGTCTCCCAACTCGTTTTTATGCACTTCCAACCCTACAAGCTGCGCTAACCCCCCTCCCACCATTGCCTCTCCTAGCGCCACCGCGCCCTGGTGCCCTATCCGATTCAAAGCGAGCCCCAAACCCATCAACTCAGGACACGCAAGTCTCTTCAACGCCAGAGCAATCTCTCTCATCCCCTCCGTTTCCAACCCTACGGCATGTAAATCCAATCTCCTCAGGTTCTTGCCTGCCCCTCCTTCAAGGGCTCGAGCCAGTTCTCGTGCCCCGTTTAGAAACAAGGCGTTTCCACTCAAGTCAAGCCAACGCAAGGAAGGACACACCTGCTTACACAACGCATCCGCCAAGGGAGCAAGCGCCGGCCCCGTGATAGAAGTAGACCTCAAGTCGAGCCGATGCAAATTAGGCCGAGGATAAGTAGTAAGAGCTGAAGCCAGGGCAGCTGCGCCACTACTCCCTAGCCCCGTCCAATTCAGCCCAAGAGCCTCCAGTGCCGGTAAAGCGCCTGCTGCTAGAACAGCCATAACGTCCTGCACGGCCTCCCCTCCATCCTCCTCCCCCTCCGTGTTATCATCCAGCCATAACTCTCTCAAACCGTCACATGCCCCACTTTTTAACGCCTCAGCAATCACCCTAATCCCCTCCCCTCCCAGCCTAGCACTGTGTAACTCCAACAGCGCCAGCCTCGTTCCACACCCATCCCGACACAAGGCCTTCGCCAGCTTCTCCGCCCCTCGAGGCCCCACCACATTCCCGCCTAAGTGAAGCTTGCACAAATTCGAGCATCCCGCCGTGGCACGCGCCCCAAGGGCAACCGCCAGCGCTTCCACCCCCTCCTCCTCCACATTATTATCGCTCATCCCCAGCTGTTCCAAACGAGGACAATGCCCTTCCATCAAGACCTTGCTCAACTCAAGCACACACGCCGTCCCCAGAGCAGCACCAGACAAGTCCAAAATCTCCAGCTGCGCCAGCCCTCCACTCTGCATAGCTCTAGCAATAGCTAACCCCCCCCCATAGATCTTATCCCCAAACAACAGCAAACCCTGCAGCAGTGGCAACGCCCCCTGTTCCAACGCCAGCCCTAACGCCTGCGCGCCTTCTTCCCCCATTTCCGGGTTATCTGATAGATCGAGATGATTCAGCTTCGGGCACGTCCCAGCAGCAAAGGCCGCAGCCAAGCTACGGGCACCAGCAGGCGTCATCTGCGTTTCACACAGATCCAACGCTACGAGTCGGGAGAGGCGGGGGGTCGCGGGCGAGAGGAGGGCACGTGCCAAAATGCGGACTTCGCCCCGGTAGCGCATGCGGCGGACGAGGGGCGTGTGCTGGAGTAAGGAGGCCGCGGACCGTTCTAGGTCAGTTTCGTGCTCTGGTTCTACCCGTTGCTTACCACGCCGTGATCGCAATTCTCCTCCTCCACCCCCTCCATCCGCCATCGGTCCTTCCTCCTCCACGCCCTCTCCATCAGTCACCTCCATCCCCTCCAACATCCCGGCAGCCTTGATTGGACAAAATTGCATTCCGTTATTACTACCACTGCCACTGAAACTACTGCTGCTCGCCGCCGGCGTGTTTCCAGTCCCCCCACTGCTGCTCCCTGCGCCCATACCCTCCGCCGCACGGTCTTGCTGAGGCTGGCGTATGTCGAGCTCGCGGAGGACGTTGGCACGTTCGGCGCGAAGCCAGCGGCACGTAGATACGAGGGTCACACGGTCTGCTTGGACCATGAAGGAAAGCAGCAGCGACAACAAGTCTCCGGCATAAAAAGGAGGCGGCAAGGGAGGGTCGTGCTGTGCCTCGGCGGAGTGGGCAATGGCGGCACCGGGTCGCCCGGGTTCGGGTTCGCTCCAGGAGGCGGACGAAGAAGAATTGGTGTGGTAGAGACGGCGTTGATTGCCTGGCAAGTCTCCTTCGCTCTCTTCCCGGGCATGCTGCTGCTGCTGCTGCTGCTGCTGCTGCTGCTGCTGCTGCTGCTGCTGCTGCTGCTGCTGCTGCTGCGGGAGAGAGGCCTTGCCATTGCTGCTGTCGTCGTGGTGAGCTGTAGAGCCGCAGCCACAGGCGGTGCTGCTCCCGTCCCGGGGCTGGTGTTCGTCGTGCAGTGGTGGGGTCTGTGTCTGTGTTGTCGGTTGCTGGCTGCCGGAGGCGGCCGCCCACAATCGCAACATAATTGCGGAGTGTCTGTCAAGGTGGGTGTGCATGCGCGGCGTGAGTGGTCAGCAAGGCAGAGAGATTCGATCATTAGGAAGCAATGCAAAAGCATCATTATGTGTGCCGAGCGAAGGAGTGATCTTCTTTGCACGTGCTTCTTTCTTCGCTTGCTTGCCTCGAAGGACAGCTTGCACGCCAGCTAGGCAACATCGCGGCAGCAACCATTAACAGCAACAGACAGAGCGTTAGACGTCATGCACGTGGCTAGAACACCACCCTGAGCGTGGGCTAGAGCACCACCCCGAGCGTGGGCAAAGGAGCTCTCCACACGAAGAAAACGAGGTCAAAAGGGTGTGCTTGCACGAAAGGCGAGGCATGTGACGTGTGCTATGGATCGCGGTTGCGTCTGGCCTATTTCTTTCTTTCTTTTCTAGTATTTTTTCCTTTTTCGATTACCCACACAGGTATATAGTCTCGGTGACTTGTTACAACGCAAGCAGCGCCTTCCTTGTTTCTCTACGCTTCCAAACCTCCCAACCTCCCCAGCCGGGCTTAGACACTTTGCTTCTCTACCTCTTCTGCCCCTCGACCTGCACTTCCCCCGCCCCTTCTCCAACTACATCTACGACGAAGAGGAAGCCACTGCCATCCCTCCTTCCACCGGCACCGCTGCCTCCTTCTCCCCCTCTCCGGATCCCCCCGCTAAGGTCTTCTTAGGACGAATAATACCCGTGGCCAACTTCCAGGATTTCACAATATGCTGCAAAATGTCTTGCACGCCAATATCAAACTTAACCTGGGCCATGACCACAGGTCCATCCCCCCGCATCACCGCCGCCTCGCGTGCCATGCGCTCCAAATCCGCCCCCACAGCCTCAGCCAGATCTGTCTTGTTGATAACCAAGAGATCAGATTGAGTGATGCCCGGCCCGCCTTTACGTGGCACCTTGTCCCCACCTGCCACGTCAATGACATAAATAATGTAATCGGCCAATTCACGACTGAAGTTCGCAGCGAGATTATCACCACCGGACTCGACGAGAATGATATCAGCGTTGTGCTTGGCGGTCATCCCTTCACACGCGGCAAGGTTAGCGGAAATGTCTTCACGGATGGCAGCGTGAGGGCACCCTCCTGTTTCGATGGCTTGGATGCGGTCGGGTTCGAGCGCGGAGTGCCGGAGGAGGAATTCGCCGTCTTCCTGGGTGAAGATGTCGTTGGTGATCTGTTGGCGGGGGGGAGGGTAATGGGATGGTTGGGTGGTGGTGGGGAGGATGAGAATTCAGGGTTTGTGGGAAGAGGTAGAGCACGCGCAAGAAGAGAGCATGGCACCTAAGACACGATCTCTTACTTTCCCAAAATAAAAATCAACAATTGCAAACAAATCCTACCCAAGTTTTCCCCCCACACACTTACCGCAGCAATGCTATAATCCCGACGGAGAGCCTTGCACAGCGCATACACCAACGCCGTCTTGCCCGAGCCCACCGGCCCACCCACCCCCACAGTAAAAGCCCGCTCCAAATAGTCCCGCTTCAAAGGCTGCTCCCGCGCGTCAAAGGTTCCGGGGGACTCGAGGGGCTCGTGGGTGTGACCGTGCTCGCCATGGCCGTGACCGTGCAAATGAGAGTGGTGGGAGTGCGCGTGCGCGTGGGCGTGTTCATCTGCGGCCCCGCCCTCCTTCTCGTGGTGATGATGGTGGTGGTGGTGGGAGTGGTGGGGCTTGTCGTGGCTGTGCTCGTGGGTGTGTTCGTCTTCGTGGTGTCCGTGGCCGTGATCGTGGGCGTGGGTGTGCTCGCCTTCGTTGTGGTGGTGGTGGTGCTCATGCTCCCCGTGCCCTGCGAAGGAAGGAAAGGAGGGTCAGAACAAGGGAAGCCAAGATGCGACACACAAACACCTGCCTTTTCTCGAGAGGCACGTACCGTGGTGATGGTGGTGGACGTGCGCATGCTCTTCCGCGCCTGTGTCGGTTCAGAAGGACGAGAGTTGGGGGTTGAAGATGAGGCAAAAACTCGAATAAAAATCGCCGCGCCGTCCAATCAGCCAGCATCGCATGCAAAACACACGTCAATCTGCAAAGGTTGCGCTCTATCTACAGAGCTGCGTGCGTGTGTGTGCGTCTGACAGGGGGAATAGGAAGATGCCTTGAGTGCACGCAAGCAAGGACGTACCGTGGTGCTTCTTGTGAGACTCCTCCGCCTCCTTGTCGACGGGCGCCGCATGATGGTGCTTGGGATGCGTGGTAAGGCTCATGGCTGCTTCCGACCTTGATAATGGTGCCTGTGCCTGTTTTTAAAAAGTAGTGGTACGGGCGTGTGTGTGTCAATTAAGAGTAAGCAAAGCGCTTCGGAGAACAGCCCTTCCTCCTCAAGGATCAAAGCCAACCGGCGCGGTAAGCAACGTCTGCTCCTGATGGCCCATCGGGCATTGGCCATTCTCTTCTACACGACAACGACAACGAGCAAGCCACGGCACATTTTTCTTCCTTTCAGTATATGCACAGACAGTCTTTCCTTTTTGGCCATTCCTCGTTCCTTCCCGCGTCTACCTACTCTCTATTATTTGGTGGATGGGCGACGGTCACGGAGGTCGTTTGTAAATCCAAAACTGGCCGCTGACTGTTGACGTGAATGGTGACATGCTCATCTCGGGTGTCCTCCCCCTTCTCCCGCAACCACACATTTTGTGACTTCCCCACCACATTACCACCCAACCCCGCCCACCCTCCCCCATTTCCTTCTCATTGAGCTCAAGCGTGCCCAAGAATATGAGAAATCTCGTCATTCCAAATCCACTTATTCGCCGCCCACTTGACCCCCTCCTTGACGGCACACGAGCCATGCAGGCTGCGGTGGTCCACATCGCCATTGGGGAGCAAGGAGTAAAACATGATTACACTTCCTTCCTTAGGCGGAGACCTAAGCGCGCCTTGCATCCGCTCGCAATCGCGGCTTTCATGTTCTTCTTCTCGGCCGTTGTAGAGCGGGAAGATGGTTTCTCCGCCTGCAGAGACGTCGCTTAGGTACCAGAGGACGGTGGCCATGCGATTCCTCTTCCCGTCGTCAATTAATTTGATGGTATTCGGGTCCTTGGCATACAAACGACTATCGAAATAATCATGGTGGGTGTCATACCGCTGCGTATGCCCATACCTCAACACCTGCACATCCTCCTGAAACGCGACCGGCTGGCGGGTCAACCCGGCCACACGACGATCAACAGGCTGCAGGCCTTCATAGCGTCGGGAGGGGAGGAAAAAAGTGGAGCTCGTCCGCCATTCCGTCGCAGCTTTGCCTTTGTCATGGTCCATTAATGCGACGCCCGACTGTTTCATATGAGGCTCGGCGGCCTCACGGATGAATTGACACTCTTCCGGGAGCAGAAAAGCGTCCACGGCGAAGATGAGAGGGGACATGGAGAGGGTGCGCATGTCGATCGAACCCAGCCCGTCCAACTGTGTCACCCGCGTGATATGCCCTTCCCTCACACCAGGCCAGACAAACCTCCCCCCCTCATAGAGCAAGACGTCATTGCCCCCCTCTTGTAGGTCGAGCAAGCTGTCGACGGACAGGCCTTGAGGGGTGAACATCGCCCAGGGCTGTTGTGTGTTGGGTGTTTCCATCCCTCGAGGTCCGCGGGGGTCACGGCGTCCGAACGGGGCTAGCGCCAGCTCTCCTTCCAGCAGTGTGCGCAGGCCTTGATAGTCGTTGGCGGGTGCCGAAATTAGGGTTTGGGTGCCCTTTTGACCGTCCATGAAGACGGTGGCGAACAGACCAGTGGGGCTGTGGAAGGGGCGGGGGGTGTATGGGGTGGGGAGAGAGATGCGTGAGCGGACAGATGGAGGGTAAATGCTCTCAAATTGACAGACTAAGACAATAAACACACAAGTTCGTACGTGTGTTGAATGCAGGCCAAGTGCATGCCGTGCACCGGTTCGGTGGCAAAGAGGCTGGAGATGGTGCACCCGGCCAGGGATGGGCCCGTTTCGAACTTGGGCGTGGTAACAAAAGCTTGCGGCGCCAGTGCGGCCAAGATGCGACGACATGTGTCCATGGGCGTATGAGACTCATTCCTGTAAAAGTACCCGACCCAGTAGCCCACGACAGCCGCCCCCAAGGCACCGCACAGCATTGCGATCAGGCCGCCGTCGTGCACTCCTCCGCGTTTTGAGCCCTTGCCTTTCTTGCTCATACGGCGGCGCACGGCATGGTTGCAGCCACCGCCGCTGCTGCTCGTGCTGCTGCTGCTGCTGCTGCTGCTTCTCTCGTCGTTGATGGCGCTGCTGCTGGACTTCATGGTTGCGTCTTTGTTTGTCTTTCCGTGGGTGTGTGTGGGCTCAGCGCCCGAGGCAAATCGTGTGTGTGCAGAATTACCTAGCTATTCGTAGAGGGGTGGGAATGGATGGGGGGATGTGCGTTAGCCAAGTATGAATTCAAATCCACGCACTGCTGCTGCATGCACCACTGGACGGGCTAGCTCTCTCTCTGTGGCTTCCCCCAGACCCAGCCCTTGGTTTTCAAATGGGGGACATATTCGAGCTGCTTTCTCACTCCAAACTTATTTTAGGTGCTTCTCATCACCGTCATCAGCCACCAGCGACCCGAACGCCTAACAGCTGAAGACGAGCTTTACCACCTCATTCCTTCGATTTCTTACGCGCGTTCTCTTGACCTTTTCTATCCAACCACAGACGCCTCGTCCAAAGTACCAAGACCATGGCCGCGTGGAAGCAAATTGTGTGCCTGGTGGCCTCCATCTCCGCAGTTGGAGCATTCATGCCAGGGCAAACCAGGTACGCAGCAGGCGATCTTGTCCGTGGAACAAACGTGGAGGCAAGCGTGACGACGTGGGCTTTTGGGTGTGGGTGGGTGTGTCTGCATGTCTAGGAAAGGGACAAGAAGGATATGGCATGGCAAGGGCGGATGTGACATGTGTATTTGTGTGAGAAACATGGGGCGGAGGGGCGGATGCGTTGTGTGTGGTCGAAACCCGTTTGTCCGTGCTTTGCCCGTCTCCCCATCGCCCACCACACAGGGTTTACCCGTAATGCATGCGTGACGGGAAACATACGCCTGTTTGGTTACAGCTGTGTGTGTGGTGGGACGCGACTGGATTAGAGTTGCAGACATGCGCCTGTTTGATGTGCTTTCTTGTAGGGTGGGGAGCGGGAAAGGTCTGGAAGGCAGGGTTCCGGATGGGCTGGCAAGGTTTTGAGAGATGGGAAGACTTATCTTGCATTCACACACACGGGGCAAATTTAGCTATCTATCTCCTTATATCAAGAAATCTGAACACGTACCCACATTCCGCCTCCCGCTCTCTCTGTCCACCCCACACAGGCTGGCCGTCACCCGCAGCAGCAGCAGCCGCAACAATGTGCGACGAAGCTTGGCAATGGAGTACCTGGAGGTGACCCTGCAAAAACCCATGGGCATCGTGCTCGAGGAGAACGACCCCAAGATTCGTGGGGTGTACGTCAAGAGCCTGAGCCAAGGAGGCGCTGCGGCGGCTAGTGGAAAGATTCAGGCCGGCGATCATCTTATCTCTGTGCAAGGCGCGTCTGTGACGGGCAAGGACTTGGACACGGTCTTGGCCACGGTGGGCAGTGCGCCTGCGGAAGGTGTGCAGATGAAGTTTTACCGCGGGGCGCTGGGTGATGTTATCAACCCCAAGGTGTTTTTCGATATTGACATTGGCGGCGAGCGGGCGGGGCGGGTCACGTGCCGGCTTCGCAAGGATGTGGTGCCTAAGACTGCTGGTACGTTTTTTGTTTGTTGTTTGTGATTGCAAGGAGCAAGTTTTCTAATTCACACCTTCTTTACGTCCTTCCTTTTCTTCCTTCAGAGAACTTCCGCGCGCTCTGCACGGGTGAGAAGGGCTTCGGTTATAAAGGAAGCGCCTTCCATAGGGTCATTCCTGGGTTCATGTGCCAGGGTGGCGACTTTACCAGCGGCGATGGGCGAGGGGGGAAGAGCATCTACGGCGACAAGTTTGAAGATGAGAGCTTCGAGCTCACCCACGATGGGCCTGGTATTCTGTCGATGGCGAACGCTGGTCCTAATACTAATGGCTCGCAGTTTTTCTTGTGTACCGTGGAGACGCCCTGGTTGGACGGGAAGCATGTGGTGTTTGGGCAGGTGACGGACGGGCTTGATGTGTTGCAGAAGGTTGAGGCGGTTGGGAGCCAGGTCGGGAAGACGGCGGTGCCTGTTGTGATTGCGGATTGTGGACAGTTGGCGTAAGTAAGACTTTTGCTGCTGAAAAAGAGTGATAGACAGACCGGCGGGGCAATGGTGTGGTGGGGGGTTTGAGAGGGAGAAAGCACCGGCCATCGACCGTCACGATAAGAAGAAGAAGAGTCCGTGCATTTTTTCATTTATTTATTATCTATTTCCGGCGATTTTGTGACAGTCTTCTCACAATCAAAACACTATTTTGTCTTTGCTTTGTTCCCCGCGGGTCGATTTTCTTAGAGACCAAAAAATGAATATTAGCGTGATTTTCCAGAAGTCTTTGTATCGTTGCTTGTCGCAGACGTTCTTCTTGTTATTGCTTCTTTCTTTCTTCGTTGAACACTTTTTGAATTCTATTGGGTTTCAGTTTTCCCACGGATTTATTCATTTTGTACTTTGTCGTATTCATTCACGCTCCTTCTTCTTTTTGCTCTTCTTCTTCTCCGAAACAGTTGAAATCTCTGCTTCCGACGCCGACGTCTTGTCTCCTTTCCTCTTCTCCTTCTTGGCCTTTTTCTTCTCGGCTCGCGCCGCCTTGTCCTCCGTCTCCTCCTCTTCCTCCACCCGCTGTTTCTTACTCTTCTTCGTCGTCGCTGATACAACCTCCTCTTCTTCCTCCTCTTCCTCCTCCTCTTCTTCCTCGCCACTACTACCATTGCTGCTACTACGCCCCCGCTTCTTCTTCTCCTTCTTCGCCTTCTTCTCCTTCTTCCTACTCTCCTTATCATCGCTCTTGGCAGCAGCTCCAGTCGCAGCACCAGCCAAGGCAGACCAAAGCGATGGCGCCTTCCCCCCTCCCATCGGAGCAGCCTCAACACGTTTAATCCCAAGAATAGCCTGCATATCATGCGCGCTGTACTTCCGAATATTCTTGCTCTGCAGCAACTTCGGGTGCCGCAGCAACCCCGAAGCCGTTCCTCCCTCCTTCTTCTTACTGCTCTCCTTCCCTCGCTTCTTATCCTTCTTCTCCCGCTTCTTTTGCGCTGCCTCCCGCTGCCCTCCATAACGGGCATTCAGCTTGCTGAGCACGCTATCAAAACTGGCCGAGGCCTCAGTCCAGCCTGCGTTCCCCGTCTCGTCCTTGACGCTGCCCAAGCCCGCGTTGTCCACTTTCTTGCTCACCGTCACATGCTTGGCATTGCCCTGCAATTCCTTTCCGAGGCCCCGACCATCGCTCCAACCCATCTTCATCATCATCTTGAACCCAAAACTGTTGGCCTTGCCTGGTTTGTTGGAGAAGTGGATGGTGGGGATGGACAAAGGGTGAGTGATGTAAGCTAATGGCAAAGGCAGCCTTCCCGGCAGAGGTCACCCAGCCCATCTTGCTTGCCCCGTCACCCGCCACTCCAGGTTAACCCACCCACTCCATTTATCCACGTACCTTGCGCCCAATGCTGGTTCAGTGTGTCCGGCGTGGGCCCCACCAAGGCTTGCAAGTGGCCCACCGGCCTGTTGTCCGCGCCATCGGCCATGATTTTGAGGCAGTGCTTGCTCTGAGAAGGGCGCGGCTTTGAGAGTACAACGTGCGCGGCGGCTGGCTCCTGTGGATGAGTAAGGTAGTCGTAAAGCGAGGGATGAGTCGGGGTGCTATTACGCGTCATGCGCCTGATTTGGTGTGGTATCCATATTTACTTGGCAGTGGTTGCGAAGGGCTGGGGAGGTGAAATGGTAGGGGAGGATGGGGAGGAGGAGGCAAGAGGCAAAGAAAACCCGTCCAGCTTGTGTCCTTGCCACGCACATCAAACATGCCAGTGCGTCTAGACGCATCCCTGTCCACCAAGATGCCTGCCTGTCTGAGGGGGAGCCGGGAGTCGGCTGCGTTCATGTGGTTTGCTTCCGACAAGCAGCAAGCAAGCCCTCGTCTTCGTCCCCAAATTCCATGCGTCGTCCAAGGCATGAACTCAATCAACCCTCCCTTCTTCCTCCCCCACAACACAGAGACCGGCAACGCGTGCCACAAGGACGTCTTCGACTGCCCATGCCGCCCGTGGGATCCACCTCGCCCGCCCGTAGCAAGCCGGCAGGCAAGTCCAACAACGAGCAGGAGCCCGCAGGCGTACACGCAGACCAGGAGGGCACCGACGGAGCCATGCAATCACCCTCCCCCGAGGCACGACGCGAGGCGGCGGAGATGGGGACACCACCGCCAAGTGGAGGAGGGGGCATCCAAAGGGCTCTGGACATGGAGGAAGACGAAGTTGACGCGACGAATCCCACGGAAGGCACCACTGCCACTGCTACTCCCATCGCCGTCGCGACCACCACCGAGCCCGCAGAAGCAGCTGCAGCAGCAGCAGCAGCGGACACAGACGCAGACGCAGAGGAAGGAGACGTTTTCCCAAGTTCCGACGACGTGGCAACGGGGCAGGTGGTGGTGGCGTGCGTCAAGCCCGGCGTGCTCAAGTTCACCGCCGCGCTGCCCGCCCCCGACCTAGCCGACTACGCAGCCGCCAAACTCCGGGCAAAAGACACCGGCATGTACAAACGCGAGACCCCCTGGGTGCAAGATGCGCGGGGGTACTCCTGGCGGCTCATGTATTTTCCCTATGGCAACCTCCCCAAGGAAATCTGCTACTCAGTCTACCTCGAAATCGATCCCTCCAACCCGGAGCACCCCCCCCCCACCCCCTACTGCCGTCGCTGGGTCCAATTCACCTTGCGTGCCCGCTTCGCCGAGCCTCAATCTACCGAGGTGTTGAATAATGAGTATACGCTTGATAGCACTGATTGGGGCTCGCCTAAATTTCTGACGGAAGAGGCGTTACTGAGAAAGAGGAATCCCTCGTTTGTGACCTCGGATGGGCGGATTTTGGTGGATGTTAGTATTGAGGATTTGAGTGGGTATCAATACATCGATAATTATGACTCGGGGAAGGAGACGGGGATGGTGGGGTTGAAGAATCAGGGGGCGACGTGTTACATGAACTCGCTCTTGCAGTTTTTGTGGAGTCTGCGGAGCTTGAGGAGGGCTGTGTATGCGATGCCTACTGAGGGGGAGGATAAGGATAGGAGTGTGGCGTTGGCCTTGCAGAGGGTGTTTTTTCGGTTGCAGACGGAGGGAAAAGCTGTGAGTACGAAGGAGTTGACGGGGGCGTTTGGATGGAATACGCATGAGAGTAATGTGCAGCAGGATGTGCAGGAGTTGAATCGGGTGTTGTGTGATCGATTGGAGGAGAAGATGAAGGGGACTAGTGTGGAGGGGACGGTGAAGGCGCTTTTTGGAGGGAAGACGCGCCCGACGACTAGGTGTTTGAGTGTTGCGTGTGAGAGTTCACGGGAGGAGGATTTTTATGATGTGCAATTAGATGTGAAGGGGTGTCCGACCTTGAAGGATTCACTGGAGGCTTTTGTAAGGCCTGAGATGATGGTGGGGGCGAATCAGTATGAAGCGGAGGGGTTTGGGAAGCAGGATGCGGAGCGATTTACGCGATTTACGGAGTGCCCGCCTGTGTTAACGATTCATTTGAAACGGTTTGAGTATAATTATCAGACGGGGGCAATGGTGAAGGTCACTCAGAGGTTTCTCTTCCCCACCTCCCTTGATTTGGCCCCGTACCTCGCGAAAGAGGAACAGGAGGCTTTAGGGGACGGGGTGGGGCTGCCTTATCGTTTGCATTCGGTGTTGGTGCACAGTGGGGATGTTGATGCAGGGCACTATTACGCTTATGTCCGTCAGGATGACAGCCTGGGGTCTCCCGAAGCAGAAGCAGCAGCAGCAGTAGCAGCCAAGGCAGCAGCAGGGGAGGTCGTGCAGGAGGGGGGGGCGAATTGGTTTAAGTACGATGATGATATGGTGACTAGGGTACCGCAGCTGGATATGTTAGAGGATAGTTTTGGCCCGCCGGCGGAGGAGGGAGGGAGGGAGGGAGGGGTGGGTGGTGGTGGTGGAAGAGGGGGGGGGATTAAGGGGCTGAGTCATAATAATGGTAAGGCAAGTAGTGCTTATATGCTTGTGTATGTGAGGGAGGCGGCATGGGAGAAGGTGATGGAGACGATGGGGGAGGGGGATATACCTGAGGGGTTGGTGGAGAGGTTTCGGAAGGAGAAGGATGAGGCGGAGAAGAAGGCGAAGGAAGTGAGGGAGCAGCATTTGTATACGACGGTAGAATTGCTGCAAGAAGCGGATGTTGGGGCGTTTAGGCACTATTTATATGAGCACGAGCTGGTGACTGATTTTGTGTTCATGAGGTATGGACGGGATAAATACAAGCAGCGTTGCCCCATTTTGCCTCCTTTGACCGGCTCACGAGGTGGAGACCTGCCTGCTTTACCACCACCATCAATGCCCCCCTTAGTAAAGGTACGGAAGGAGGAACCCGTGGCCGCGATCATGCTGCGGGCGAGGGATGTGTTAGGTATCCCATTACACCGACAGAGGCTGTGGTGTTTGACGTCCCGTCAAAATCACACCCGGCGGTTAGACGCAGCCTTGGTCATGAAGGAGAAGGAGGAGGAGGAGGGAGGGGAGGGAGGGAGGGAGGGAGGGTTGAAGGTAGTGGGGCAGGATGCGCCTCATTATTTGCAGACCCCGGTGCAGCGGTTGTTGGAGTGTGATAGTATCATGACTGCTGTGTATGTGGAGGATTTGGGGGAGGGCGAGGAAGGGAGGGAGGGAGGGGGGGAGGGCGAGGGAGGGGAGGAGGAGGAGGAGAAGGAGATGGAAGTTGTGAAAAAGGAGGAGAAGGAAGAGAAGGA
>Ga0209491_10007985_pt1 | contig 13659 bp, 13 predicted proteins | sample BON02_FD_187213 | JGI IMG/M metagenome (GOLD analysis project Ga0209491, IMG submission 187213) | Freshwater microbial communities from Lake Bonney liftoff mats and glacier meltwater in Antarctica - BON-02 (SPAdes) (version 2) | ecosystem: Environmental > Aquatic > Freshwater > Ice > Glacier... | reverse complement strand
TAACTCTCGGTCGCTGATAACACAATCTGAAGGTCAACTTTTTTTAAAGTTAATATTAGCTAACTTCAGTGATATTAAGGATTTTACCACCAGTCTTTTGGATGTTTTGGATCTTCTGAGACAGTTGGCTATAGTTAACTTCAAATGTCGCTGCACTTTTAGTAACACGCGCCCCAAAATTAGCCTTGGTAATCACGATCCGGAAGCGTTTGCCAGTATTGGCATAAGCACCACTGCCACCACGAGTAGGGGGTTTAATCGCAGTTGCCCGATTGCCAGCAATATCGCTAATCAGTTTAGCTTTGGTGCTACTATCGCTACTAGACGCATCACCACGCATCAGTGCGAAAGAGCGATTAAAAGTCACGTTTTTGCTGCCCATTTGGGTTTTATTACCACGGGGGCTAGGCACGAGATTTTCTCCGAAACTGAGACTATATTCATCGCTACTGATGTAGGAATCAATCTCTGCTGCCAAACCATACTGGTTATAAATCAGTACGTGCTCGGCAATTTCGGTTTGGTCGTTTGGTGCCCGACCTAATAAATGCTTGAAATTTAATTCTACCAAGCGGTAAGCGGAGGAAGTATCAAAGAACAATGAGCGATATAAGTCGGATTGAGCCACTGCACGGACGAATTCTTTGACAGTGGTATCTTGATTCCGCAACATCGATTCTGCACTGATGAGTCGTTGACTCTCCATGATGTGTGCATTACCTAATACTTGCTTGTACACTGCGCGAATTACAGTTTGCAAGTCATCTTCACTAGCATGAGGACGTAATTCTACTGGATCTGCATCTGTTAACCAAAGTGCCATACCGATTGCTCCTAAAAAATGAGTGCGATCTCGATCGAAATTAAAATTTGGATGGGGTACCTTAGTATTCTGACGAGTTTAAGTTGACTTCAGCGAGGATTTTTACCCTCCAACCCCCCGAAAATCCGCTACCGTGTGTACACAAGTGGGCTATACTTGGTTTTCGATGGGTTTACCCCCTAACCTCTCCCGATCGAGAGGGGGCTTTTACTCCCGCCCCTGTCCGATCTCGCTGCCACGATCGGGGAACCCGACCGGAGCGAGCCGCTGCTTGGTGCAACGCACGCTATAGGCGAAGACGGATCGAAGATGGGCACCTCAGCGCGTTGGCGTAGCCTCTTCGAGAACGAGATATGTATCCGCTTTATAAGGGGAGGGCTGGGGTGGGGTAAAAACCTCCGCAGTAACTCAAACTTCCTAGGTGATCTCAGTGATACTGACGATTTTGCCGCTGGTACGGTTGATGCGTTGAATCTGTGGAGTCATCCGATCGCCACGTACGATATATTCAGTAGCACTGACGCGACGAGGACCAGTAAATTTGGCACCTGTAACGACAATTCTGAACATTTTCTTGCTAGCGTCTCCAGAACCGCCAAGACTGACGCGGGATGCGGCAGCCTTGCTCGTGCTATTAGTCGCAACAGAATAAACTAGTTGGGAAGATGTCACAGCACTACTGACTTGAGCGGGACCACGATCGATCGCGATCATCCGATTGTAAGCTACTTGACTTTTGCCAGCCTCACTATCGGTCCGATTGTAAGGAACGATATTTTCCCCAAAAGCTGACTGATACTCGTCGCTATCAATGTAAGAATCGATCTCACTCTCATAACCTTCAGCTATACAACGCACGATATGTACAGAGACTTCAGCTTTAGATTCTGGCGCACGTCCTAAAAAGTGCATGAAATTCAGTTCGGTGAACCGATAAGGAGCGCACTTCTGAAAGTAACGCTCTTGATAAAATTCAGATTTACCCACTGCACGTACGAATTCCCGTACCGAGAGGCTACCATTTGCCAACTGAGATTCCGCTGCTGACAAGCGTTCGCTTTCCATCATATGGGGATTGCCCAAAACATGCTTATAAACTGCGCGAATTACTGCTTGCACGTCGTCAACAGAGCGATTGGGCCACAATTCTATTCGTGTCATAGTTGCCATAATAATCTCGATCCTAAATTATTGTTGTTTTATAAATATCTAGTCAAAAATTAGCGATGGAAACCGCAAAAATCTTGCTAGGGGTAGTGTCTAATTTTGAATTAGGGTTCGATCCTCATGCTCATTTATAGAGCGAACATTTGTTTGATTAGAGATCTAAATCCTACTCAACAAATGTTCTAAAGCCTAAAACCTAAAACCTCAAGCCCAATCTAAACCGCAGTCATACTGACGATCGAACCACCTTGCTTGTGAATCCGTTGATAGGTTTCTGACAACTGCTCGTAAGGCACCATGTAGACTTGGTTGCTCCGACGGAACTTGGAAATGTTATTGAGCTTGTTAGCGCGATAACCAGTCACCTCAATCCGGTAAACCTTGCCTTGCTCATCAGCACCCGCACCAAGACGAGTGCGAGGATCGATCGGCGGATTGCGGAAGGTGTTACCTGGAGCTGTAACAGCCGTAGCAGTGGCGTTAATCACCAAGGAGTTAAGTTTTGGTGACTTACCAGCTAAGTCTGCCTTGAAGGAGCTAGTAGCTGCCCCACGAACTAATTGGAACGTGTGGGTAAAACCAACCATGTGAGTAATTGCTTCAGTCCTGTAGCCACGAATATAGGGAACGATGTTGTCCCCAAATACGTTTTGATACTCATCGCTGTCAAGGTATGAATCGATCTCAGCATCAAAGTCACCAGCATCTAGGATCGCACTATGAGCTTTCATTTCATCATAGCTATTAGGCGCACGTCCTAATAGATGGCGGAAGTTCAACTCGACAAAGCGATAGCGGGGACAATCACTGAAGCGGGACACATATACGTCTGACTTAGCCACAGCACGGACAAATTCCCGTACGCTATATTCACCGCTTCTAAACTGCGACTCAGGAACTACAGCACGTTCGCTCTCCATCACGTAGGCATTGCCTAGTACTTGGCGATAGACGGCAGTGATAATTTCTTCGATTTCAGCATTAGAGCGTCCAGGTATCCACTCGATCGGTGGAGTTTCATCAAATCGGCTAACACCCAATCGTGAAGCTGGTCCAAAATACATTTACTAAATCTCCCTACGGCAACAGTACTAAATCTGAACATAATTGTCTCAAAATTTCGAGCAATTTTGGCATTACCTTTACAAGTAATAACCATTAAGTTGTAAATTATGAGAGAGTTGAGGCTCTAGCAGCTAACTTATTTGGCTACCTTACCCGCCCTAACGATCGATCGGCTTTTATAATCTTGTCTATACTAATCTTCATACATACTTGTAACTCCGAACGCTAAGAATCATTAAGCTGTAGTGTTGAGATTCATTGCGGGACTGGGATTGTTAAACAGTTGATAGTTGATAGTTGACAGTTGACAGTTGATGCCTAACGCACCCTACACTATCTACCTGTTACTTCGACTTTAAAAATAGTGCCAACGGGTTTACCCGCGATCGTCCTTTCCCAACCGATCGATCGCAAGAATTGTTCGCCTGACTTGGTTTCGACGATATCTACGCCCCATTGATTTGCTTGGAGTGCATCTGGAGCATCACTAGTGGCGGGAGTCGTCTTGATGCCACCTAAAACCAGGATGTCAAAATCAATCATACCGATCGATTGCGTGCGGCTATTGACGAGCATCTGGGCACAAGTTTCGCCTACTTGTTGAGGTGTGAGTAAATCCGCCCGACACACAATTTCGACGATCCAGTGGGGACTGTCTACCTGACGACACTGGATTTCTGGGTGAGTACTGAAGCCTTCTACAAATACCTGGGTGAAGGCTTCCCGACTCAGAACCGGGACGCGATTCTCCAGGGGAGAGGCTACGCCAACATCGGCAAGGTCAAAGTTGTGAGAAAATAACATTCGCAGGGCTGGGGACTCATTCATGGCTGGTTGTGAAAGATTTTAGCTGAGTAATCAAATGGTCGAAATAGGGGCTGACGATCGCGTGCTGACTCGGATCGATCCGGCGTAAACTTGCGGCTTTGAGTCCTTCAAGTCCGACTGTCATGGCAGGGATGGGGACTTGCAATTCCTGATAGAGGAGCCGCAGATTGTCCAACCCATCGGCACTAGTGTATTCAGTATTGCTGCCCACGATTCCATAGGTAATAGTGCGAAGATAATGCCAAAAGTCCCGCCAGCAAGCCTCAGCGCGTTCGGGAGGATAGAGTCCGCCCCCTGGCTGGGTAATCTGGGGAAATTGAGTGTAGAGATCGGCTCTAGCTTCCTCAACGATTTCGACGACTCGATCGCGGAATAACTGCCCGACTGGGATGAGCTGGGAAGTCTGGGGTGAAAGTATCGCAATTTTGGCACAATCGTCATCCGTGAGATATACTCTAGTCTCTTCAGCGGCTTGAAATATGGCGATACTCGCGGCTGGATGGGATGAATCCCAACTAGCAAAGCTCACAATTCTGGCTCTAGCAATCAGCTCTTTAATTCGATCGGTCAGCATGTCGATTTTTGGATACAAGTTAGACTCTATCCAGAGATAGATCCAAATTCATTATATCCGCCTGGCTTCACGAAGCTGTCACCACATAACTCGATCGCCACAGTGGGGTTCCTGGAGGTTGTTTGCTGACATACGCCAACAGCTCTGTAACTTGTGCCATCTGCAATCTGAGCGGTCTTTTTTGGGCATCAGCCAACCATCTCAACTCTGGTAACTTCGCAAAAATACCTGCCCACAGATAGTTCGTACCGACAGTTATCGGTTGCAAGAACTCAAACGGCGACGGTGGATATTGGGGTAAGCGTTGAATCGATCCAGTTAGCACTGGATTTGACATCAGCGGGGATGGAGACAGCAGCACGATATTGCCTAGTGCATCTTGCTCTACTAAAATCAGATAACCCAAGAATCCCCCTGGTATCTCTAATAATACTGATGTCCGACTGGCGATCGTCTGTTGAAACTTGTCCGAGCCAACTCCATCCCACAGACTAGAATCTGGCACATGCTCCGGTAATACTAGCCCAAATCGATCGGACGCATCCGCCGCTAAATTCCACAATATCTCCCACTGAGTTGTCAGATTTCGATCGAACCATTCCACATCACTAAAAAAATCCACTCGATTCAGCTTCAAGCCATTGAAAATCGCTTCCCAAGTCTGGCGATCCAATCTTTGCCCATTGAGAGCTTTTCGCGCCGCCTGTTCGCTGGTAAGTTCGGGGACTCTCGATAATAGTTTCTTGGTGGTACCAATTTTTCGCGCGGTTAGCATCGTTTTCCACTTAGCCAATCTCGCGACTGAGATCTCGATCGCTTGAGCCGATCGATCGGAACTATTAGTTTTCATATAATTTTGATTTTAGGTATTTGCCAACGATTGTGTCTTGTCTCGCTCAACCCTTGGCTAGTGTTCCAAAGTCCGCCTAAAGCTGTACTGATATATTAGTCCGCATCGCGACGCTCCAGATCGAGTGCATCAAGACAGGCGGACTTTGCACTCCGAAGAGTGGTTTTAACCACTTAGTTTAAGATGATGCGATTCTCCTGGGGGAGAGGCTACCGGAAAGAGTGCAATTTATTCGATCGGCTTACCCCGATCTAATTTGGCTAGAGTTTGGTTTTGCTAGGAACTATAATCATCGAAAAATAAGGAACATCGCGCGGATCGACATCCTCGATCGAGATAATCTTTTGATCCGTTGCTGTCGCCCGTTCGATATATTTTGCCCGATCTAATAAATCTAGATCGCTTAAAATCTGCCGAACTTTATCAAAATGGCGACGGAGTTTGATAATTGCCACAGCATCGGCATTGACTAATTGGGTAGTTAATACTTCAACTGATAAAGTCGCCGAAAGGACACTAAAAATATCATTACGGTAACATAATGGCATCCCGATCGCAGCGGCTGCACCCATCGGCGAAGATACCCCAGGCACGATTTCGGTAATAAATCGATCGGCTAATCGCGTAAATAGATACATGAACGAACCGTAAAATAACGGATCGCCCGCACATAATACTACAACATCTCGCCCCGCCGCTAGATGGGCCGCGATCGGTTTAATCGCCTCGTCATATAATGCTTGAGCGACTTCAGGATCGAGCGCACGAGGGAAATGAAAACAGACTTCGATTTGGTTACTAGTTAGATAGGGTGCGACAATCGATCGCGCGATACTTTCATGGTCGTTTGCTGACTGATAGGCAACTACAGGAGCCGCTTGCAGGAGCCGAAACGCCTTGAGTGTCAATAACTCTGGATCGCCAGGGCCAACCCCGATCCCGTATAATCTCCCTGTCTGGATGGCAACCATTATTCCTGCTCCGTGGCTAGTGCATTGACAGCAGCAGCAGCCATCGCACTACCACCACGTCGTCCGTGAATTGTGATAAAAGGTACGCCCCGACTATCTGCTGCTAGAGCTGCTTTGGATTCCATTGCCCCGACAAAACCGACAGGGAAACCGAGAATCAGCGCGGGTTTTGGTGCGCCTTCGTCGAGCAGTTCCAGGAGTCGAAATAGAGCCGTTGGGGCATTGCCAATCGCGATTACAGATCCAGCCAAATAAGGTCGCCATAGTTCTAAAGCAGCAGCCGAGCGAGTATTCTCTAATCTGGCGGCTAATTCGACTACTTGAGGATCTGGGAGCGTACAAATAACTTGGTTTTCTACAGGTAAACGTTTGCGCGTCACCCCATCAGCTACCATCCGCGCATCGCACAAAATTGGTGCCCCATTGGCTAATGCCTTTCGTCCGACGCGAACGGCATCGATCGAATAATCCAGATCGCTGACAATATCAATCATCCCACAAGCATGGATCAGTCGCACTGCTACGGAATTGAAATCAGTAGGTAAGTTGTCTAATTGTGCCTCCGATCGGATCGTCGCAAAAGATTGACGATAAATTTCCGCACCATCGCGGATATAGTCTAGGGGTGCTGGAATCGTGATTTTAGACGGCATGAAGTATTTGGTGCAGTTGAACTGGAGATTGACGAGTCGTAAATGATTGAAAAGATTCTTGAGGGTGCCGCTGATGATGATAAGCCGCGATGAGATTGCCAATGGCGATTGGGACTGCTAGCGGTGCGAAAAGATCGCTCGGCTCTGGCTCAGATCGGTCTGTAATGCCACCGATCGCCAGTCGATAGCTTCCGGCGCGTTCGTCTCCCCACAGGGTGATATCTGCTCGCTCGTGTTGGGCACAGGATTTATTACAACCGCTGAAATGGATATTTAGGGGTCGATCGAGTGTAAAATTAGCGGCTAAATACTCAGACAGCGCGATCGCATCCCGTTGAGTATCTGTCGCACCAAACTGACAACCAGTCGCACCCGCACAGGCTCTTAATAAACTACTGGGATGATTGGCTGTAGTAACCAAGCCTAAATCGGTAATTAATCCCTGCACCCTCGCCAGATCGATCGCCTTCAGATCGGGGATAATCAGATTTTGCCAGGGAGTCAAGCGGATCTGCCCACTCCCATACCGAGCGGCGATATTGCTCATACCCCGCACTTGTGCCACAGTCCATCGTCCCAACGGCAACACCACTCCCAGGTAATAGTAATCCGATTGGCATTGCTGATGTACGCCTAAATGACGTTCGCTCAATCTCGGTTGTGTCTGGACAAGAGCATCGCCATTTTTCGCCAGGAAATCCCGCTCCAGTTTGGGGTTTTTAAAAACAAAACGCCTGAAAGTACCCAATTCTCGTTGGACTACTGCCCCAAAACCTGTCAAACCGTAGTGCCGAATCATATCCCGCAGCCGTGGTTTTCGACGTGCATCCCCACCTAGTACCTCGATCCCGTGCCGATAACTTTGAGCGATCGCTGCCAACATCGGTACACATTCATCCAAGTCTAATCTGACATCTACAGGTAGCGGTGGATCGCCTCTTTCACTCATACCGAGATAGAGACTAAACTCGCGATCTCCAACAGCTAACAGCGTAATATCATTAGGTCGATCGACAATCCCAACACTTCCGCCACCATCGAAACCCACACTAAATTTACTCGACAACACTCCCAATTCGGGATGCTCAGTGAGATACTCATGCCAAGCACCAGCTAATGGACGCACATCGATTAGTTCCTGCGAGTCAATTCCCGCAGTGGGGCTAATCATCATGTTGCGGATGCCATCGACAGCACTATTATTTGCCGCCAAACCACAGTCTGCTAATTTAATTAATAACTCTCGATCGAGATCTTTAGCTAGCGATCGCAGTTGTAAATTAGCGCGATTGGTAACTTGAATATACTCTAAGCTGAGTGACTCCAATAAACTCGCGATCGTCAGACACTGAGACTCATTTAACACTCCACCTGGAATTCGTAACCTTGTCAACAAACCATCACGAGCGATCGCAGGATGGTAAATATCTGGACAGATCGACCTTTTAACGGACACTGAAGATAACTCCTTCCCGATGCGACGCAGGGAATAGTAGATTAGAGTACCGCAGAGGGTACACTCAGGCACGGTATTCTGACTCGAAGCGTTCGCGTAGCGTTTGCACGCCAAACTCGCTCCATCACAGTTGCGGCACAGCCCTGGATTTTCACCAGACTTCCCCGATCCTCAGCTCAACCAATCTAACATGAGGTGAGTTCGACATACTAGTGCAAGGGAGAATTCATCACAGGTAAATGGTAAGGAGTAAAGGGTAAGGGCTTAGATTAGTGTAGAACTTTAATCAATACCCGATCTTGAGACAAACAGCACTAGATCCTCGGAGATCGGAACAATCACTCGGTCGCCCCGTCATTGACACTAAGTCCACATTGCTCGGACACGACTGCTCCCGTGGAGCATTGGTAACATGGTTCGGACTCCACAACCCCAAACCCTAAAATCGTGGAATTCAGGCTACAATTGCCTTGTGTGTGAGTAAGTATAAATAATTATCCAAAGCTATGTCTCCCAGCCCACTAACCCTAAATGCTCCCAGACATACCACCATCTCAGTTGGTGTCAACTCAGAGCACGAACAGCAAGTTGCTAAATTGACTAAAGCTCTATATCCAGTCGATCGTCAAGAAAAGTTTCTCGAACTTCAAGCGGAAGTTGAAACTCTACTCGGCCATTTACAAGCTCTTCAACGAGTACGTCGATAATTTGTCAAGCAAAACTTTCTGACTAAGTAGCTGGGCGTAATTAAATATAAGATATCGCGTAGCACTGCCCACCAGCTATGTTCCAGACATAATCTATCTGATAAATAATTGCATCTACCTACTTATCTAAAATAACAATACTTTAAATCAGCAAAAAGAGAGCGATCGAATATACTCGATCGCCCTCTTTGTAAATAGTTGACAGTTGACAGTTACCCGATCGAAACAATCTACCTCAAGGTAGGAGATTTAAACCCCTGGGCTGTGTTAAATCAAAGTTTTAGCCGATCGATCCCAATCTAACTCAGCACCCAATTCACCAAAGTTCTGACTGGATGACCCGTCGCACCGGAGTTATTCACGCCACTCTCCTTGTCGCTCCAAACTGGCCCAGCCACATCTAAATGCGCCCAGGGAGTATCCTTGACAAACTGCTTGAGGAATAGAGCCGCTGTAATCGAACCACCACCGCGAGGGCCAGTATTTTTGAGATCGGCAATGGGTGACTTAATCCCCTCGAAATATTTCTCAGCTAAAGGCATTTGCCAGAAATTTTCGCCGGCTAATTCGGCCGCCGCCATAATCTCATCGGCTAGAGACTGTTTGGGACTCCACAAGCCGGAAATATCATCGCCTAGTGCGACAATACAAGCACCTGTAAGCGTTGCGAGATCGACGATCGCATCGAGTCCCAACTTATCGGTATAAACCAACGCATCAGCCAAGGTTAATCGCCCCTCAGCGTCGGTATTATTGATTTCGATCGTTTTGCCATTGGAAGCAGTGAGGATATCTCCAGGGTGCATGGCGCGACCGCTAATCATGTTTTCAGTCACCGCACTGATGAAGTGGACTTCGACATCGGGTTTGATTTGACCGATTGCTTTTGCCGCACCAAACATCGCTGCGGCACCACCCATATCCATTTTCATGGTTTCGATGCCACTTCCAGCACCCTTAATATTCAATCCACCGGAATCGAAGGTTAAACCTTTACCGACGATCGCAATTTTCCGGCGTGGTGTGCCTGCGGGTGTATAAGTAAGGTGGATGAATTTTGGCGGCATTTCCGACGCTTGTGCTACACCTAAAAATGCTCCCATTCCCAAGGCTTCACATTCAGCCTGTTCGAGAATCTTGAGCGCGAACCCATACTCTTTAGACATCTGTTCGGCAGTTTCAGCCATACTCATCGGCGTGACGATATTCGCAGGTGCGGATACCAATTCCCGCGCTAAGATCACCCCATCGGCAATCGCTTGGGCTTTACCAATCGCTGCATCATTTCCGGCGGAGTCTAGTAGATCGACTTCAGACAACTTGAGCTGATTTTTGGGTTCGACTTCTGACTTGAACCGATTGTCTTGATGTAGCGCGAGTAACAACCCTTCACTAATTACTTGAGCAGTCACAGCACTATCTTGATTCCAGACAGGTAAACTGATTCCCAGGGTTTTAGCACGTTCGCGTTTGGCTACTCTGGCGATTGTTGCACCAGCTTTACGGAAGGTATCTAGTTTTGTGCCCTCAGCCTTGCCCAAACCCACTAACATGATTTTCTGAATCGGGGTATTGATGCCGACACGAGTCGTTGCACTGCTGGTTGAGCTGCCTTTAAACTCAGTCTCGGAGATGAGGGCTGCGATCGCACCTGCTAGTTTAGTATTAAGTTCGGCAAGATCGCCACTGAGTTCGACAGCATCCTCATAGAACCCAATCGCCAATAGATCTCCAGTCCATTCTAGACGGGGTGTAGCGATCGCTTTGATATCCATATTTATGTTTATGTAAGGGTAATTTCAATAGTTTTTGGTTGCTGGAGTTTGAATCAACATCCTACTAGTGCTGACCCTACGATGCTCCAAGAGAGAGCCGCGAACAAGTACAACACGCCCTTATTGTAGCAATTCTGATGAAAATCATCGCGACCTGGCGAATCTGTAGTGAATATGTATTAACTCACTCTAAAATATCGGTGCTGAAATTATGGTTAGCATTTTCGAGCCGGTAACTTAACTATTTCACCCAAGCTCGATCCCATCCAGTACCACCCACCTCCAAACCAGCATTATTACTATTCGCTTTAATAATTTGCTGACCCTGACGAGTACGCAGATCGATCGACAATACACCTTTGAGCGTATCCCGACAACACAGTACCAATCCCTGTTCGGTCGGCGTACTTACCATCGTACCAGCAGAGTCAGTCGTACCGATTAGTTCTACCTGAAAATCGCGGTTTGTAGCTTGAATTTTCCATTCTCCCCACGGTTGAATCTGCCAACTCATCTGCGAATTCCACGGTACAAACTCATAAAACCTGTCGCGATAATGAATGCCAATCATCCCAACTTCTTCCGTCGCCCACAATACTTTGCGTCGCCCACCACCTGCGGTAATCGCTAAACCAACTGTCTCATCAAAGCTATTACAGTTTACCCAAAACCACTTTTGGGGAAAAGAGCGTCCCCAATTTTTTTCACTATATGCTGGCGCATTGATAAAATCATAGCGTTTGCCCCGCCACTCGATCCAACCTGTCGCCAAGCCATGCGCCATCAGCATCTGCCATCCTGGCTCAAAGATACTCAAGTACGATAACAAACCAGCAGTGGCTTGTTGCGTCTGCTGGGGCTGTCCCCAGCCATATACAGGGACGAGATGATAACACCAGCGACAGTCTTGTGCGGGTAATGCACCTTGATGCAAAGTAGCCGTAACTTGATAACCCTCAGTAATTTGACGATCGAATTCTGCAACCGACAATAATTGCGGAGAAATGGCTAATTTAGTTTCTCCCCAATGTCCTAAGCCCAGCTCGTCTTTTGCCGCCCAAAACTGATGAGGATCTGGAAAAGATGATATTAAATATTGCTCATCAATCCCTAACATTTGCACTGCACCACCGCTGCGATCGCTTTTGCCTAAAGGATCTTCTATTGAATACATAAAAGCGAATGATTCCCTAAGCTTAGGCAAAGTCACCCGAAAATACCACCCCTCAAAAAAATCCGGATCTACACCATTCCAATGATATCCACTATGAGGTACCCGCAAAATCTCATCTCCTAAATACTACTAATATCCAACCCCAAGACCCTAAAGCCTAAAGCTTAATTAACAAAGCAAGCGATCGGGAAGAATAGATACTCCCAGAAAAATAACTTCCAGATAAATTGATAGAACTCAGCGATCGATTCTTTTTTATCTAAATCTACGTTCCTACTATACCACCATAATAAGCCCAATAATCCAGTATGTGAAATCGCTAAAATCCAAGCATTAATAGATGATGAAATAAATATTCCCGCGCCAATTGTGCCCAAATAAGCAATAGTAATTGCCCATCGAGTCACATTAAATACCGTAGTTTTACCCAAGACTAGCGTGAAAGTCTGAATCTGATATTGACGATCGCCTTCAAGATCTGGCACATCTTTAAAAATTGCAATGGCAATTGTAAATATGATAATAAATAGGGTTAGCACCCAAATAGTTGGCGGGATGATATCCGTATCTGTCAGAACTCGATTGAAGTGGGAGAAAATACCTAAATTAACGATACCGCCCCGAACTGTCAAGATGCAAAAAGCAGCGAGTAATGGATATTGTTTAAACCTAATCGGCGGTAAAGAATAAGCCGTACCGATCGCTAAACTGAGTGCAACTGTTCCCAACAACCATTTACCTAACAATGCAGCGATCGCGATCGCTAAAATACCTGTCACACCAACGATCCACTTACCCTGACTAATTGAGAATTTACCGCTAGCTAACGGTAGATCTGGCTTATTAATCCGGTCGATCTCGACATCATACAGTTGATTTAGTCCGACAATATAGACATTGCCTGATAGACAAGCAATCCAAGTGCCTAACAGTTGGAGGATACTCATCGAAGAGATCGAACTATGCGTTGTGGCGATCGCGATCGTATAGAGTGCAAATACACTTAGAGTGGTACCAATAATCGTATGCGGACGCGAAAATTTCCAAAGCTGTGATAAATACATTAGGCGTAGCTCGGATGGGATAGAAGAATTCTGAACTTCTAAAGAAGTATGTAATCTAAGTAGGGGTATATTTCTGGAGTTTAGACTAACTAGAGAATAAAAGGTAGCTACGGCAACTCTCCAGATCGCCGGTTGAGATTGCGAGTCAGGATATCCGTAAGTGTTACCCATCATCGATCGGTAGTCAGAAATATTACAATAATATTAGTTCCAAAAGCCTCTTAAATTATTGTGTCGATCGCAATTGAGTCTACCTCAATCCCTACCAAAACAAAAATCTGGATGCCAGAGCAGGTATTGTTTACACCTGCTGCCATCCAAGAACCCTGGGGACAACAAATACTAGCCCGAATCGAGTCTTTAAATTTACCCATTGAAATCCTGTCTCAAAACCGCCTAACTGGACTGCGCGGCGAGAATGAGCGCGAAACCTATCAAATCTCCAAGCGCACTTTAGCCGTCGTTACAGCTCCCCCCAGTAGTTTCAAACTCAGCCCCATTCCCCCCTCTGCTGACTGGCAATTTCACCTCGCCGAAGGTTGTCCAGCTCAC
>Ga0209491_10007984_pt1 | contig 13663 bp, 7 predicted proteins | sample BON02_FD_187213 | JGI IMG/M metagenome (GOLD analysis project Ga0209491, IMG submission 187213) | Freshwater microbial communities from Lake Bonney liftoff mats and glacier meltwater in Antarctica - BON-02 (SPAdes) (version 2) | ecosystem: Environmental > Aquatic > Freshwater > Ice > Glacier... | reverse complement strand
CCTCCTGCCATTCATCCGCCCCCACCAGTGCCTTTTTGACCACCGGTTTCTTATTCGGATTCGGTCCACGCGCAGGCACTGTCCCTGATCCTCCTCGTCCTCCCGCCCCTCCTGCACCTCGCCCTCCCTCCGTCCCTTCCTTCCTACTACTCCCCCAACTTCCACTCCGCACACGCGTCGTCGCTGCTCCTGCTCCTGCTGCTCCTGCTGCTGCTCCCTTCTCTCCTCCTTCCTCCCCTCCCATCGGCTTCAACGTCCGATCCCCCCTCATGCTATACCTACTCCCACTCGGCCCCCGCTCTCCCTCCCCCCCTTCCTCCCCCCCCTCCGGCACCACCGGCTTTGGGTCATCCTTATGCTTCTCCTGCCACTGCTTCTCAAACGCCACTTCATCATGCGCCTTCCCACCCCCAAAAATACTCGGTTTCGCCGCCCCGCTCTCCCCTCCTCCCTCCACCAAGGGCTTGCTTCGAGGCTTTAGCTGCAAGCGGGGTCGCTCCTTTTTTTCAGCCCCCTCTGTCGCCTCCCCTCCCTTCTCCTCCCCCTCCCCACCTTCACCTGCTGGTGGTGGTGGCGGACGCCTAGGAGCACTGTCCCGTCCAAAAATGCTACTACGAGGTCCACTGCGTCCTCCCCTCCCTCCCTCCCTCCCTCCTTCCGCGTCCCTGCTCTCCCTTCCGCTTGACCATCGTCCTCCTCCTACCCGGCCACTGCCGCCGCCTCCACGACCAGCGCCGGCACCAGCACCACGACCGCCGCTGCCGCCGCTACCATTGCCCGCGGACGAAGACGAAGTGCTCTTGGCCACGGGCGCGGGAGGAGGAGGAGGAGGGGGAGGAGGGGCGCCTCCAGCCCAGAGGCTAATCTTCGCCTCGCGTCCATTTAGGAGTCTCCCGGAATAAAACAGGGCGCGTGCCAAGGTATCGCGGTCCTTGAATTCGACTTTGGCTTCGTTCTTCGCTATCGTGACAGAGATAACCTCGAGCTCGGAGCCAAAGAAGTCCAGGACGTCTTGGTTGGCCGCCTCGGTGTCATTGATATAAGCGAGGAAAGGAGCTTCCGTGGGGAGTTGGCTGCTCAGCCCCCCCGAGGAGTCATCGTCCGAGTCGTCGTCCACGTCAAATCGAGACATGGCTGCTGCTGCTGCTGCTGCTGTTGGACGTGTGGGGTGGTTTGTGTGTGGGTGAGGGTTGTGATGAAGGTAGACGTGCGGGCGGCGTGCGTCGGCTTGCTTGCTTGTTCTTCTGTGGTTGGAGTGGAGGGAGGAGGCTAAATGGTACCATGGTAAGCGCTTGTGTCGGCCGGGATTTCAGGACACAACGACCACAACTTCAGACGCCTGCCTAGCGGAGAGGTGTGCAAGAAATGTGCCAGGCCAAGAAGGGGTTATATATGGTGCTGCGTTGATGTCTGCTTAGTGAGCTGCTTGACCTTTGACCCCGCGGCGGCCGTTGCTGCTGGGTACGATTTGGGAGCAGAAACGCGCACCTGAACTAGGTAAAAAGCGGGGAGGTTGGTTGAACTCCGCAATTCTTTGAAAAGACTTCCAATACAAAATTGATTCCTTTTTTAACGCACATTATTACAGATTCGTTAACATTTTTTACAGCATCGTGTCATGTGAACTCGTCTCTCACCGCTTCATTCTATCAGCCGGGGAGGTCAAAACTATCAGCGATTGGGGCTGATAGGTTCTAAACCCCCCTGATAGTTTTGTTTGCGGAGGGCATATTCCTCGATGGTCGATAGTCGGAGGAAAGGTGTATCTCGACGCAAAGAATCGAATGCGCTAGGTGCGGGGTCGTGATGTTGTGAATTGGCCGAGAACGGGGAGGTGCGGGGAGGCCCGTCGAAATGGACCTTGGGAGGAGGTTCGAGACGGCGGCCAGCAATTACACGCGACCCCGACTGTGAAACTTGCCACGAATACCACCACCACGTAGTCTTATTGCCAAATTTTCGATTGCGTTAGGGGTTTGGGGTTTGGGCAGGCATGCCCATGCTCCTGTTTTTTTTAGCTGAAAAGGGAGGAAGGAGCAGGCTAGCCAGGCAGGAGGTCGCCTCTCCCACCTGGGGGCACCTACCCTTGGAGGAAAACAGGCATGAATGTTGTACCAACGTGGATCCCTGGTCCTAGGCTATCATTTGGCTTAGGCTTATAGGGGTTGGCCAGGTCAGTGGCGGGTGCTAGAGGGTTCTTCAGGTAGGTTGGGGGATGAGGGAGGTAGGAGGGCCAGCCGGCTGGACGGGGGCCGGCCGTGCACACGACTCTGGCCTCGTGGAGACATCTCCATGGTGGCAACGTGGAGCTGACGAGTAAGGCTTTCGAAAATGTGAAAATGCATGCGGTTTGAGTGTCAATTATTTGGGTACCAGGGACATTTCATGGAAGTGAGGAGGAGCAGGATGGCCCAAAATGGACCCTTGCTTCTTCGTGCTCGCAACCCCGATTTTTAGTTAGGCCGCTCCATGCTACCAGCATGCAGCCTGGGGCCTGGGCTATCGATATAGCTGAAATGCATGCGGCGCGCTGCTTATTTGATGTTGCGAGGGACTCCTGGAGCCTCCGGGAGGGGTATAGTGCCAAGAAGGCTGAAACTGGGACCTTGCAAGTTATTGCTCGCGATCCCAACTTTAGTTAGGCCGCTCCATGCTACCAGCAGGGAGCATGGGGCCTGAGCAACTCTGAATGTACAAAGCCACGCGGCCAGCATGTCGCACGCGGTGGCTTGAGACCCTGGGGGCCTTGGGGAAAGGAAGGAGCAGTGGATGAAGGTTGTACCCCCAGGGTGCCAAGCAATCCCGATGCAGGGGTTGTCTCTGAGACTATCTCTGTGCCGTCCTCTGCAACACCAATCGGAAGGAGGCTAGAAGTGTGTTCCCATTGACTACACGCGACTCAGACATGTCCAGCCATCTCTATGCTACCAGCAGGGAGCCTGGGGTCTGAACAACTCTGAATGTACAAAGCCAGACGGCGCATCATGTCAAATGCGGCTGCTCTGGTCGCCAAGGCCTTTGGGGAGGGAGGGAGCTAGGAGTAGTTGGCTAGAAACGAGTTCCCGTGTACTGCCCGCGATTCAGACATATTTCAGCCATTTCCATGCTATCGGCAGGGTGCCTGAAGTGTCGGCTACTCAGAATGTACAAAGCCAGGCGGCGCGCATGTCGGATGCGGGGGCTCGAGACCTAGGGGCCTCTGGGATGGACTCGAGAAACTGGAACCAGGGGCCAACATATATACTGATAGCATGGAAATGGCTGAAATATGTCTGAATCGCTTCTAGCCTCCTTGTCACTGCTCCTTCCTTTCCCCAAGGCCCCCAGGGTCTCAAGCCACCGCGTGCGACATGCCGCCGCGTGGCTTTGTACATAATGGGTAGCCCAGGCCCCAGGCTACATGCCAATAACACGGAGATGGCTGAACTTTGTCGGGGTCGCGAGCACCAACTGGCAAGGTCCCAGTTTCAGCCTTCTTGGCACTATACCCCTTCCGGAGGCTCCAGGTGTCCCTCGCAACATCAAACAAGCAGCGCGCCGCATGCATTCTAGCTATATCGATAGTCCAGGCCCCAAGCTCCCTGCTGATAGCATGGAGCGGCCTAACTAAAATCGGGATCGCGAGCACTAAGTGGCAAGGTCCCAGGAATGGTGTTTGGTGGCAAAGCAAGAGAACTGAGAGAGTAAAAGTAGGAGTAAAGAAATGCCACGCCCCACTGGCACCCAGTACCTCCCGACCTGCTTTTTATTTCCTTTCTGCATTTCTGACCGCAACGACGACAACTCCCAATAAACAATAATGACGCTGGCTTCGAATTGAGCTATTGTATTATATAACTTCTGTTTTGCATTTGTTTTGAAAGTCATCCTTAAAAATAATGTTCGCGTACGCTTTGGAAGGGGGAAGTTGCTAAGCAAGGTTTTTGCTCACTCTGTACCTACCCTCACCTTTTATCATAAAAACTTATCCAATAGTCGCTGAATGGTTAGTTTTTAAGAAGGATCCGACTATTCGAAGATTTCATCATCACAAAAGCCCAGGGTGGGTACAGAGTGAGCAAACACCTTGCCTAGCCATTTCCCCGACCAATAGCGTACCAAATAATTATTTTGAGAATAATTCAATCAAACAAATGCAAGACTAATTAATCAAATACTTCTAGCAAATCAAAACTACTTTCTGAGGACCAATCGAGCTCCTTTCCTATCAATCAATCCTCAATAAGGCGAAGCTGATAGAAGCAAACTGACAAAGCTTGATTACGAGCAAAATGCAAAATTTTCCTCCGAAACGTAATTGTGCCGTGCACGTCAATAATTATGCTTTTGCTTTGAAATATTTATGTACCGGTATTGAATGAAACGAATTGTGCGAATACAAGTACGGCAGGCATATAGAAGCATACGAAAGCTTCAAAATAGCCAGGAGGTTCAACTCAAAAGAAGCAAGAAAGATTTTATTCGCTATTCCTGTCGAATTTGGGACTTTATTTCGTATTTATGTGCCTATGCGCACACTCTACTTATCTGTATTGTTGTATATACTCCCATCCTCCTTCCCTCCTTCTCGCCTCCTCTCAAACCACGTCAATCACCCGGTCCTGCTCCTCCTCCTCCTCCCGCAACACGGCCACATAGGGCGTGCGGGCAGGCCGTTGCCCCCTCGACGACGACGACGACGACGACGACGACGACGATGACGATGCCGTCCCTATCGCACTTCCCGTCACCCTCGCGTTCACCACAGGCGTCTGCCGCATAAACGAAAAGCAGTCCCCCAACACCTTACTACACAACGACACCGCATCCTGCGCGCTACTATGACCCTCCAACCCATCCTCCGCCAACGCCTCGAGCCCCCGCTGCAACCTCTCCAAGCTCTGCGCCAACGTCTGCACGCCCGCCGAGACTCGGCCCGTCTCCACATCCAATCTTTGAAGACGCTCCATCGTCAACATCGACTTGGTCCGACCACGGTGGTCACGCCCTCCCCCCCCTTCTCTCCCACCACCCTCTCCCTCCCCCGACAAATGCTGCACATCATGCTCACGATCCTCCTCCTCCTCCTCCTCCCGCAACAAGTGATCCCCAGACGGACTCCGCATGCGCGCAGCCCCATTCTTGCCGCCACCACTGCCACCACCACCACCTACACTACTACCACCAGTCCCCAAGCGAAGCCTCCCCATCTCCACACCCAATGACCCCGTCCGACTCCGCGCACGGCCATCCGCCCCCTCTCCCCTCCTCGTCGTCATTGTCGTCGAAAAAGAACTCCCTCCTCCTCCTCCTCCGCCGCCAGGACCCCTCCTCGTCAGCTGCCACACCGCCGCATCCACCTGATCAATAGCCCTGTCAAGCAATGAGAGCTGCTCAAGGCACCGTGGGATCAGCGTATGCTCCATACTCTCCTCCATCAACCTCGAGGTCGTCGTCAAATCCTCCAATGCCTGTGCCAAGCTAATCATCTCATTCTTCGCCGCGAGCCTCTTCTGTTTGTGTGCGGCCGTCTCCGCCTCCACCGCCTTCAGTTGACTCTCCATCTCTTCCGATTGCCGTGCCGTGCTCGACAACCTCATCACTTGCTCCTCCCTCAATCGTTCAATCTCCCCATCCTTCTCCAGCACACTCTCGGCATGCCTCCTCTCTTGCTCGCGCAGCCTCTCATCTAACCGACGGACCTCCCCCTCATTCGTTTCCACCTGCACCGCCAATCGCTCCTGCAGCGCCTGCACCATCTCCTCCAACCCCCCCTGCTCCCTCCTCGCGGCTGCCAACGCCGTAGTCGCCACCGCTAACTCCGCCTCCCTCTCTTGCTTCTCCTTTGTCAACGTCTCGAGGTACTGCTTCATCTGCCTCCGTCGTTCCTGTCCGTTCTCCCTTTCTAACTCCAGCTCAGCCACAAGCTGTCCTCGCTCCTTCTCAAGAGCGGCCACCGCTAGACTACTCTCCTCCATTCCCTGCGTCAAGGATCGTTGCAATTCTTCCATTTGTACCCTTAAATTTACTGCTGTTTTCTCTGCTTGGCCCTGTGCTTTCTCCGCTTCTTGTAATTGAAAGCGGGCGGCGGACAATTCAGTCTCGGCGTCGGATTTCACTCGCTTCACCGTCTCTTCTGCCTCGTGTCGGACACTCCTCATTTGATCGTCATGTGCCCGTTGCGCCTCCTCCAACCCCACCAATGCCGCCTTTAGCTTCACACACTCCTCCTTCAGCTCCTCCCGCTCCCGCACTGCCTCCTCACATGTCGCCTCCAGCGTGCTGCTGCTGCTCGTCAGCTTTTCCACCGCTGCCACCAACCCCTTCTTCTCCGCAGCCAAGGCCCCCACTTGCTGTTGTAGCGCCTCACGCTCACTGCTGATGGTCGCTAGCTCGGCCTGGCATCGCTCGAGCAGGGTTGTTTTTTCCTGTACAGTAAGCTCGCCTTCCTGCAGCTGCGCCTTGAGATGCTGCGTCCGCCCGTCCAACCCCTCCAACCCTCTTTCTTTTTGAATTTGTTTTTCTCCTTCCTCCTTTTTGACCGCTGCTGCTGCTGCTGCTGCTGCGGTCGCTGCTGCTTCTTGTGCTGTAACCAGGTCGCTTTGTAATTGCGCAAGGGCCGCAGCATTCGTCTCCTGGGTCTGGAGCAAGCGGGTGACTTCGGCGTAAGCTGCTGCTAGTTCCTCTTCCTTGGTCTGGAGGGAGGCACGAGCCTCCTCTAAGCTGGCTCCAAGGAGAGAGATCGCGTCCGAATCTACCACAGCTGCTGGTGTTGCTGCTACTGGTGGTGCTGCGGTAGAGGGTGCTGTCAATGGGGCTTGGGCAGCAGCTGTAAAGGCTGCGGTCATGGGCGAGACTGATGTAGTGCTGCTGCTGCTAGTGGTGGCTGGGATGGTGGGTAGAGCTAGGGGAGGGAGAGGAGAGACACGGTCGGTGTAATCAAAGTCGATCAGATCGCCCGTTGATGCTTCGTCTTGCTGAGGAGGGATGGGTGCCGGAAGAGAAGCCTGTGTGTGTTCTGGCTCCTGTTGCACTTGCTTTTTCTGCTGCAACAACTGCTCCTGCTCCTGCTTCTGCTGCTCGAATCGCTGTTGCTGCTCCTCCAATTGCTGCTGGATTTCCTTCAGCTTCTTCGATTGCTCTTGCTGTGCCTTCTCGTGTACTGTTTCCGCCGCCGCTGCTGCTGCTGTCGCTGCTGCTGCCGCCGCCGCTGCTGCTGCCTTGCTTTCCTGCAAGGCTTTCTCGAGGCCCACCATTTCCTTCTCCTTCCCCGCGAGCTCATTTAAGACCTCCGCGTGCTGCTCCTTGGCCATCTTGACTTCCTCCTGCAGGTTACCCACGCGCCGTCGCAACGCCTCGGCGTCCCCTTTGTGCTTTTGGGCCTCGGCGAGCTGGGTCATGAGGGTGTGGCTTTGCTGTTTGTGCATAGCCAGCTCTTCTTGGGTTTGTTTTGCTGTGGTGTGGGCATTACTAAGCTCGGCTTGCAGCGTCTGGATTTGGAGCGCCTCGGCCTTCTGCTTGCCACTACTGTTGCTGTTCGTGACACCCTCCGAGCCTTCCTCCCCCGGGTGCTGCTGCTGCTGCGAGGGTGGGGACGCCGCGGGTGGTAAAAGGGCTTTCAAACTCGCGCATTCTTGCTCCGCCGCTTCCTTCCCAGCCTTCGCTTGGTTTAGCTCGCCCCGCATTTCCTGCACGAAGATCTTGGTCTTGCTCTTGAGTTGCGCCAGGGTCGCGTCCTTCTCCTTGACCGCGGCCTGGAGCAAGGCAATCACCTCCGCGGGCGACTGCATTGATGCTGCTTCTGAGGGGTGGATTGGACGAGGCTGAGGGCTGCGTTGTTTCTGCCCGCTGCTTCCCGCTGCTGCTGCGTTCTTGTTGTTGTTCTCCCGTGCCTGTAGCTAGTGTGGGTGGGTGGCAGTGTGGTGTAAGCGTGGTGGTGTGGTGGTGGCATTGGGGATCAGGGATCACGAGGAACAACTGCTCGCAACGGCCCGACCATCATCATTGGCACTGGCATGGAAGAAGTGCCCTTGCGCACCATCCTGCCTCCTAGACCACGCACAAGCCTCGCTACCACGCGGCCAGGCAGTTTTCGTCCGATTATCTGCCTGGCCGCCGGCGTGGTGCCGCCTCCTTTCTCACGCAACTCACGCAACAGCCACCCCACACCATCATCCCCCCCCACACAGGTCGCTCCTTCTTCACTTCTTCCATCTTGCTTGCGGCCGTGGACCCTCACTCCATTCACCTACAACAGCAAGAACAACATGTCGTGGGGCGGCTTGGGCGGGCAAACCTTGGGGAGCACGCAACAACCCGTCGCGGCCCCAGACCTGAAGCTCCCGCACACACAAGCGGATGGCATCTCCTCCTTGGCCTTCGCGCCGTCCGACACCCTAAACCTGGTGGCGGCGGGCTCCTGGGACAATTCAGTGCGGCTCTGGAACTTGCAAGAACAAGCCTCGCAAGGGTTGGGCATGGCACAGCAGCATAGTATCATGGCCACGCCCATTGGCGAGATGAAGCACCAAGCCCCCGTGCTGGACGTGTGCATGTCCGCCGAGGGCAATGTCTTTTCCGCCGGCTGCGACAACAAGGCCATGATGTGGACCCCAAATCCTGCGGGTGGCCCGCCACAAACCCAGCAAATCGCCGAGCACGCCGCCCCCATCAAATGCATCGCGCACGTGCCGCAACTCCCCTGCGTTATCACGGGCTCCTGGGACCAAACTGTCAAGTTCTGGGACATGCGGTCACCCTCCCCCGCGCACCAACTCCAGCTCCCCCACAAGGTGTTGACGATGGATTGCCGGTACCCTTATTTGTGTGTGGGTACGTCGAACAAGGATGTGTATGTCTATAATCTGGCTGGGGGCATTCGCCCGCATAAGCCGGGGGGGGCGCCGATTCAGTCGCAGATCAAGGCGTTTCAGACCCGGACGTTGAGCATGTTTCCTGATTGCTCCGGGTTTGCGATTGGGAATATCGAGGGACGAGTCGCGATTCATTATATTGATCATCGGCAGGGGGATAAGACGGTGGAGTTTGCGTATAAATGCCACCGGGTGGACGCGAAGGAGAGTCCTAACAAGACCGCAGAGATTCATTCGGTCAATGCCATTTCGTTTCACAATCGCTATGGGGCTTTTGCCACGGCTGGTGTTGATGGCTCGTACGCGTTTTGGGATAAGGACAAGCGGCAGCGGTTGAAGCCACCGACGAGGATGAATGCCCCTATTTCGTGTGCCTCATTCAATCATCGGGGGGATTTGTATGGGTATGCCGTGAGTTATGATTGGAGCAAGGGCTCGGAGCACTATACTAAACAGGCGCCGAATGATATTTTCATTCATATGGTCAAGGATGATGAGATTAAGCCCAAGAAGAAGTAGAATTGGGTAGGGTTGGTAGGAGTTGGGTGGGGAAGACAGGAAAGGAAATGCTGCGCGCTTGTACAAATAGTAATTTCGGTTGATGGTTTTGAGTTGTTTATTCTTGCTTTTGCTTTAATCCCGAAGGTTGATTTTGATTAGGAAAAAGGCTGGGCAAATGCAGGCTTGCAGAAGCTAGAGCAAGCTCGGAGGAGAGAGACTGCAGCAAAGGGAGCTGAGGGGGAGGGGAGGGTGAATTTGGAGGCGGGGAACGCTGGTGCTCCAAAGGCATCTCTTTTAAATTTGATGCCCAGCTTCTCCTTTGAAAATGATGCTGCATAACTTGTGGGTTGTGTTTCAAATGCTGCTGCCCACAACACAACACACAGAGAGGTCCCAACAACGGCCGGGCCGAGGCAACGCACTTCCCTCATGATCGAATGGGCCCGCCGGCAATGCCCGATTTGCCTCTTTTGTTCCACACGCTGCCCATTAATAACACTCCTTTGGACGAGTCATTGCGTTCGTAATCGTCAAAATGGACGGCATGGTGGTTATGTTTTGGGGTGAATTGCTGCCAAATTGCTTCCTTTTTGGGAGTCTCCCCTGCCCTTACACACCTCGGTCGGCCAAGAGCTGCAATAATCGCTCGTCGCTGCTGTTTGAGTTTAGTTCCTCGCTTCCTTCCTTCTAGGCTGAACACGGAGCCACGTACACACACATACCAACAGGCCGCACGCTAAGCCCTCCGTGACCACGCTAGGTGCACGTCTCTGCTGCCGTCTGTGAGCTGCTGGCGTGTGCACGCTGGCTTCGACCACACACGACGGCCCATCCCCTCGTCAACTCTTGCATTGCGGGCTCTAGACTAACGCAATTCTCACAAACGACCCACACACCACCATCACTGCACACCACCACAGGAAGACCTAGGAGGAGGGGTCCTGCGCAGCCGTTGTCGTTTTTCTCGTCGTCGTCCTTTGTTTTACTTTTTGCTGTGATCATGGGTACGTGGAGGGGTGGGAGGGAGGGAAGGAGAGGAGAGGCAAAGCAGAACATATGGGAAGAGAAGGACGTAGGGACGATGCAAACGCAAAGAAAATGTGTAAAGTCAAGCAGGCTTGCCTACAGATGTGCTCAAGGCCTGCCTGAGGGGATACCTATGTGTGCTTGCCTTTCTCCTCCAGTACCACTTGCCTGGCCTCGAGCCACCTGCCCTCCCGCCGAGGGCGCCGCTACTTTCCTTCTCGTCGTCTTTTTGCATGTCCACCGACACCATACACACATCTTCATCGCACACCTTTCCAATGCACACACACTTAGCGTCTCTTTTTCTTAAACACCCCTCTAACTCCACCCTCTCCCTCCATACCCCACCCCACCCACCTAGGTGGCTCCGGTTCCAAGGGCTGCTGCATGTGCTGCGTCCCCGACAAGGCCCTCAACGCCTGTGGGCCCGCCGTGCCCATCGCCAAGGAACTGCCTGGGGGGGCTGCGCAGGTCGCGCCTTCTGGCCATGGCGCTCACCCTTCCGCCCCGCACCATATGGGGTTGGGGGAGGCGATCCAGGCGAGGACGCGGTGTATCTCGGCGTGTGCCGTCCGTTGCATCCATGACAATTTGCCCGGGCACCGCCACGACCACCAGAAGGCCCCGGCGATGATGCGGGAGGATGAGGCAAAGAAGTGGTTCTTGGTCAAGCGCAAGGACTTTGCCCGGGTGCGGATGGTCTGTTTTCCTTATGCTGGCGGGAATTCCAACTTTTACAAGACCTGGGATTTCAAGGAGACGGAGATGGTGTTGGTGGAGCTGCCGGGTCGTAATGCCCGATATAACGAGAAGGCCATCACGGACGTGTATTTGATTGCGAAGAAGATTGCCTCGGCGTTGGATGCGGTGGGTTATTTGAAGTCGCAGATCCCATTGGTGTTTTTCGGGCACAGCTTTGGGGCTATTGTCTCGACGTTGGTGGCGCAGGTGTTGCGAAATCAGTATAATTACACGCCCAAACACTTGATTGTTTCGGGCTGTGTGCCTTTGCATATGAGGGCGGGTCGGGCGAGGTTCTCGGTGCCGAATGATGATGATCTGGTGACGTCTTTGTTGGAGATGGGGGGGATCACGAAGGAGATGGCCAAGAACCGCGATGTCGTCAATCAGTTCCTCCCCGCGCTGAAGGGTGATTATCTGGCTGTCGATAAGTACGTGTATCACGAAGCCGAGCCTTTGGCCTGCCCGATTTTGGCCTTGGGCAGCGATCAGGACATGCGGGTCCCCCAGCAAGAGACGGCGGAGTGGGCTCGCTTCACGGCCGGCGAGTTTGAGTCGCGCATTTTCCCGGGTGGGCACTTTTTCCTCAAGCCCTTGGAGAAGGAGGTGGTTGCGTATATTTCCTTGGTTATCTTCAAGGACGTGTCGGGGCCGGGGGCCGTGGCGTTGCCGGGGTTCATCCTGTTTGACCCGAACAAGGTGGCATAAGCGTAAGAGGGGGGTGGGGAGGTCGGGGGAGATCTAACAAGTAAGGGAAATGAAAGTTTTTGTGTGAAAAATTGACTGTATGTGTACATAGGGGTTGCATTCCCTGGCTTGAGAATGAAATATGCGTGGCGGGAGTCACCTTTTTTGAGACATGTGTGGGTGGGGGTAGGCACGGGGGGATGATCGGGTTGAAGCGGGTTGAAGCGATGGGCCATACACGAGCGAGAACTCGGCAAGAGGCCTACGAGAAGCGAGATGCGAGGTAAAATTTTGACTGGTTGAGTGGTGCACTGAGAACTGAAGGAAAGAAATGAAAGGACAACTAATACGAGCACTTGCTGCCTGTAATTTGCCCTTGCTTTTGGTCCAAGGCGTTGGCTTTCGGCTTTTGTCCTCGCTCGACTCGTTGCTTGCCGTGCGTCGTGTTTCTCTCGAGCATGCATCCGTACGGTTACCGCGGACTTGGTGTCATTGCTCCCCTGGGCCAATCCAGGACCTCTCACGCACACTACACAAAGCCACATTCCTTGTCGAGGCCGTGGTGGTGCTGGCTGGGGGTATGGGGTCTTGTGGAGGCCACAATTTGTTTTGCGGATACCTCGCTCTCCAATCGGTTTGCACCCCCCACCTACACTTCCTATCGCAGTCAGACTGACATTTACACCCACACACGCACAGCCCTGGCTCCCCACCACGCCGCCTGCATGGGGCCGACGACTTGGCCTAGAAGCACCGCCAAGCAACCACGTCAAACACACAGCTAGGGCAAGCCACGCCAGCCAGCTCCCCCGCCCCCGATAGCAGCAAATGAAGCGCGATCTCCAATCAAGACGCCAGCGTAAGTACAGGACCGACCGATGCCAACTCTGGCACATGCCGAGCGTGAGGACATTTATGTTTATGTCATGCGCGGGGTCCGCTTGTAAATTTGCACGGCTTCTTGCTTGTTATCCCCTGAATCCACCATTCCCGTCCTGCCCGGCAACTCACCTCCGCTTCTTCTCCCCACCACAGGGCCTCGAGGGGCGTCCTCCCAGCAATCCAAGACCGAGTCAGACAATGGGGCCAAGAGGCGTGCGGCACCCAGTAGGTGAGTCCTTGATCTAATAAGGGTCGTGGGTGGTGCGCGAATCCGTCAGGGGATGTCGTGCTCAACTCCGAGCCCTAAGCACGGACTTGAATGAACAAGCGACAGGCGGTGTGTATGTCCGCATCTTTACCTCCCGCTCCCACTTATGTCTCAATCTCCCATCCATCCATCCATCCATCCATTCATTCTCTCTTCACACACTCCAAAAACACACAGACGTGGTAGCTTGCTGGCGACGGCCACGCGCAAGGACGTGCCCACTCGAAGCGGGAGCGGCAACAACCATGCCATGCCCGCCGGTCGCACCCTGGGCTTCTTCGACAAAATGCTCGGCCTTCGCATCTCCCGGCACCCGTCCGAACGCGCCTTAGACGCCAACGTGGGGAATAATAACAACAACACCCACCCCACCAACAACAACAATAACCCAATGCCTGCCCCCGCGCCCGTGGACATGATGGCAAAGGGTTGGGCAGGAATGCCCCAAACCGACAACAACGACTCTTCTGCTGCAGCGTTGTCCTCCGGCGGCGGAGGGGGCGGGGGAGGAGGAGGGAGCGTTCGCAGTGCCGAGCCCTCTGGTGCACGTATCCGGTCCTCGCAGGGGCGGCGCTCAGGAGGGGGAGGGTCGTCTAATTTGGGTGCGACGTTTGCGGCGTTCCTGCCTTGGAATAGGGGAGAACATCATAAGCATTCTTCTCAACAGCAGCAGTTCTCGTCGTTGGGGTCTGGGGGGGGGGGGAAG
>Ga0209491_10007981_pt1 | contig 13668 bp, 20 predicted proteins | sample BON02_FD_187213 | JGI IMG/M metagenome (GOLD analysis project Ga0209491, IMG submission 187213) | Freshwater microbial communities from Lake Bonney liftoff mats and glacier meltwater in Antarctica - BON-02 (SPAdes) (version 2) | ecosystem: Environmental > Aquatic > Freshwater > Ice > Glacier... | reverse complement strand
GAGGGGGAGGAAGGGGGGGAGGAGGGGAGGAGGAATGTGCCGGCGGATACGGTGGTGTTGGATTTGCATGGGTTGAGCGTGCAGGAGGCGCATTCGTTGTTGGCGAGGGAGTTTGAGGCGATGCGGTCGCGGTATGATGCCGAGGTGGGGGAGGAAGGGGGGGAGGGAGAAAAGGAGAAGAAGAAGGGGAAAGGTTTGGTTGGAAAGGACCAGAGGGAGGAAGGAAAAGAAGGGGTGCAAGACCTCCTGCTTATCACGGGCTTCCGTCGCCGGGTGGGCCCAGGCCAGGGGGCGGCCTTGCTGGCAGATAAGAGCATGCCGCTGGTCGAAAAAAGCAAGGACGCTGACGACGGCAATGCCTTGCAGGAAACCGCGCGGGAGTTCTTGGGAGTCCGTGAGATTTATTGGTCCTCCCCGCCCTCCAACCCGGGCCGGCTGATGGTGCAAAAGGCCTCGCTGGAGCAGTACTTTGACCGGCAGCGCAAGGCCGAGTCGGAGGTGAAATTTTTTCGTCTCACGCTGCTGCGATACATTCCGGTGGCGTCGCTGATGGCCTTGTTTTTCCTCGTGCCCAAGGACGGGTTGCCGTTATAGATATATATGTAGAATATGTACGATAGGATGGAATGAAGAGCGATGGTAGTGTAGTATAACATCAAATTAAATAAGCAGTTTTGAGAAAGGCAACGCAGCGAGTAATAAGAGAAGAGGAGCGAGAGTAATGGGGAAAGGGTTTGAAAAAGCGAAGAGCTTCTACAACAACAACACACAAAGAGGTGTGATTTTTACGAAAAAAGCGTGTGACGAAAAAAGCATGTAACTCCAACACCAAAGAATTAAACGAACAAAAGCATGAAATAATTACGTCCCTTGTAATGTCGGAACGCGCATTTTGCTGCTTTCATGTCCCGCTTTAATTAACGTTCTGCAAAAACCTCCCCGCCTCAAGACACAAGGAGGATGACGAACTAAGATTTGGACTAAGCAAAAAAGGAAAGCAAGGTTTGGGATTAACGAAAGCACAAATTCTTTCGCGGCACTTCAGATGGGTTTCGAAAGACTACATAAGAGAGTGGTGTGTGCGACCCATAGCAAAGTAATACGAACGGCTTAGGGCAGCGTGGTGTTGCCTCGCATTGCGGGCTTGGGTTCCTTTCTCCGTGCATCCCGCTTGCAAGTGCCTCCTTGTCGACCCAAAAATAGAATCATAAGGAAGAAAAGAAACGAGAAGATTGAGCTTTGCTTGCTTATCGCAACCGATCCAGGTGCACACCGAATGGCGAATGTCTCGGTTGAAGAAGCCCAACGGTCACACGACACAAGCATTTCAAATTCCGTGTATGGGTGTGTTCTGTTTGGCCCGCCGCATGCGCCTTCCCACGCAAGTCAAGCACCCATCGTTCACCACCACACTGGCCCTTCCCCTTCTCCTCACTCACAGAGACGCAACAGGGCCCACTCCCGCCCCCCGAACGCAAGACCTTGGACGACAAGCACTTTATAAATCACCCCGCCTCCTGCACACGACTTTTGGCCGGGCATTCCCTGCTCTCGAGCTCCGCCCTTCCTCACGCGTCCACACCCCTAATCCCCACACCCGCACACAGCCATGCCCTTCTACATCCGGAAGCGACCTCCACCAGGGAGTGTCGCCGCCAGCGACGGGGCCCCACGGGAAGGCTTGTCGCGGCAGCAAGTCCATCTCTTGCTTGGGTTGTACATGGGCTACTGCTCCATGATGTTTTCCCGAGCCGCCATGGACGTGGCCATCCCCCTAATTTTACAAGACGAGGCGACGGGCATCGGCCCACGGGACATTGGCACACTGTTGACCCTTTGCTCCTTCTTCAACCTCTTTGGCAAGATCAGCATGGGGTACAGCGTGGACCAGGTGGGGCCGCGGTTCGTCTTTCTAGGGCTGGCGTCCTTTGCCTCGGCAGGGCTGACGTGCCTCATCTCCTTTAGCACCACCGCGTCACGGATGACTGTCTTGATGTGTCTGTTGTGCGTGGCCCAATCCTCGGGGTGGGCGGCGATGACCAGCATGGTCTCCCTCTGGCTCCAACCCTCCCAATACGCCATGGCATTCGGCATCCTCTCCACCTCTTCCCGCATGGGGGACCTCGCCTCAAAAATCGTGCTGGGACAAGCCGTCGTGCAAGGCTGGGCTTGGCGGTCCTTGTTCTTGGTGGCCGCGGCATTGCAGCTGGGTGTGGCGTTCCTGAACCTGGCCCTGATGCCCAAGCACCCCTCCTCCTCCTCCGCCTCGACAGAAAGGGACGGACGACGCTTCGTGGAACTCACACCACAACGGCCTCAACGTAGGGACAGTGCCAGCATTGTCCATGGCGCGGGCTTCCTTGAAGAGTCTGGACCTCTACTGGACACATCCTCCCCTTTCTCGTCCTCTTCCTCGTCCTCCTCCTCCTCCTCCGGCAGCATGTCCCTCGCCCAAATCTGGGCCATCGCCCGCACCCCCCGCTTCATGTCCATGGCCATCGCAATCGCCACCCTCCACATCGTCATGGAATTCGACAAGTACATCCCTCTCTACCTCCACCGTTCCCTGGACCTCTCCCCTGGTCTCGCCGCCCAAGGCGCTGCCCTCTACCCCTTCTCCCAGCTGCTAGCTTTGGGAATCGCTGGCATCGGCTACGATCGTCTCAGCGCTCGTGGACGACTGCACACCATCAGTGGGCTCTGCTTGGCGGTCGCCTGGTTCTACGGCCTTCAGCTTCTCCTCCTCCTCGCCTCTTCCTCCCCTATGGTCGCGCATCAAAACATTTATTTTACCCTCATTTTCCTTGCTGGCTTCTCTGTAGCCGTTCCTTATTACCTTCCTCCCTCCATTTATCTGGCCGAGGTGGGTGGCAAAGGGAAGTGTGGGACACTTTCGGGGGTGCTGGATGCGAGTGGTGGGCTGACCTCGATGGGGTTTCATTATCTTGTGGGGCATTTGGTCAGTAGGGATTGGTGGGGTGTCTTGTTGGGGGTGCTCTCCATCTGCTCTTTGTTAGGCTGTGCGGCCATGGCGACCTTTCATTCGTTGTCCCTTGGGGGGATAGGTGGACGACGAAATCTGCAGCAGCAGCAGCAGCAGCAGCAGCAGAAGAAGGATGTCTTTATGTTGGGGGAGGATAGGTCGGGGTCATCCCTCCTTCCTGGGCGGATGACTCCTTCTTACAGCTTCAGCAGCAGCAGCAGCAGCAGCAGCAGCAGCAGTGCCGGTGCGAGTCATCATTACCATCAGCAACAGCAGCAGAAGAAGGTGGGAGGGCCGTCGCCGGCGAGTGTGCTGTCGCGGTTGCCTCTTGTGGAAGGGGTGGTGCACCTTGGGTGGTCTTTGTTAGGGGGGGTGGGAGGGGGAAAGCTAGGAGGGGGAATGATAATAGATAGGAAGAAGGATAGGAAGGACAGTAATGATGGGGGTTATGAGCAGCATCATATGCCTGTGTGAGGGTTTTTGGGTGAGGAGGTGAATTCGAATGCATAATGTGTTTTTATAAGATTTTGTGTGCATGTATCAAATCTGACAAATGAGAAAAGAATTAAAATTTTGGCTTGATTGACACAAAAAAATATTGCTTGCTTACTTGTCGTCGTCGTTGCTTTTGTTTTCTCATCATTTCATATCAGTGCGAAAGGGGAGAAAGTGGAGCTGGGATGTAGAGGGTGTTTGTCTCATGGCACCACCAGGAAAGGCCACCTCGACACGCGCCCCGCTTTACATCTCCTTTTTGCTTTGTCTAATGAAATACATACGTACCTCGTGAGCTTTGTTCCTTGTAAACTGGAAACCTAATGTGCCATCTTCTGTTGTTGCGGAAATATCTTTTCTGGTAGAGTACTTTGTGTTAAATCCTCGATTTTTACTTGCTCTTCCTGCGTCTCTATGGTTCTTATACATACATTTATCAATCGAGACCACTCCGCGCTTAGACTTTGGCTGTGTGGCTCATGTTACTACCGATGCTCCTGGAGCTGATATTGTCGTTGTTGCTGCTACTGGCAATCCTGCAAATCACTAAAACTGCTTGAATTATTCTTGAGCGGCCATGGTCCGTCCTTTCCTCCACCCTTCCTTTCCCTACATCAGTAATTCATACATTTCTTCCCATCCTATTTTCAAGCACCTTGTCGCGCCCCTGCCACAGCCATCTTCTGCGCCTGCTGTTGCACCTGCGCCTCCTTAGGGATCGGGGGCGGGCGCACGGAAGCTGGCGGAGTCAAAGTCGCTGCTGCCGTCACTGCTGCTGCTGCTTCTGATGCAGCTGCTGCTGTGCTTGTCGACGCAGATGTGAGATTCGGAATGAGAGGCACAGAGGAGACGATCGGCGGCGTCAAAGGAACGGTAGGCGTCACAGGACGGAGAGAAGTAGGGATTCGCTCCCGTGGCGGCGAGAGAGGAGGAGACAGAGGGGAAGGAGGAGAGGGAGGGAGAGGCACGGTGATGATCAACGGGAGCGAAGCGGGGCCTCGCCCTGCGGCATTGATGGCGTAGATTCGGTACCGATAAGTCTTTCCAGGCTGGGCCGTTGAGTCCTTAAATGGGACGTAGGGGTTGGTGCTGTCCAAGAGCACGTCCGAGACCTTGATCCACTTCCCTCCCTTCCTCAACCCTGCCGAAATCGCATGTGTTGCTGCTACAGCTGCCCCTTTATTCTCAAACACCCCTCCCCTCCCCTCCTCCCCTTCCACCACCTCCTGCCGCTCTAGCTCGTAATACTGCGCACCCACAGCCCCTCGCCACGCAAGGGCCTCGATGCTGCTCCCTTCAATCATCTCTGGGCAGCTCGGCACGGTCGCGGTGGGAACGGGCAGGCCTTGGATGCCGTAGGCGTGCTTCTCCATGATGGCCATGACTTCTTTTTCGCCGCCGATGGAGTTGGAATCGAAGCCTGTGTGTTTGGGTAGGGTGTAGAGGAGGGGAGGGAAAGGAGGGAAAGAGACTGGTGGTGAGTGAATGATTGAAAGAAGAGCGCGCAGACGGAAAGATGATTTCTTTCTCGACGAAAGAGTGAAAAATGAAGGGAGGGATAGGGGGAGGGACATGTCTTCTTACCTGGATAGTGATACGCCCAATAGTTGTCATACTCGTAATGCCAGTAAAACCCGCCCTTGACGTTGTGCGAGCGCAAGGACCAGAGCAACGCCCCCGCCACCGCCGGCTCGGCAATGACACGCTTTGCAAGATCATCCACCGTGATAGGGGCCACTAGCCCAAACTCCCCCACCAAAAACGGCTTGTGACCCTTGGTAAACGAGGCCATGTGCGCCAGCCGCTCCTCAAAAGCAAAGGCCGTGTTGGGGTAGAAGTGATCCGAGATCAAGTCGATGTGCGGGTCCTCCAGCTGCACCTTACTCACGTCCCGATTATTGAGCAACCGGCCATCAATCACCAAATGATTCGGATCCAACTCTTTAATATACGTCGCCAGCTCGCTCATCCACCCGTCCATCTCCCCGCGGCTCGGCAAAGGCAAGCTCAGCCTATCCGCCTCCTTGTCCTCGTAATTCAATTCATTTCCGCTCTCCCATGCCAAAATGGCAGGGTCATCTCGATACAACCGACCCGTCAACGTGTTCCTCCGCAGCAACAAATGCTTGACCAAATCCTTAAACCCCTTCTTCACCTCCGCAGATCGATAAAAATCTCCAAACGGAGCGTTGTACAGCTTGGTAAACTGCGGGATGCCTCCCCACCACTCCCAATGATCAATGAAAGGGATAATCACACGAACATTCGACTGACCCGCCACCACCAGCAGCTGGTCCAAATCTCGAAAGAGGGCTTCGTTGTACACCCCCTTCCCCAACACGTGCGTGTAGCTGCCGTTGTTCAACCCTCCCACGATGGACATGGGGTAGATACGAACCACCTGCCCACCCATCCGCGCAATCGTCCGCAGCGCGTCCTCCTGCTCCCAAAGCGAGGCACGATGCCAGCTCTCATCCTCCATCACATGCAGGTCCGGGGCATTGAATGAAATGAAGCGAAATGGTTCGTCACCCAAAAAGAGCTGGTCACCTTTCCGCACGACAAAATCCATTGCGGGTGCTCCGCTCGTTTCGCCACCCCCGCCTTTAATAGGCTGCGGCTGCTGTAAGAGAAGGCGACGCATGGCCGGGGGAAAGAAGCTGGTCGTGTGGAAGGGGGGTGTAACCGTCTGCAGCAGCAGTAGTAGTAGGGGTGTGGCGACGAGGAGGGAGAGGATGTGTCGGTGGATGGCCCATGGCTGGCGGGAGTGGGGAGGCGAGGCCTATTTGGGGTAGGGTTGGGGTGAGTGATCTGGTCTGGGGCTTGTGGAGAATCTTCTTAAATGGGAGGGCTACGTGTTGCTGCAATGGGTGGTTCAAGGGGAACACTGAATCTAGGCGGGAACAAACCATGACACGGACGCAGCAGTAGAGGCGAAGGGAGATCGGAACGGGGGGCGCCACACACAGATACACGCACATCTACCGCATACACATGACGTACCTGAGTGCTATTGAAGGAATCGAGCACGTCCAAAGGCAGCGTGGGCTTGGCTTGTGTCCATGGCAGCAGGGGCGTCATGGTGTGGTGTTTCCTCCTCTTGGCAAGTCGTGTGCAGGTCTTTGCGTTCCCTCAAAGGCAAGCAGCAAAGACAACACGTAATGACGACGACACCCCAAGCCTAACAAGGAGGCCCTCCCTCCTGTGGTGGTGTGGTATGTGGTTTGTGGTTGGAGTAAGTTAGCTGTGCAGCGTGCCAAAGAAGAAGTGCTGATGGCGGGTGGTGGGCGGCTCGAAAGCAATGTGCAGAGGGCAAACAACTCGATGGCTGGGCTGGCGCAGTCGTCGAGGTGCCTTTGTGACAAAAGAGCGTGCAGCGATTGTGTCTCTGGGCGCGTCGACCACACACACAGGCATGCACAGACAGCCAAGTGCGGCGCGCAGAGCAGAGTCATCGAACAAGCGCAAAACGGCTGCGAGAGAGAGCGTTTTTATTTCAAATTCTGGTGAGATCATCATCGCGATCATCACACTGCTGCTGCTGCTGCGCTTTTGTTATATTCAGAAGACTACACACACGCGCTCTCAAAGGCCCTTTGCACCCTGAAAATGCCATCCACAACATCCCTGGCTCAATATTCCCCACCCCACATCCGACAGCCACAACCCACCGACACCGCCACCCTCCACACAAGCCAGGCCAAAGCATCATCATGCCGTTCATCGACATTGGCTGCAACCTGACCGACACCATGTACCAAGGCGAGTACAATGGCAGCCAGAAGCATCCGCCAGACTTGGACCGCGTCCTGGGAAGCAGGCTTGAGCCACATCGTCATTACGGCCGGCACTTTGGACGAGGTACGCAAGGCATTGGAGTTGGCGAGCGACGACCGCCGCCTCTTCACTACCGTCGGGGTGCACCCCACACGATGTAAAGAGCTGGTGGAGGCCGAAGAAGGAATGGCAGCGTACATTGACGCGTTGCTGGACTTGGCCAAGGAAGGCGGGCAAAGTGGTGGCCATTGGCGAGTGTGGGCTGGATTACGACCGGCTGCACTTTTGTGACCAAGCCACCCAATTGACGGGATTTGAGGCCCAATTTGCCTTGGCCGAGGAGACGGGCCTGCCCATCTTCTTGCACAACCGTAATTGCGCGGACGATTTTGTTCAGACGCTGCAAAGACACCGGCATCGATTCGGCGAGGGCGTGGTGCATTCCTTCACGGCCCCCCCGGCCGAAGCGGACGCCTTGCTAAGTATGGAGGGGGTGTACATTGGGGTGAAGGGGTGCTCGTTTAAGACGGAAAGCAGCTGTCCACCATCCAAAATCACATTCCGCTAGAGCGCACCCTGCTCGAGACGGACGCGCCCTGGTGTGACGTGCGACCCACGCATGCAGGCCACAAGCATTTGCAGTCAGGAGGGGAAGAGAAGAAGATGTTTGGTACGGTCAAGAAGGAGAAGTGGCCCAGGGACAAGTGCGTAAAAGGACGGAATGAGCCTTGTCACATTCGAGGGGTGGCAGCTGTTCTGGCGGGCGTGCATGGTGTGCCTTTTGCCCGGGTAGAGGAGATATGCCACGCCAACACACTCACTTGCTTTCCGGGGCTGGCGCGCGGGGGGGAAGAAGAAGAACAAGGAACATGAAAACCAAAAAGAAAGCAAATGAAGAAGATAACAAGCTGCAATAGCAATACATATCGTCTTTCTTTGCCTTTGTAGCTCTTATCACAACCGCCGGAAATCTTCGCTCTCCTCATCCAAAAACAAGATGCCAAACGCCTTATTGTAAAAATTCGAATCCAGCTTCACAGCTGCAGCGCAATCAGGCCCAAATGTGCATTCCAGTAACTTGGGCTGCAAATCTTTAGTCACCATCACATCCACCCCATAAAACGTACACAAATGCCGCGCTTCCTCCCTCCCTGCCTGCTCCAAGATTAAGGGCGCAGCCGCCTGAAACAGCTCTCGAATGATCGCGTCCACCTTGGCGTCGACGACTGACCAGGGCACGCCGCCGTTGTTTCGCTGTAAAGCTTTGAGAAAGTCGACGACGCTGACGGGGGTTTGGACGTACCCCGCGTAGTCCATGACGGTAAAATGCGCCTGTTTTGTGTAGGAAGGCATGGGGGGGAGGAGGGGAGGCGGGAGGGGGATGGTGAGTAATTTGACAGATGGAAGCTGCTGTATTTCATCCTTTCTCCCCCCTCCTCCCCCATCCCATCCTCACCCGCACAAACAAAAGCCCTCCTCCCCCCCAACCCCCTCCCTCCCCCTCCCCCAAAACACCTACCTCAAAATCATCAATATCCTCCGCCTTGAGCGAATACTCATGATTCGACACCCTCAACCCCCAATGCACCCACCGAAACATCTCCAACGGCTCCCACGACCTGACTATCAATCGGTACCTCACGTCGAATTTCTTAGCATTCACAGTCGCAACATCATGTATATATTCCGAGGCAATGTTAGGGCAGGTCTGAGCGAGCTGTAGTGCTTGAGGGAGGGAATCAGCGACGGCACTGTCGAGAGACCGACCGAGGTTCCACGGCTTTAGGATGAAGAGCGGAGGGCGGGAGGGAGGGAAGGGAGGGAGAGAGGGGTTTGTTTGTTGTTCTTGATGGTGGTGGTGGTGGTGATGCTGGCGTTGACGGTACTCGTGGATAAAGGCAGCGGCTTCTGGGCCCATGTTGTAGGTGAGGGGCAGCCAATTTTTATACCCCTGGCATCGCGCCGCAGTCAAGGGTAGCAAATGATTAGACACCAGACCTTCATCCCCCAAAGTTTGACTCAACACCCCCTCCTGCTTCAGGCCTTGTTCTTGACGATAGCTCGCAGTGATGGGGGAGTGATAGACCCACACAACGTCAGCCTCAGAGGGGGAGTCGACATGGGTGAACTCGGGTCGAGTGAGGGAGCGGATGACTTGGTTGTTGTCACTGTAGAGCTTGATGATGGAATAGGTGTGCTTCAATGTACGACTGAAGTGGTCGTCGAGGGAGGAGAGAGAGGAGGAGGAGGGGGAGGTAGGGGCGGCGGCTTGGTGGGTGAGCATGTCGAGCAGCTCTTGTTTCCGGGCGTGTGCCAGCTTGAATTGAGCGAGGACGGAGGGGGGCATCTGGAACCAGGTCGCGAGCCGACACTCCCGCTTCAGCAGCAAGGCGTCTCCTTCCTGCTCTGCCTCCTCCTCGTCACAACCAAAGGCATAGTCTCGCGTGCATTCCTCCCCTTCCTCAATCCGTGCCACTGGCCAGGCCAAGGAGTAAGCAAGCGCCCCGTGGAGTCCCCCAGCCGGAGGTAGGTGAACGAAAGGAGACACGCGGAAATTGCATTGTCTGGGCGGCACGTGCTGAAAGGCACAGCCAAATTCGTCATTTGCAAACCTCACCGTTTTGAACTTAAAGGGATCGCGAGGGTCGACCAATCGGTAGGAGGAGGCATACCGCCAGATTTGCTCGCAGACCTATTCGTACAGCGTGGGCTTTTCTCGCGGGTCGGGGCGGCGCATGAGCAAGGCAGCTTCGTCGTAGGCCTTTCCTTCTTCCGGGGAGTTTGGATCCGCGTCTTGTAAAGATGTGGAGGCGGGCGCCAGCTCCTTGACTGCTTCTGTCGTAGCTTCTTCTCCTTCTGCTGCCCCAAGCTCCCCGCCCTCTTCTGTCGTCGCTTCTTCATCTGCTGCTTCACTTTTCTCTTCTTCTTCTTCCTCGGCTTCCCCTTCTTCCTTCCCCAAGCCCATCATGGCTGCCAGCCGCGCCAGCAGCTCGGGCCGATCTTTCAAATCCTGCCGATATGTCTCGACGCGAAACGAGTAGAGATGATCAATCAGCCAGACGTCGGCCTCGGCGTCGACACCCTCAGCGGCACTGCACACCACCGACCGCTCCTTCGCCTCGTCCTCCACAACCCCAAAAGTCTATCCCGCATCAAATATTTCGGCCACGAGCTTGGCCTCTAGACGCGCATAGAGGGCAGCCGGAAACCCTAGCGATTCCAGCTGCGGTCGGTGCAGGTCCAGGAAAGACGGCGCAGGCGCAGCAGCAGGGGTGGAAGCGGAAGCCATTCTTGCCTGTGCGAGGAGGGTGGTGTGGCCGTACTGGCAGCGTAGATGTGCCGGGACTGTGTGTTCGTGTGCAGTGAGAGGGGTTGTGAGCAAGATAGACGCGAGAGGCAGGAGGTTTCTAGGCACATATTTATGATGGGGTCTTGCCCTTTCTGGCAAGCAAGCATGACCACGCAGGCTCACTCAAAGCCCTCCCCACACGCCCATACACAGCCTACACAGCCACTGCTTGCTGGCGCTAGCGTTTCCAGGCCTGACCACGCATGCAGCGCAGCCATCTAGTAAAGCCATACGCCACCTCGTCATTCGCTGGCGAGCCTGCCTCCTCTGCCTGCTGCTGCACACTGCCATCGTCTCTCCATCACCGCCCAAGATGCCAGCGTTCATTGGTGCCGCGGCACCGCGCTTGTGGCAGACCGCAGAGACGGCGGCGGATTTTCGGGAAGCCACCGCGACGTACTACGACGCAAGCATTTTGGGCATGGCGGCGGCAGGCAAGAAGGAGCTGCCCGTGCTCGACACCTTCTGGCGGAAGACGCTGCCAGGCCTGCTTACGGAGCGACAAGCCAAGGACAAGGACAAGGCTTGTTGGCTCACCAAAGACGAGCTCGTGCAGGTAATGCAGTGGAAATTGACGCGAGGGAAGATGCGGCCCTTGATGAATTTGGTGCGAAGCAATGACCCCGCCACCGTTCAACGCATCAGCAAAGCAGCCTTGGCAGCCGCGCAGACCGGCGACATCTCGGGCGCCATCACCACCTTATCTGGCCCGGAGCTCAAGGGAATCGGACCTGCCACGGCCTCGGCTGTCCTGGCGGCGTATCGCCCTGAGCTATTCCCCTTCATGGCAGACGAGCCGACGGTGATCGTTTTGGGAGAGGAGGGAGGAGGAGGAAAGTTGAAGTACAACCTGGCCGAGTACCTGGCATATCTGAAAACGGTGATAAAGAAATGCAAGGAGATCAACAGTTCTCGGAAGGGGAAGAAGGGGGAGGTGGCGGCTGGGGGGGCGTTGACGCCAGAGGAGATTGGGCGGGCCTTATGGTGTGTGAGCAGGGCAGAGTTGTTGGGTAAGTTTTGGAAAAGAAAATGGAAGGGGGGCAGAAATCAGAGAGCTTGCGAGATACGAGCTTGTACATAAAACTCAAGAGCGGAAAACACAATCAAAAGACGCTTTTACACAGACACGGAGACACGCTCAAATGCGCACAGCACAAACAAAACCACCACACACACTCAACACACATACACACACATTCGCCACAGGACTCCTATCCGACGGAAAGAAAAACACAGGGACAAAGGACATCAAGAAGCGAAGTGCCGCGCAAGTTGAAGACGAGGGCGAGCAGAAGGAGAAGAAGAAGGAGAAGAAGAAGAAGTAAAGCTAAAATATAATAAAGTAAACGAAAGACCTGTAGCACTTTTGTTGATGCACTGTACACTATTGAAATACTTTCGTCTTGCTTCTCAGCCTATTTCTCTCCCCTCTCCTCATGTCGCTTGTTGCTCCATCGTTTTCTTCTCTTCCCATTGCGCGGGCGTGAGGCACTTGAGGGTGATGGCATGGATGTGTTCTAGCTCGGCTGCCAATGCGGTATTGACAGCGCGATGTCGTTGTAGCAAAGCCTTCCCTTCAAACACGGGGGAGACGGTCAGGACCTCGAATTTGGCGCTGCCTAGAGGTGGAGTGGAGGGAGAGGATGGGGGAAGGGATGCTTGTGAATGAAAGTAAGGGAAATGCAGGAGCCCACAGCCCACATGTTCTCTGATGACCCTCTATTCTGTTCAGGCACGGGGTGTGTGGAGGCTGAGCAAAGGAGCAGAACGCGCAGCGCGGAATTCCCACACCCAGAATGCAACACAGACGATTTCATGCCATGCCGTCACGGAAGAAGAGATACGCCGGTCTAACGTGTTCAACACCACCTACCCGGGCCCCCACCCCCTCCATGCATCTTCATCCCTTAGCCCCTACTTACAGCCATCCGAGAGGTCCGTGGCTTCCACGTGTGTTGCCTGCAAGGCCTCGGTCAGTTTGTTTTGGATCTGCTCGGGCGTGACGACGGACATGGCTTGGTGGGCTTTGTCTCCCTGTGTTTGGCGTGGTGGAGGAGGAGGAAAGATCAGGGAGGAGATCTATTGGAGGCTTGGGTGGGTGGCTGTGGGTGGGGAGGTCGACCGAGGAGGGAGGTCAAAAGGCTAGCACAAACTGAAACCGTAAGAGGCCACCAACATACATGCCGAAGCAACAAACACAACCATCCAGCAACCACCACACAAGCGTTCCCAAAAGCTAATCCAGTACACCTAAACCCGGTGGACTCTGCGTCTTCTTTCCTCTTCATTCTCTCCGCTGAATCGGTGTTTCCCCAACGTTTGCGGTTTGCGGCCTCCACGTGGAGGCTTGAACCAGGCAGTGGTCCTCTCCATGCCCCTTTTTCACGCCCCACAGACCTTTTCATGACACGGTTTTAACGGTCACTTGGTTCTATACACATTTATCTACTGATTACACATAAGCGTGGATGGTTTTGTGCAGTTATTTTCAAACAAGGGACCTTGGCCACTCAGCCCTTCTCGGCGTTCGCACGCCCATGTTCTCCTCTCTCCTCATGCACCGCGCAAGTCTCGCGTTGGTGGGGGGTATTCAAGTGAATGGGGGCTCTTGGAAGCCTCTCGAACGCATTTCTTTTGATCTCTTCCCTCGTGTGTAGAGACTGGGAGGCCAAGAATGCTTGTCGTTCTGGACAAAATGCCTGGTAAAAGGCCTCCAAAGTCAGGTGGACACACGCCGAACGAGGATCTCTCCTCGAAGAAGAGGGGTACGCACGCGTTCTTGCCTAGGGTGGAAAGAGGCGTATTCGGGGTTGGAGGCTCGACCCCCACCTTTGACAACCTTTGCGCCCGGAATTGGGTGGTTTGTTTTGCCAATTTCACTCTTCCACGAGATGGATTTGGGCTCAATCTCAAATCGTGATTGCACCCTCTCTCCACCAGGGGGACACACAGAGAGCTGAATCCGACGTCATGCCATCAGGAGGTTTAAGACCATTTGGGGTCAGGGGGTCAGCTCTTTTGTCCCATTATCTCACTACCAACAAAGAGTTACGACTCACGCTCA
>Ga0209491_10007980_pt1 | contig 13669 bp, 15 predicted proteins | sample BON02_FD_187213 | JGI IMG/M metagenome (GOLD analysis project Ga0209491, IMG submission 187213) | Freshwater microbial communities from Lake Bonney liftoff mats and glacier meltwater in Antarctica - BON-02 (SPAdes) (version 2) | ecosystem: Environmental > Aquatic > Freshwater > Ice > Glacier... | reverse complement strand
GCCCGCTACCGGTATTGAGTTGCTTTCAACCCTATCGACGCCTCGCGCTCAAATTCAGAACCTTGAGCCCAAAGGCGAGTTTTATTTGATGGAAGTCGACCAACCCTTGGTCGTGCCTATTGGGCAGAAGGTTCGCGTTGTGGTGACCGCTGCTGACGTGATTCACTCTTGGATGGTGCCCGATTTGGGTGTCAAGCAGGATGCCATCCCGGGCTTTTTACGAGACACGTGGTTCCGTGCTGAAAAAGTCGGTGTGTACCGTGGACAGTGCGCAGAGCTGTGCGGCAAAGATCATGCGTACATGCCGATTGTCGTGAATGTGGTGACATAAGAAGACTTTGCGGCTTGGGCTGCTAAACAGCAAGCCAAGATCGCTGGCGTAATCGAAGAGCCCAGCCAATCTGGTACGGTGGGCGCTTTAGCGACCAATCAGATTGTGAGTAACGACATCATTGACACCCCCATTGTGGTGTCCGCACAAGCAAGCGACGCAAAGCTTTAAATCGGCTGGGGGTAACCCCGACGAATATGCTGTATCAATGAAGTTTTTAATTAAATACTCGTTAATATATGGACACTACACCCGTCGGCCGGGTGCTCAAAACCGACTCAGGTCAGGAGAGAAGCATGAGTAGCGTTACCGTAGACCAGATTCCAGGCAAAGGCGAGGACATCTCTGACGGTCATCATGATGATCACGCCCACGGCGCTCCCTATGGGTGGCGCCGTTGGTTGTTCGCGACTAACCACAAAGACATCGGTACGATGTACTTGATATTTGCGTTCGCGATGTTTTTAGAAGGCGGCATTCTGGCGCTTTTGCTCAGAACAGAACTGTTCATTCCAGGCATCCAGTTTTTCCAGCCCGAATTGTTTAACCAGTTCACGACCATGCACGGTCTGATCATGGTGTTCGGCGCGATCATGCCCGCCTTTGTGGGTTTTGCAAACTGGATGATACCGCTACAGATCGGTGCCTCTGACATGGCGTTTGCACGGATGAACAACTTTAGTTTCTGGTTGTTGCCCGTTGCCGCCATCTTGCTGACGGCTTCGTTCTTTGTGCCAGGCGGCGCTGTTGCTGCGGGTTGGACGCTTTACGCACCACTGTCGTTACAAATGGGCCCTGGCATGGATTTGGCGATTTTCGCTATCCATATCATGGGTGCCTCTTCGATCATGGGTGCGATTAATATTGTGGTCACCATCCTGAACATGCGCGCGCCCGGCATGACCTTGATGAAGATGCCATTGTTCTGCTGGACCTGGTTGATCACGGCTTACCTCTTGATTGCTGTGATGCCTGTATTGGCTGCCGCTATTACGATGATCCTGACGGATCGTCACTTTGGCACCGCGTTCTTTAACGCCGCTGCCGGCGGTGACCCCGTTCTTTACCAGCACATCTTTTGGTTCTTCGGTCACCCCGAGGTGTACATCATGATTCTGCCGGCTTTCGGGATCATCTCGGCTATCGTGCCAGCGTTTGCCCGCAAACAGTTGTTTGGTTATGCGTCGATGGTTTACGCAACCGCCTCAATTGCGATTCTGTCGTTTATCGTCTGGGCTCACCACATGTTCACAACCGGTATGCCGGTAACAGCACAGCTTTACTTTATGTACGCCACGATGCTGATCTCGATCCCAACAGGGGTAAAAGTGTTCAATTGGGTCGCCACCATGTGGAAGGGTTCAATGACTTTTGAAACGCCCATGTTGTTTGCGATCGGTTTTATTTTCGTGTTTACGTTGGGTGGCTTCACGGGCCTGATTCTGTCGGTGGCACCGATCGACATCCAAGTTCATGACACGTACTACGTGGTTGCTCACTTCCACTACGTTTTGGTAGCTGGCTCCTTATTTGCTTTGTTTGCTGGCGCCTACTACTGGCTGCCAAAGTGGACCGGCAAGATGTATGACGAGCGTTTGGGCAAGTGGCACTTTTGGATGAGCATGATTTCATTCAACATCACCTTCTTCCCCATGCACTTTTTGGGTTTGGCTGGTATGCCCCGTCGTTACGCCGACTACGCGTCACAGTTCACTGACTTCCATCAGATTGCAACCATCGGTGCATTCTGGTTCGGTTTATCACAGTTGATCTTTATGTACGTGGTTTACAAAGCGTACGCTGGCAAAGGTGAGCAAGCCGCTGCCAAACCATGGGAAGGCGCTGAAGGACTGGAGTGGACTGTGCCGTCACCAGCCCCATTCCACACCTTTGAAACACCACCCGTGGTTCGTTAATTTAGTTAGGATTGGTATGACCCCAGAGCAACGCCGCAAGAATAAAAGAATGGGATTAATTTTTTTAGTCATCGTTGTGGTGTTGTTCGTTTGGGTTCTTTACCGGAAAATCAGTGAAACATCAGGGGCCTTATGAGTAAGGCTGAAGGGCCCTTGATGGAAGGTGCGCAGCGCAAGTTAAATTTTTTCCAGACGTTGAAGGCAGTCCTGTGGGCAATGTTTGGTGTGAGAAAAGGGTCTGGCTTGCGCACCGATGTTGCCAAACTTAACCCCGTGCATTTGATTTTGGCCGGGCTGTTGTTTGGCGTTGTGTTTGTCGCATCTCTAGTCACGCTGGCAAGCTTGATTGTCAGCAACATGATCGGGTAGTCGTTTGGTTACCAAACCATTATTTGGTTTACTTTTGATATTTTGATTTTGATCGATTGCAGGACTCAGGAGAAAAAGAATGAGTGCAAGCCACTCCACCGCGGGCAAAGAGGCACCCTACTATTACGTACCGGCGGATTCCGCGCACCCTGTCAAAGCGAGTTTATCGCTACTGGTCATCATGCTCGGCGCCTCAGGCTGGGTTAACGACCTCGCCATTGGCAAATGGGCCGTCGCTGTTGGTTTGATCGGCCTGTTGATCGTACTCTGGCAATGGTTTGGTGATGCGATCCGCGAAGAACAAATCGGCCTAAACAGCGAGCGCATTGACTTGTCGTATCGCTGGAGCATGGCGTGGTTCATTTTCTCTGAAGTGATGTTCTTTGGCGCTTTCTTTGGCGCGCTTTGGTACACCCGAGTGGTGACGATGCCATGGCTCGGTGACCTTGACCACCAATTGATGCTTTGGCCTGACTTTACGGCTGTTTGGCCAAACCTTGGTCCTGCCGGCATCGTAGACCAGTTTCAAGCCATGGGGCCTTTCTGGTTGCCTACCATTAACACGGCGATTTTGCTGACGTCTGGCGTGACACTCACGATTTCACACCATGCCCTGCGTGACAATCACATCAGCAAAGCCAAGTTTTGGTTGTTGACCACAATCATTTTGGGCTTCATTTTTGTTGGCTGCCAAGCCTACGAGTACTACTACGCTTACACAGGTTTAAACCTACGGTTTGATTCCGGTGCATTCGGATCCCTGTTTTTTATGTTGACAGGATTCCACGGTTTTCACGTGATTCTCGGATCCATCATGCTTGCCGTGATGATGGTGCGAATGATGAAAGGTCACTTCACTGCTGATAATCATTTTGGATTTGAAGGCGCTGCTTGGTACTGGCACTTCGTTGACGTCGTGTGGTTAGGCCTTTACATTTTTGTGTATTGGTTCTGAATACAAAACGCCTAACCCAACAATAAAAGGGCCGTGCAAACGGCCCTTGTTCTTCTGCAGTACCCAATGGGTTGCACTGCGCGTTTTACCAAACGCACAGCGCTCGGGTTTCTAACAGCATGCGAGGACGGCTTAAATAGCCTGCTCGTTAGCTACTTTGATGTTTGATGTCGTTCGGTGTACTGTCGAAATCTGTTTTGGATGCCAGATGAATGGCGCACATCAAGATCGTGATTTGAATGACACCAGGAACTTTATCGTCGCAGGACATCGCTGTTTAGCGGTAGGAATCTCCGGCGTTTAAGCCGCAGTGGATGTCAAAACCCGGTTGTTCGGACCCAACCCATCCAATGGGAAAAGAGCAACAGCAGGAATAGTGCGACTGATAGACCAATGCGAAAGGTCAGCGCGTTGACCGTTTTATTCGATCCACCTTTGTCACGCATCAAATAAAAAAGCGCCGAACCAAGGCTCACAAAGATGCCAATAAAAATGATTGCTACAAAAATTCCCATTTGGTCTAACTCCGAGGAATAAGGTCTTAATGATGTTTAGCAAGACGATCGACCGCAACACGATGCGATGGTGGCTTGCCATCAGCTTCATGGTGGTTCTTGCTGCTGTGTTTGTCTCATTGGGCGATTGGCAGTTGAATCGCGCGAAAGAGCGCCGAATCATCGCTGAAACAATCACTGCAGGCCAAGATGCCAGCATCGTAACATTGTCGACTCAATCGACCTTAGATGGCCTATTACCCTGGCAGCCCGCAAAGGTAACAGGTACTTGGCGCCCAGAGATGAGCTTTTTACTCGACAACCGAAATCTTGACGGCCGACCTGGCCTTTGGCTCGCCACACCACTTGAGCTTGCGCCCGGTCGCCTGCTGTTAGTGGTCAGGGGCTGGCTTGCCCGACCGATCGGTCAATTCAATGCCCTACCTGACATCGCGGCGCCAAACGGCTCAATCACTCTCGAAGGCGAGGTGGCAACACATGTTCCCCGTTTGTACTCGCTCGGTGAAGAAGCCCCGATTCAATTTATTGAAAAGACAACCTTAACGATTGGCGAAGACAAAACCACGCTTCCTATAAAAGACTTGCCGCGACGGCAGAACGTTTCAATCGCCGAGCTGTCCGATGATCTAGATCAAGCCTTTCTGCCGTTTGTACTGTTACAAACGAGCGCTGTACCCGACGACCTGTTTGTTCGTCAGTGGCCCAAGCCGTTGATTGATGCTGACAAAAATGTAGGCTACGCCATTCAATGGTTTGGATTTGCCGCAATCGCCTTGGTGGCAATAGGCGTTTTATTATGGCGCATGCCTAGACGTGCGAAAATATTGGCTGTTTCTAAGGACCAAACACGTGGCAACTGATTCATTACCATCCGGACCAAGCAAGACACCCAAACGATCAATTGCACCCCTGATCTGGATAATTGTCCTGAGTATGGCGCCCGTTGTCGCGGCTTTTTTGGTTTATTACATCCCCGAATTGCGTCCGGCCGGTTCGGTCAACCATGGCACCTTGGTCGAACCCCAACGACCCATGCCCACGGCAGAACAATTGCCACTGACCACACTCGATGGCCAGCCCTACGACTTGAATCAGCTTCGAGGCCAATGGTTGCTCGTGTCCGCTGATGGTGCGGTTTGCCCCGAAGAATGCGCAAAAAAACTGTTTATTTTGCGTAACACGCACGCCATGACCGGTAAAAACGTCGAGCGCTTGAATCGAGTTTGGTTCATCACTGATGATGCAGAAGTCCCAGAAAAGGTACTTGAGGCCTATCGCGGTACGATCATGCTGCGCGTGAAGCCTGAAGATTTGGCTAAGTTTTTAACAGTACCCGCGGGCTTAGCCAGTTCCCAAGAAGCACTAGCTGTGCCCTTGTGGATCATGGACCCTTTGGGCAATCTCATTCTCGAATACGGCAAAGACCCGGACCCGTTCAAAGTCCGTAAAGACATCGGCAGGTTATTACATAACTCACGTATTGGTTAGGCACGCAATGTCATCCTCTCTCACCATACCGGCGACCCAAATCCTGTCGCCCGAAGAAAAAAAGCGCAAATCTTATCGTCGTTTGATATTTTTGACGTGGTTTTTGACGTTGGATCTCATCATGTTTGGTGCCTTCGTGCGCCTGACAGACTCAGGCTTAGGCTGCCCCGATTGGCCAGGCTGTTACGGCATGGTGACGCCTATTGGTGCCTTAGCCGATATCCGAGCTGCTGAACAAGCCATGCCCGATGGCCCAGTCACCATGCCCAAAGCATGGATCGAAATGATCCACCGCTACGTTGGCGCGCTCTTGGGCTTAATGATGATTGGTTTTACGGTGATGGCTTGGCGTTGGCGTGATGCTATTGGTCGCACGCCTTGGCTTGCCACTTTCACGCTAGTGGCTGTCTGCATTCAAGGCGCTTTTGGTGCCTGGACCGTGACTTTAAAACTCATGCCAATTATCGTGACTATTCACTTGCTCGGCGGCATGACCCTCATGGCACTGATGACTTGGCTTGCCGCCCGAGAAAAACAACACACCCCCATCAATCCAGCCAATAAGCGGTACAGTCCTTGGGTTGCATTCGGATTGGTACTGCTCTTTATGCAGATTGGCTTGGGTGGTTGGGTCAGTACCAACTACGCGGCACTGGCCTGCATGGATTTCCCAACGTGTAATGGCGCCTGGATTCCAAAAATGGATCTGGCCAGCGGCTTCTCAGTGGTGCGCGGTCTGGGTGAATTACCGAGCGGGGAGGCCATATCTCAGAGCGCTCTTGTGGGTATCCACTGGGTACACCGCAACTTTGCGTGGGTGATTTTTGGTTATCTCGGGACATTAGCCCTGCGCTTGCGTAGCGATCCTGGCCTTCGTGGTCCTTGTCATTTGATCTTTGCATTGTTGTTTGCTCAGTTGATCACGGGCCTGACCACCATCTTCTTCCAATGGCCACTGTTGGTTTCGGTTTTGCATATCGCTGGGGCAGCTGGCTTGACCATTGCTGTGGTGACTTTGCTGGTTCGCGTCTATGGCATTAGGCCCGCGAAAGTTTCTCAAGCAGGAATCCCACAGTTTGCCTAAAATACAATCATGACAGCTGCGACGGTACCTTCTGATTCGCTTTGGCGCCAATACTTGGTGCTGACCAAACCACGTGTGACACAGCTTGCTGTTTTCTGCGCGGTTATTGGTATGTTTTTGGCTGTGCCTGGATTACCTGACATGCAGAAGGTGGTTGCTGGCACTATTGGTATTTGGTTGCTGGCCGCTGCCGCCTTCGCCGTGAATTGTCTGATTGAGCAACAAATCGATGCCCGCATGGCACGTACCTCTAGCCGTGCCACGGCTCAAGGCAGCATCGCTTCGCATCAAGTCCTGATGATTTCTGGGCTCTTGGGCGGCGTTGGTATGTTCATTTTGTACCAGTGGGTAAACGCACTGACAATGTGGCTGACATTTGCCACCTTTGTGGGTTATGCGGTCATCTACACCATGGTGCTCAAGCCTCGCACCCCACAAAATATCGTGATCGGTGGCCTTTCTGGCGCCATGCCACCTGCTCTGGGCTGGGCAGCAGTCGCCGACAGCGTCCCAGCTGAAGCGTGGTTGTTGGTGTTGATCATTTTTATTTGGACACCACCACACTTTTGGGCGTTGGCACTCTATCGCAACAAAGACTATGAAAAATCCGGTCTCCCGATGTTGCCGGTGACGCACGGGGCTAATTTCACACGATTGCATATTTTGCTTTATAGCTTTGCGTTGTTCGGCACAACACTGCTGCCGTTTGCGGTGCGCATGAGTGGTTGGCTCTATCTAATCGCGGCTGTTGCACTGGGTTTGCGCTTTGTGTGGCTGAGCTGGCGGCTTTACAAAGACTACAGTGATGACTTGGCGCGTTATTTGTTCAAGTTTTCTATTCTTTACCTGGCACTACTCTTTGCCAGTCTGCTGATCGACCACTGGTTGATCAACGCCTAAAAGGCAGCCTCAGCGAGGCGTGGCCTTCACCGAGTTTTCAGATGCGCTTTCCAAACTTACGCCTTCAAACCACACATCGTCGTGCCAAGCTCTTCTTCTTAGGCTTGTTAACTGTCGTGCTGACCGCCTGTTCAGAACCAGCTGATTTTGTCGGTAGCGACATCACATCTGGCGATATTGGCCAGGGCTGGACGCTCACTGACCACCAGGGCGAAGCCCGCCAAGCCGACAGTTTTCCGGGGAAAGCTTCGGTGGTGTTTTTTGGATTCACGCAATGCCCTGACATTTGCCCCGCTGCCCTGGCTGAAGTTGCCACTGCCTTGCAAATAATGGGTGAGCAGGCCAAAGACGTTCAGGTGCTGATGATCACGGTTGACCCTGAGCGCGATACACCGCCATTGCTTGGCGAATACCTTGCGGCGTTCGACCAAGGTCTGCCCACGCGGTTTTTAGGATTAAGGGGCACACCTGGAGAGCTACGCAAGACAGCCAGCGCGTTTCGCGCCTATTACGCCAAGTCACCAACACCTGATGGCAGCTACAGCATGGATCACAGCGCGTCTTTCTACCTGTTTGACACCAATGGAAAGGCACGTGTGCTGTTGAGCAATCAAGCTGGTCCTCATGCGCTCGCCCAAGACTTGAAAGCGTTGCTGAATTAATCTGCTTTAGACAATTCCACTGACCACCCGCCTACAAACTCGCCTTCTTCGTGTGCCAGTGACTGATGGCAGCTTGTGCCGTTGGATCGAGATCGCTGACCGCTAGGCGCTGTCGTTTTTTAAGAATCATGAAAGCGTAGGGTGTGGCCAAGGCCGATGCCTCTGGGCAAAGTCGCATCTCATCGCCCACAGAAGGGCTTTGTTGACGCCAAAAATTGATGGCGGACTCAAGGTCGGTCAAGGTGATGTCTTCATTCATATGCGTATTTTGTCAGAATATCTCTTATGATCGGATAGAAACCTGATGGTTTTATCCGAAACAGACAGGAGTCTGGCATGGCACATGATCCAATGAACCCCTTCGGCTTGCCTCACATGGGCACTTCGATGAACAATCCCGGACAGAATCCGCTTCTAGCTAGCATGGAAATGATGCGCCAAGCCATGGCTGGGCTCGGGCAGTCGGCCCATACGGCAACTGGCCCAATGTCAAGCGCACTGACCCCGGAAGACTTAGAACGTAAGATCAATGAGCTCAAAGTGGTTGAGAACTGGCTCAAATTGAACTTGTCTATCCTTAGTGGTTCGATACAGGGCTTGGAAGTACAGCTGGCAACCGTCAGAACGTTGCGCTCATTCGTTGCCATGGGTGGTGCCCCCAGTGTCTCAACCGCGGGCGAACCATCACCACTTGAAGTCGTGCTCGGACTAAAGCCGGCACCCAAGAAAGCGGCACCACCCTCTCAGCCCTTAGCAGAGGCAGAAGCACAGCCAGAACCAAAGCCATACACAACGGCACCAACACAAGCCCCAGGCGGTGCAGCAGGTCGCACCAGTGAAACCACCAGCGCCAACACCAATGACGCTGCACAAGCCTGGTGGAAAATGATTGAGGGACAGTTTGCGCAGCTCGCTGAAGCGACCACTCAGGCCAACAATGCGGCGCAATCTGCCATGTCTAAGGTAAACGCGGTAAAACCAAGCGTGAAAAAAACGGCGTCTACGCCTAAAAAGACCACCGACGCAACAACCAGAACAACCGCTAAAAAAGCTGCTGCGCGTCCCGCTAAGAAGACCACCACCAAAACCGTCAAGCGAGCATAGGTCCAAGCAAGCACAAGCGCATTATGACCGTGCGCTGTTAAACCCATTTGATTAAACGAGTACTGGTATTTTATGTTGAACATTGTGATTTTGGCCGCGGGCATGGGCAAGCGGATGCAATCAGACCGCCCCAAAGTGTTGCACGCGATTGCCGGGCAACCGATGCTGTTTCACCTACTTAAAACAGCCCGCGCACTCAACCCCGATCGCCTGATCGTGGTGGTGGGTCACGGTCAAGATCAGATCCGAGAAGCGCTTGCAGATCAACCCGACATATTGTTTGCCAATCAAACGCCCCAATTGGGTACCGGCCATGCGGTGATGCAAGCCGCTGATCAGTTGGTGGAAGGCACTGAGGCTGGGGTCGATGGCGCAACGCTGGTGCTTTACGGTGACGTGCCACTGGTTCAAGTCAAAACCCTGCAAGCCTTACTGGCCGCCAGTGACGGTGGCTTGGCACTCTTGACCGAAACACTCACAGACCCAACAGGGTACGGCCGGATTGTGCGCAATGACGCAGGCCATGTTGTGGCGATCGTTGAAGAAAAAGACGCCAGCTCAACGGTGCGATCTATTCGAGAAGTTAACACCGGTATGTTGGTGGCATCGACACCAGCGCTTAAGCGATGGTTAGGCCAAATCAACAATCAGAACGCCCAAGGCGAGTACTACTTAACCGATATCGTGGGTTTGGCAGCCCAGGCGCGCGTCGAAATCAATACAGTGGCGCCACAGTTTGCGTTTGAGACGCAAGGTGTTAATAGTCGCTTGCAACAGGCTTCGCTTGAGCGCCAATGGCAAAACGAGCTGGCCCGTCAGCAACTGGCTGCTGGTGTTGCCTTGGCTGACCCACAACGGTTTGATCTGCGGGGCACGCTCGATTGTGGTCGCGATGTGTTCATTGATGTGGGTTGCGTATTCGAAGGCCACGTTAAGCTTGGTAACAAGGTGGTGATTGGACCGCATTGCGTGATTTCCGACGCCACGATAGGCGACGGTACAACGGTCAAAGCCTACAGCCATGTGCAAGAGGCGCGGGTTGGCGCACAAGCCCAGATTGGCCCTTACGCCAGGCTGCGGCCCGGTACGGTGCTGGCTGATCAGGTGCATGTGGGTAACTTTGTTGAAATTAAAAACTCAGTCATTGGTCATTCAAGCAAAGCCAATCACCTCGCTTACGTGGGTGATGCTGATGTGGGCCAAGGCGTCAATATCGGTGCTGGCACCATCACCTGCAACTATGACGGTGTTAACAAACACCGTACTGTGATTGAAGACGATGCTTTTATTGGCTCTGACACGCAACTCGTGGCGCCGGTACGCGTTGGCAAAGGTGCGACCTTGGGTGCTGGCACAACATTGACTCAAGATGCGCCACCCCATAAGCTGACTATTTCCCGCACGACACAAACCACCCTTGAATCCTGGCAGCGACCCACTAAAAAGTCCAAGTAACTCAGGCCTCACCGGCCGAGGCGGCGTCGGCACGCCTGCTGAAACAAACGCGCTTGCCGATGGCTTGCCGATGCCACAACGCTTTTGGGCGATTGTCACGCTTTTTATAAGCCTAGGCATTTGTGTGCTTGATGCGTCAATGGTGAATGTGGCTTTGCCTGAGATTGCTGCCAGCTTGAACGTGCCGGCCGCCACAACGGTTTGGGTGGTCAATGTTTACGGCTTGACGGTTGCCGGCACCTTGTTGCCCTTTGCCGCGATGGCTGAACGTATCGGCTTTAAGCGAGCGTTTCGATTGGGTTTGGCGCTGTTTGTCATCGGTGCCTTGACCAGCGCATTCTCGCCTTCTCTTGAGACCTTATTACTCGGTCGTGTCATTCAGGGCTTAGGGGCTTCAGCCATAATGTGTTTGTTTGGTGGGCTCATGCGTCACATCTATCCCACTGGACTATTGGCCAAGGGCATTGGCTTAAATGCGGTGGTGGTGTCGGTTAACTCGGTGATCGGGCCATCACTGGGCTCTGTTATTTTGACATTTGCAGATTGGCGCTGGATTTTTGTGTCGCTCATCCCGTTGGCCGTTTTGGCGGCTATCACCATGCGCGCTTTACCAGTTGTGGCTCAGATCAGTCGCCGCTTTGATTACCGCTCTGCGGTTCACAGTGCACTCACCATCGGTTTGTTTATTCTCGGCTTGGATTACTTGGTCAAATACCCTTTGTTTGCGGCGGGCTCAATCGCGCTAAGCGTGTTGTTGGCCATTGCGTTGGTTAAGCGTGCCATGCAACAAACAGCGCCATTGGTCCCCGTCGATTTGCTACGCATTGGGACGATACGCGCGGCGTTGGCTGCCTCTCTGTTTTCTTTTAGCGCGCAAATGGCCACCTTTGTGGCTTTGCCGTTTTATCTGCTGGTGACATTGGGTCGTGATGCCATCACCGTTGGTTTGTTGATGGCGGCTTGGCCTTTGGGTGCCGCCGTCATGGCAGTGGTATCTGGTCGCTTGGCCGATCGCTACCCGGTGGCGGTGTTGTGTGGCATTGGTTCGGCCTCGATGTTGATCGGAACGTTGTGGATTGTGGTGGCACCCGCAACGGTGGCCAATGCCTGGCTCTTTTTGGCGATGCTATTAAGCGGTATTGGGTTCGGTTTTTTTCAGACACCAAACAATCGGGTTTTGATTGGTTCTTCACCTCGAGAGCGTGCCGGTGCGATTGGTGGACTACAGGCCGTCACGCGCGTCTTTGGACAAACCGTCGGGGCTGCGTTGGTGGCGATGGTGTTCACGGTGAGCCAAGCCTTTGGGCCGACCTACGGCTTAATGGTGGCTGCTGTTTTTTCATTCATGGCGCTTATGGTGAATGTCCGGCGTCATTTAAAGACGGTGACTGCCTAAGCCACTGAATGAGAGTGATTTAACCAACCCTGCTAAGCGGGCGCTGATGCTAACGCCGAGTGTTGATTGTCGGGGTCTTTGGCAAGGGCATTTGTGCACTGAACTTACTGCGGTTGATTGAGAAGAAGGTGCGCACGTTACGCACTTGATTGGCCGCCGTCAGGGTTCGGTGAACGAGGTCTTGATAGGCGGACATGTTGGTCACCGTGATGATCAGCACAAAGTCAGGGCCTGTCGAGACGCGATAGCACTGCTGAATGGCCGCCTCCCATTGGACCAAACGCTCAAAGCGGGCCAGCGATTCGGCGTCTTGGGTCATTAAGGTGACTTCAACGATGGCTGTTAAAACTTGGTCCACTTGAGCCGGTGCCAGTATGGCGACTGTTTTTTCGATGACGCCAGTCTGCACCAATCGGCGCACGCGACGCAGACACGTGGCGGGGGATGCATTCACGGCTTGAGCCAAGTCCTGATTGGTCAGGCTCGCGTCTAACTGCAGTTGTGCCAGTAGCCTCAAATCCAATGCATCTAGGCTGAGCGTGTCTTCTGAAGTTGTGTCAATCACAGTGACTGCCTTGCTATAAAACGTTATAAAAATAGTTTATTTGAAATATTTAATCATTTGTATATAATTTTGAATATTTATTGCATTTTTATCAGTAATCAGTCCATTAAAACCATTAGAACTCATTCACAATGGTTGCATATCGGATTTACTTAGGAAATAAGCCATGTGCGGCATTGTCGGTGCGGTCTCAAAGCGAAACATCGTCCCTATCCTGCTAGAAGGTTTGCAGCGGCTTGAATACCGTGGCTACGACTCATGCGGGGTCGCTGTTTTTAAGGACGGTGCGCTGCGACGGGCACGCAGCACGGCACGTGTGGCGCAACTCGCTCAGCAAGTCTCTGAGGATGCCTTTGATGGTTTGACGGGCATTGCTCACACGCGCTGGGCCACGCACGGGGCACCTGTGACGCACAACGCCCACCCCCACTTTTCTGGGGTGAATGGTGGCCAACCCAAGATTGCACTGGTACACAACGGCATCATTGAAAACCATGATGAACTGCGCGCCATGTTGCAAGCGGCCGGTTACGTATTTGATAGTCAAACCGATACTGAAGTGATTGCCCATTTGGTGCACCACAATTACGTGTCGGATTTGCTTGAAGCAGTTCAATCAACGGTCAGATTGCTCAAAGGTGCTTACGCGATTGCCGTGATGTGTCGCGATGAACCTCACCGTCTGATCACCGCGCGCGATGGTTCACCCTTGGTTATCGGCTTGGGGCATTCAGAAAACTTTCTGGCTTCTGATGCGTTGGCACTGGCCGGCACCACGGATCAAATCATTTACCTTGAAGATGGCGACATTGCCGATTTACAAGTCGATCGTGTCTGGGTGTATGACCAAGTGGGCAATCCCATCGAGCGCAAAGCGCAGACGGTTCACGCTCACACCGCTGCGGTTGAGTTGGGTCCTTATCGTCACT
>Ga0209491_10007974_pt1 | contig 13677 bp, 4 predicted proteins | sample BON02_FD_187213 | JGI IMG/M metagenome (GOLD analysis project Ga0209491, IMG submission 187213) | Freshwater microbial communities from Lake Bonney liftoff mats and glacier meltwater in Antarctica - BON-02 (SPAdes) (version 2) | ecosystem: Environmental > Aquatic > Freshwater > Ice > Glacier... | reverse complement strand
GTCAGGTTGTCGTCGTCCTCGCCCGCAGCTGGCACGCCGCTCGCGCCCGCCTCGGGCGGCCTCTGGCTCTGTGCAGATGTTGCTGTGCGCCCAAACAGTGCTGACTTGATATTGGCAGCTGGACTTCCGGATCTTGAGGCGCGTGATGCCCTAGGGCGCCTCTTGAGGATGCCCGCTAAGCGGGAGGTCGGCACCGCGGTCATTGATGTTGCATGTAGTGTGTGGTGAAAACGGTTTCTACCCTGGTTCGCACTTTCGCGAAGTCGGCGCGCGTTTTGAGCCTAGGACTACTCTACATAGGATACCCGGTGGGTTGTTGAGGAAAGCACCCGTGTCTGAAACGGTCCATATTATAGATATATAACACCCGGCGCTTCGTGCTTTGTGAGTCGAGAATCGAGGGCATTTCCGCAACCCGCACAGCGCACAGTGCTTCGAGCGAGGGCACTCCCGCGCGAGTTGTGTGTGTTTTTCTTCTTCTTCTTCTTCTTCTTCTTCTTCTTCTTTTAGCTCGCCATTTCCTCGGGCGCTATACGTATAGCTGATCTTATAAAAGCTAGAACCACCCTTCATATATTATACTATTTTGACGTAACTCATAATTTATTTGTTGTCGTTTTCAAAATCCGTATCCAAAAACGCAGAACGTTAGAATTTAAAAAAATACCCCAGCATACACCCAAACGCGGACGATATTAATACATAATAAATTCGTATATGTTTCCGCTGGAGCTCAAACACGCAGGTGCTAATCATCATATGTACCGAATTAGCGCTCCGCATACACGCCCGGTTCGATGTGAACCGCCAGCGCGCTCAATAAGCCTGAGAGGATGTGCTGCCCCGCAGCCCCAAAACACATATGAAACACAGCACATGCAACCGGATTTGAGGACTGAGGAGACGCACACACGAGCCAGCCAGCAAACGGTTGACACGCCGTCAGCACTAGCGGCCTCTGTGAGTGCGTGTGGCGCGCGGCGAGAGCGCGTGCAACCAACAGCAGAGATGGTATACATGTATCTCTCACGTCTCGTCCTCGAGAGACATGGCCATATTTGCTCTGCCCTCCGCAGTGTGGTCTGCGTCGATATCCGTGCAGTTTGTGATAGCGTATAGGAGCTTGGCCTTGCCAACCTCCACACTGGAGTAGCGTGGCCATTCCATGCTGAAGAAGCATGTATGGGAGACGGGGAGGTGGCTGTCGGGGTTCGAGCACTCCAGCGTGTGTATCTTCATGCACTGCTCGCTCCAGTCCTCTTCCGTCGCCGGAAGCCGCGTCCTCGACCAAATGAAGCTCAGGAAGAGCGTGCGTTGCTCCGAGGTGAACTCCTCCAGAACGCGCCACAGGATCCGGATGTGCGGCGCGTCGGGGTCTACCGTCACCCCGTAGCGTGTATACTGCCGCAGCTCGTTCAAATCAATGTCGGGTGCGCCGCACACCATGAGCTCAATCTCGCGATGGGTGAATAGGGGGAGGAGAGAGGCGGGGACCATTGCGTTGATCCCCTTCAGGATGGTTTGGGCTTGCAACGCGCCCTCGGCCAGCCGCGCCTTGCGCACGAGGTCGCAGTAGCGCTTCCGATTGTGAAACGTGACCTCGATCTCGGCGCCGCCCTCGCAAACAGGCACCTCCACCCCGTGACTCAGCTGCGTAGTGAAGGTCTCGAAGATGAGGTCGCTGAACGACGCCGAGTCGATGCCCTCCTGGTCGATGTGCTCCACCTTCGATAGGCTCTGGCACACCATCTCGTCGAACCCGGCGAGGTCCTGAGAGAATGGGCATTTCGAGAAAAGTTGGTTCGTTTGGTACTATCTATCTATCGATCTAACTATCTGCCCGTCTGTCTGTCTGTCTGCCTGTTCTGTTCGGCCTGGATGTCTGACTGTCCTTCTATCTATCTATCTAACTAGATATCTACCTACCCACCTACCTACCTACCTACCTACCGCTATCTCTAGTTCCATCTCTATCTGTGTTTGTGTGTGGTGTGTGTGTGTGTGTGTGTGTGTGTGTGTACGTGTGCGTGTGCGTGTGCGTGTGTGTACGTGCGTGCGTGTGCGTATGCGTTTGTGTGTGTGTGTGTGTGTTGTGTGTGTGTGCGCACACGCGCGCGTGTCTGCATGTGTGTGTGTGTTGTGTGTGAGCGCGCGTGTGTGCGTGCGTGTGTGTGCGCGCGCGCGGGCCTGTTATGTAAGTAAGTATGGATGTGGGTATGTATGTGTTGTGGTGTGTTGCATTGCATGTGATGTATTACAATGCATTATATTCGAGTGTATTGAATTGCAGGTGTGTGTGTGAGTGTATGGTGTACTCTATGTATGTGTATGTGTGTGAGTATTGTACTCTAACATTGTGTAATATGCTGTAGTGTATGTAATGGAATGTAATTGAATGTAATGGTATGTATTGTATTGTATTTTAATGAATTGCATTGTGTGTGCGTATGCGTGTGCGTGTGTGTATGCATGTGTGCATGTATTGTATTGTATGTATTGTATTTTAATGCATTGCATTCTATTGCATAGCCTTGCACGTAGGTAGGTTGGTCGGTAGGTACGCAAGTAAGTAGGTATGACAAAATGAATGTAGTAGGTAGGTAAGTACGTGGGAAGGAAGGTTGTCTGTTTGTCTGTATGTGTGTGTGTGTGTTTATGTATCTAGGTATGCATGTTGTATGTATGTATGTTTGTCTGTCTGCAGGTATGTATGTATGTATATACGAACGAATGTACGAACGTGTGCAGGTAGGTGGGTTGGTAGGCAGGTAGGTGAGTAGGTATGTATGTATATACGTATTTATCAACGTATGTATGTATGTATGTATGTAGATAGGTGGGCAGGTATGAACGTATGTAAGTAGGTATGTAGGTAGGTAGGTAGGTAGGGAGCTTGTCTTTATGTATGTGTGTGTGTGTGGTTTGTATGTATGTACGTACGTATGTCTGTACGCACGTACGCACGTATGCACATATGTAGGGTGGAGAGAAAGAGACAGAGAGAAAGAGCGAGCGCGCGCAAGAGAGCGAGTGAGCGAGCTAGCAAGAGAGAGAGCGAGCAAGCGAGGCGACGCGAGCGAGCCGCGCGGGCGCGAGAGAGAAAGAGGCGAGCGAGCGAGCAGGCAAGCGAGTGAGCGAGCGAGCAAGAGAGCGAGCGAGAGAGAGAGCGAGCGAGCGCGAGAGCGCGAGAGCGCGAGCGCGAGAGCGCGAGAGCGCGAGCGCGAGAGCGCGAGAGCGCGAGCGCGAGAGAGAGTGCGCGAGAGCGCGCGAGAGAGAGAGCGAGCGAGAGAGAGAGAGAGCGAGAGAGAGAGAGCAAGCGAGCGAGCGGGAGAGCGCGCGAGAGCGAGCGCGCGAGCGCTAGCAAGAAAGAGAGAGAGAGCGAGAGCGAGAGAGAGCGCGAGCGCGAACGAGAGCGCGAGCAAAAGAGAGAGAGCGCGAGAGAGAGAGAGCGCGAGAGAGTGCGCACGAGAGAGAGAGCGAGAGCGAGAGCGAGAGAGAGAGAGAGAGAGCGAGCGAGCGAGCGCGAGGCGCGAGGCGCGAGGCGCGAGAGGGAGAGAGAGAGAAGAGAGAGAGAGAGAAAGAGAGGTGTACATACATATATACCTGCATGTCGAGGGGCTCCTGCACCAGCTGCTTCCATACCACCGAGCAGAGGTTCAATGAGACCACCGTCTCCTTTTGCAAGAGCGCAAAGGCGAGCACCATGCCCAAGAACTCCAAGTACTGCAGCTGTTCCGCAGAGGTGGCCGCAGGGTTGAGCACGAATTTGTCCCGGTTGGACCCCAAGTTATGCTGACCGTTTGGTGAGAGCAGGAGCAGGTTGACACCACCTTCGCGCTGCAACTCGCCCGCAAGCACTGTGAAGACTTCTCTGTACGGCCCCCCGTGGTCGTCGGCAGCCTCGCCGGCGAATTTCACCTACACAAATGGGGCGGTCGAGAGGTCACGATGGTGGAGAGCGGCTTTCTTTAGCCTAGGTGTTCAGCTTGAGAGGATATTACAACTAATCTTATTATAACTGACCTTGAAGGCGCGCTCCCGGCGCATGAGCTCTCTTCGGTCCACGGCGCGGATTTGGTTGTGGAGCTGGACGAAGACCGAGTTCCTGGTCCTGGTGCGCCGGTCCGATCCCTTGAGAGCCCGCCGGCGGTTCACCGTGACTGTAGGCGGCGGGTTGGCGGTGATCTCAGCCGGGCGCCGATGCGGCGCCGCGGCATCCAGGGCAGCTGACCACGCAGCTTGCTTCACCTCAATGAAAATCAACTGTCGCAACGAGCTCAGCTCGGCTCCGAGCGTGTGCGCCAGGGAGGTGTTGCCGGTCCACGCCATAGCGAAGCACGGCAGTAGCACCCGGTTAAAGATCTGAACCAGCGCAAGGTGCACCTGTAGCGAGCTCACGTCGCAGCCCGCAAAAGCCCTGTCGTCCGCAGGCGGCGCCGGCAGGCTACGTGGCGAAAGGTCGACGAGCTCCCCCCGCGGTCCGCCGATCTTGGCTGTTGCATACCGAATGAGTGCCGCGTACTTGGCGAGCGGCCAGTGCTCTTGAAGCAGCAGCACTTCCATTCCAGCCCCCTCAAGCTGTCGGAGCCAGGCGATTGGCAAGCCCGTCAGAGGATCGCCGCTCCCGGCGCGAAGCACAAACTGCGAAAAGGCGCACAGCTCGCTGATGCCCCGGAGCCACGTGCTGCTCAACAGCAGCGCCGGCCCGAACTCTGGGGCCCGAGGGGCGGCGCGGGCAACGAGCTCTGCGTAGAGCTGGATCTGGAGCGAGGCCCTGGCCTGGTGGTGCCGCGTCTGAACGAACTGGTCGACGTGCTTGGCGAGCGACGCCACGTGATGCATTGGCCAGCTGTCGCGCGGGTCCGAGCCGTCGAGATCGCCAATGTCATCGGTCGAGAGCTTGAGCAGACGCAGAAGCAAGGACGCGGCGTTGGTGCGCTGCGGCGCGCAGCTCGCGTGGAGGTATTGCACTAGGCGCGTGAAGGTGTGCTGCGTGAGCAAGTCGTGCGGCCTGTGCTCGCTCAGCAGGTCCAGCAGCTGCCACGCGAACGCGAGGGGCGTCTGCAACACCTGCGCCTCACCCTCGGGCGGCCTCCAGTCCACGGCGCAGGCGCGGATGCGGAAACCCCACAGCGCAAATCGGCCGCCGTGCACCTCTCCAGACAGGTGGCACCACACCGTGTCCCCAGCGACCTCGATGTCTTGCCAGCGCGCGCCCGGCGAAGGCCACCGGCCGACAACTTCGTTCCCGGCCTCGTCTAACGTAAGCACGATCTGCGCGGAGCCCGTCAGCTCGGACCGGCGGTCGAGCATCACAACGAGGTGCGCGGCGCCTTCTACTGTGAGAGAGTGGCTGCTGAGCATGCGACTTCCCTGGAGCGGGTGGGGCGACTGGAGCGTAGCAATCCCATTCTTCTCCCGCCTCAGGTGGCCGAGCGCGTCGTCTCGGAGGAGCAGCGGCAGCGCCTTGAACGGCCCAGGTAGCTCCTGCGCGCCGACACCGTTCTTGACAAGGCCCTCGAGCAAAGCCCACAGCCGCGAAAAGGCCATAGAGCCGTCGGAAGCGCCGCCGCCAGAAGAGTGGTAGGCCAGCTTGAGCAGGTCAAGCAACTCGCGCGGGCGGCCAAGCTGCTCGATGTCAAAGGCGGACGACGTGTCCTCGTGCGCACTCTTCAAGCCCTGCATGTCGGAGAGGAGACAGAGCACGGCCTGGCGCATGAGCAGAATCGCGAGCATCGTGTGCGCCGACCCCGAGACTGCACTCAGCCCGCTCGAGTTAGCGCCGAGATGCTCGAGCTCCGGGAAGTAGGTCACGAGGCTCGCCTCTGCGCGCTGACAATGCGTCACGCGGCGCATCACAGTCTGGAGGACGTCCGTCTCGGGGTGGCGCGTGTACAGGCGAATGCGAGCGTCCTCCCCGAACTCGCCGCCGATGACGCAGTTGCGGTTGGCTGCCAGCGGCACTGCGCGCACGAGCCTGCCCACGAGGCACTCGCTGGGCGACAAGTAACGGACCGGCTGCGACTCGGGCCGTTGAAGGCGCAGCCGTGAGCGCGAGTGGGCCAACGACGCCTGCGCCGCAACCTGCGCCAACGCCCGGGACGATTGCGAGACCTCGTGCGGCAAAGGATCCGCCTGCGGCGATGTTGCGCTCTCGAACTGCAGACAAGATAGGGACGGATGCAGGGGTTAGGTTGTAAACAGGAACACCGTGTGGAATAGCGCGCGGGGGGAGGGGTGGAACAACGTGCGCGCGTGGCGCTCACCTCATCGTTAAGGGTCCAGTGATCTGCGATGTTCCCTTCAGACTTGGCGCTGTCGAGAGGAGCGAGCTGCTGGCCTGCAGCGCGCGGCGACTCCAGACGATAGGCGCTCTGGGCTTGCGGTGTAAAGCTTGCAGTGCGCATCAAATCGCCCGCCTCTTCGCCGACCTCCTGGTCCGGCCCTGTAGGCGCACGCGCTTCATCCACCTCGACGTCGTCGGCGTCGGCAACCGCCTCCACCTCCTCCTCCGCCTGTGCGCCGTGCTCGAGCAGCCACATCGCGGCCGCATTCGAGTCGTTGCCGTTGCGCTCCAGCGCCTTCTTGCACGCAAAGACCGAGTATATGTGAATGGCCTGCGCCAACGTCTCAGCCATCTGCCAGCTCGGGGAGCGATGCAGCCGCCGCACCTTTGCCGCCTCTGCCTGCTCCGACGACAGCCACGAGATGGCCGAATCCAAGTCATGGCCGAACATGCCCACGGCCTTCTGGCACAGTGTGTACTCGAAGCCCATCTCGGCCAACTGAGATAGCTCGCGGCGAAAGGGCGCGACGGGCGTCGACTCACCGCTCCCTTCGGTCGGAGCATACGTAGAGTTCGCCGACATCCGATCGCCAGTCAGGCGAGAGTCGCTCCCTTGCACACGACGCGAAGCAGCGAGGGCGAACGCCTTTGCACTCCGCGCAGCCGAGGCCGCCTCCATGTGCATGTGCTCCAGCGACACGACGTGGCCTTGCAGCGCCTCGGTAGTGTGGCTGCCAACCAGAGGCACGGGCGTGGCCGCAGACGCCATTATGCTGGGGAAAAGGCCGCAGCGGAGCACGCAGCTCATCGCGGGCAGGTGCAGCAACAGTCCGCGCAACGCCTTGAGCGCTCTGGTCTGAAGCAAGCCAAAGAGAAAGTTAGACTGGAGGGCGGTAGGCTGCGTGGCGGTCGTGTCCCCGTCCATTCGCTTGGGCAGGAAGACCGCAAAGCTCGGCACCATCTCGGGCGTGAGAGTGAAGCAGCTCGGGGGCAGCGGGGCGTCCTCGACGGGCAAGAGCCGCAGCACCGAAACCTCGATACGCCGGAGGTCGGCGAAGTCCGAGCCGAGAAGCACCATCGCCGCGGAGTCGTCTGCCCCGTCCCATTTGGCAAGTATACCGTGCTCGGCCGCCTGCAGCGTCGAGCTGTGTTCCGGCACGACGATGACTCGGCAGCCAACGTACAGCGACGGAAGGCTGCCTCCCGTGACGCAGAAGGCGGCGACGGCACGCAGTGCCGCGGGAAGCAGCCCGTTGTCGGCAAGCAAGACCGATCCGCGAACTTCCTCTTGCAGCGTGCGGACGACGCCCGGCACGTCGAGCAGGGCGCGACGCAGCGCTGCGTGCACGCTCTGCGCCCAGGCTTCCGTCACGAGGAGGTGCTGCGCGAGCGAGACCGCCTCGCTCGCAACCGCCGCGGACACGTGGGCGTTTCGCCACAGAGAGCGCGAGAAGCGAAGGACGGGCACGTCCCTGGCGACTTCACCGGCAAGCCCATCGCCGATGAGAGTCAGCAGAAAGTCGGCAAACTCCGGCAGCGCGGCGCTGGCTCCGGTCCCGCCGCCCTCGTCGAGGTAGAGCCTCGCCGCGAGCTTCTCTGGCGCGACGTGGGGCAGGATGTGCCGGAAGCTCCGCACGATCAAGCGAACGCACCGCAACGATCCGACGTGCAGAGCCCCAAAAAGAGCGGACAGCCATTCCTCCTGTCTCGCCAGGCTGAAGGCCAGGCCGGCTATTCCTGCAACGAGCTGAAAGAACAACGCGAGCGTCGAGTGCATCATCCCCTCGGCCATTTGCCACCCGTCGCTCGCCGTTGCGGCGCCGAGCACGCTCGCCGTGGCGTCGGTTAGATCCTCGCGCATACGTGCGGTAGCGCGTCGGAGGTTTATCTCGAGAGCTTCCATCGCAAACTCTTCCATCGAACTGCTGCTGAAGGTAGCCGGCCGGGTTGCGGCGCCGATGGTCAGCGTGCGGCCCGTCGCATCGGCGCGGCCGACGGTGCTCCGCAAGGGAAAGAGCGCCGGGGCGGCGGCGCCTCCGTCGCTCTTAGCCACGCGCTTTGCCTCCGCGTGCTGGGTTGCAAAGAGGCGGCTGACGAAGGTCTGGAACAGGAGCTGGAGCGTATGGGGCAGCTGCCTCGAGTCGCCGGAGCCCTCTCCGCCGAGCGTGTCGCGCATCGCGAAGGGCGAGTCTCGTGACGGCGTGCTCGGCTCGCTCGCGCGCACAGACTCGGACGCAGCGCGTGACGACTGCTGCTTCTGGGCCCAGATAGCGCCGTGCGAGTGGCGCGTCAAGACGTGGAGGGTCGGGAGTAGGCGGACCGCCTTGAGCACTGGCAAGTCTTGGGGTCGGATCTCGCAGTGCATGAGACACTTGAGCGACCGGAGCTGCTGCACGTCGGGTGGCTCGCACGCCGCGTCGCCGCGCTCCATCGCCAGCAGATTCACCAGCTGTTCCATGAGGGCGGCGAACGCCACGTGGAGCCTCCCGTTGGCGTGCGGGCCCGCGCAGGAACAGTCGCGAGAGTAGTGGTCGCTGATGCCGGCGTCGCTGCCGCCAGACGGCTGGAGAACCGAGTCGAGGGTAGCGAGCAGCTTGGACTGGAGCGGAGGCGCGTTGTCCACGGCCAGGAGGAGCTCACACACGGCACGGAAGCCCGCTGCGCGACTGCGTACAGCAAAAAGAGCACACGAGTCGGCATCAGCGTGTGGGGGGGGGGTCTGGGCGAGGTGAAACGTGCGCTGCATACAGTATGGACCACTAGTCACCTGTAGGCGCGGCACTGCTGCCGCTTCATCGACTGGACGAGTTGTTGAGGCGCCACCCGCGAAGCCACCCAGGCGCTGATCTCCTGCTCCAGCTTGCGGCCCTGCGAGTTGGCGCCGTCGTTCATGGCGTCCTTCCGCACCAGGTTGGAAAATAGCTTGCGCATGTCCGAGCCCATCGACTTGCTCAGGTCATGCAGGTCTCCGTCCAGTTGGCTGCCGCCGTGAGCAGTGTCCTGCGACAGGGCACTTTGCTTGGCGACGAGCAGCACAAACGACATGAGCCCGTGCAAGCCCTCGCCCTGGTCAGCCTCCTTCTGCTCCTCGTTTAGGGTCCGCGCGTGCGATTCGCAGAGGTCCGCAAACAGGGCCTTGGCACTGCGCCACAGCGCACGCAGCCGAGCCCAGTCGGCGTCGGAGACCTCGCCAGAAAGCACAGAGTTGTCGTCGTCGCCCAAAGTCGCGCCCAAATCGCCAGCAAGGCCGTTCCGCGCGCCGGACCCGGCCACGTCTGGGCTCGGTTCCGCGGCGATTCCTGGCTCGAGAAGGATGTCGTCGGACCAGGCGGGGTGAACGGCTTGGGGCGAGGGTGACCGACCGACCTCGACCGCTGCCGGCGCCTCGGCAAGGTCAGAGGCGCTTCGCTTGAGCAGGTCGTCGAGAAAGTCTTGCAGCGCAGTCATCTCCGCGCGGTCCATACCCGGCGGGCCGAACACCTCCTCCGTCACCGGCGCGGCGACGGCGTACTCTTCCTCAGCGGGACCGCCGGCCGCGTCCGCAGCGAGGAACTGGTGCAGCTCTGCGATCTCGCGCTGGGTCATGCCCGTCGCGTCCGAGCCCTCCTCGGCGAGCGTGTCGGGGTCTGTTTTTGGCGACGCGGCGCGCGGCGGGCTGGCGAGAGCTGGCTCCGGCGTGCCGCCGAGCGCTGGCTCCGTGGACTTTCGCGGGCTGCCGGGCGGCGACGGCGGCGGCGAGCCGAACCAGCCGCGCGCGCCTCGCCCCTTGAAGACTTGCGTTGCGGCGGACTGCGCCGTCTGGAGCAGCCCGTGGTGAGAGAGCAGACTGGCGAGCAGAGCGCGCTCGGCACGCGCGGCGTGGCCGTCCTCGTGCTCGTGGTGCTGCAGCTCCGGCGTGGTACTCAACATGTGCCGATGGAGCGCCGTGGCCCTACCACCGCCAAGACCCGCGAGGTCGTCCAGGAAACGGATGGCGCTCGAGTTTTGAGCCTGGTCGCTCTGCATCGGCTTGATGCCGAAGAAGGGGTGCATGAGCGAGTGCGTGGCGGGCAGCTGCAGGGGAAGGCCCCGCGCGAAGAGCGGCGACTGCAGCCAGTGGGCGTTTTCCTTCTCCTCGTCGACCACGGGCTCTGCCGCCACGAGCAGGCTCGCGCACTTGGCGCCGAGGTAGCTGAGGCTCGCACGCAGCTGCTCGAGCACGGGCGTCGTGAACTCGGTCGTCTTGTCGCGGCGCGACGCCGTCACGGCGATGCTGTACCCCCAGCGCTCGTGCGGCTGCGAGGAGAAGGGTGCGTGGACGAACTTGGCTCGCACCGAGTCGGCCGGCACCGAGATGGCCTGCTTAGGCCAGTTGCTCCAGGGCCCGCCCAGCCGCAGCGTCCGTCCCTGCAGCAGCTTGCCCTCCCTGTAGAAGCTGAGGGTGAGCCAGTCGCCCTCCTCCGTGCAGCACTGGCTATCGAAGCGGAGCTGAAGCTGCGTCGCGCCCGGCCACGAGCCCTGCTCGACGTGCGTGCTAGGTGCGACGGCGCGCGCCGGCCTCGACCGGCGCGACGAGTCGTCAATGCCGGGCTTGTACGGGTGGACCGATTGCAGGTTTGTATGCTGCGCGAGCACTGGCTCGTGCCGCATGCCGCTGCTGCGGAGCGCAGGGGCCGCGTCGGCGGCGAGGACACCTTTGAGCGTGTTGAGGAGCGGGAGGACGAGCGGGAGCAGGCGCTGCGCGTACTCGAAGGCGAAGGCGCTGAACAGGGCGAGCGAGTCCACCAGCCACGGCACGAGGCTACCTACAAAGGTGGGCGCGAGCTGCGCCTGGTGCTGAGCGAGCTGCGACTCGGTGGCCGCCGCCTCCAGCTGGTCGCTGAGCAGCGTGTTTGCGCTGCGGAGCAGGTCTTCCGCGATCTGGACCAGCGCCATGTTGGGCACGTCGCGGTGGTGGTTGCAGAGCGAGGCGCGCGCAACGAGCTCCTGCACCAGCGAGGCGAGTAGCCGCATGCAGGGCGAGCGTTCCTCCGAATAGGCGCCGAGCACGTCGGCCGACGCGAGGGCGTGCTCTGCTTCGCGCACCACCTCCGCCACCAGCCAGCGGCGCAGGCTCGCCTGTATCTCGACGAAGGGCTCGGGCTGCGCCTCGAGCCGGGCGGGGAGCAGCCAGCAGACCACGTCGGGGCTCGGCGCGTCTTCCGTGGGCACGACGAGCCGCGAGACGAAGCTCTGCGCGCCCACGTGCGCACAGAGCGCGCCGACGAGCCCGGCGAGCGCCGCGCTCGGCCGGCCGGCGTCGCGGAGGGCGCGCTCCTTGCGGACGCAGGCGTGCAGCAGCGCGAACTGGGTGCTCTGGCGCGGAAAGAAGGCGCGTATCCCGGCCGTCAGCAGGCAGATCACCTCCGCCTGGATCGACTCGCGCAGCTCGGAAGAGTCGTCGGCGGGTGGCTCGAGCAGCAGGGCAAAGAGGTGGTCGAGCAGCCGCAGCCGCACCTGCGGCTCGCCGGCGACGTCGGCGCCGGCAAACAGGGCCGCCGCGGCGTCGATGCCGCAGCGGTGGAAGAGGAGGAGGTGGACGGTGAGTATGCGCAGGGTGCAGAGCGTCGCAACGAGGTCGCGTGCCCGGCCGGTGGGCGCACCGAGCAAGTTGAAGAGCAGCGCGACGAGGGTGCGCAGCGTCTCCTTGCGCAGCTCGACCGCGATGGGCTGCCACATCTCGGTCGCCTGCTGCGGGGTGAGGCTCGCTGCATCGAGCGCGGCGCCCTCGGCCGCGTGGCTGGCGCGCACGCTCATCTCAACGAGGCCCCGTGCCGCCTGCCCGGCAGCCGAGAGGCCCATGGTACCGTGCGGCAGCAGCGGCATCAGCACGTGCTCGCGCTGACCGAGCCGCTCCCAGACGAGGGAGGCTAGCGTGGAAGCCCCAACGAGCACGTTGAGCGCCACCTCCTCGGCCGAGACTGTGTCCGTCTCGGCGGGCGCCGAAGGCCAGAGCGTGAAACCCGCCTGCTGGATCCAGTGCTCAAAACCCTGCCACACGCTGCACTCCCACTCCTGCCCGCGCGGGGGTACGCAGCGCCGCTGCAGCTGGTGGAGCGGTAGCGCGAGCGGCAGGGTGGCGAAGCCCGTCTTGCGGGCGTAGACGGCGCGCGGCAGCTGCAGCAGCGTGAGGAGCGAGCCACTAACCATGCCCAGCAGGAGGACCGACTCAGCGGCAAGCGCCCACACGCCCGCGGAGCCCTCGCCCGCGTCGCCCTTGCCCGCGCTGGGGGGCTCGAGGAGGATGCCCGCCAGCTGCGCGTGAAGCTCGTTGGGCAGCGCGGGCGGCGCGGCCGCCAGCGGCTGGTCGAGCGGCGGGAGGGCCGCGGCAAGAATCTTGCGTACCTTGCGCAGGTTGAGCTTGGCCGCAGCGAACAGCCGCGGCTGGTACGTCTTGGTCAGACCGTTGCGGCTGTGCTTGGAGATGAGCGCGATGTCGTCGCGCGTGAGCGGCGAGGCGGTCACGCTGCTGCAGCGGGCAACCGCTTGGCTCCGAAAGGCCCAGAGCTGCTCGGCGACGATGGGCTCTGGCTGCGGCGCGAGCAGCCTCCGCACCACGGCGTGGTGTATCTTCTGTAGGAGCCGGTACCGCAGGTACTGCAGCTCTTCCACCGGGTCGCGCTGGGCGCCCAGCGCCCTTTTGACGGAGGCCAGTGCGCTGCGCTCGACCGAACGCACCCATCGCCCGAAGCCCTCCTCGCCGCCAGGCGCGACGCCAATGCATAGCGACGCCAGGTCGTCCGCTGCGCCCGACGCCTCCTCGGCGTCGTGGCTGAGGTCGTCAGCGTCGTCGTCGTCCACGGCAGAGCTCCGCCTTCCGGCCTGCGAGGCGGCCTTCTCGCGTGGGTCGGTCCAGCTCGTCACGCACGCGGCGTGGTCGATGAAGTAGATGCGCCCGTTCTTCTCGTCCAGCCGCTGCTCCCAACGTGGAGGCAGCATTGGCGGCGGCATGACATCGAGCTCGGGCAGGGAGTTGAGCAGCACGCGCTCGAGCTCGCGGCTGGAGAAGCAGCCGCGCAGGTGCGCCAGGCAAAGCCCCTCCTCCTCCGTCTGAGAGGCGCCGCCCTGGCGAAGCACGGCGTGTTCGCCCACGGCGAACATGCAGTGCCGCCACAACCACGGCCCGCCGCACGAACCAAAAAGCGCGCAGTTTGCCTGTTAAAAATAGATCTGTAACGTCTTCCAGTCATCTAATGTATGTCTATCTGTCAGTCCTGTGTTTGGGAAATCGAAGTTTTGAGGTATTTTTTTTTTTAATATAAATGGTTAATAGAAGAAGCGACACCGACTTAGGCAACACGCAAAGCGCGCCGCGCGGTGGAGAGAGAGCGACTGTGTGCTAGACCGTCACGGCCGTAGGGGTTGGAGTCCGG
>Ga0209491_10007973_pt1 | contig 13678 bp, 11 predicted proteins | sample BON02_FD_187213 | JGI IMG/M metagenome (GOLD analysis project Ga0209491, IMG submission 187213) | Freshwater microbial communities from Lake Bonney liftoff mats and glacier meltwater in Antarctica - BON-02 (SPAdes) (version 2) | ecosystem: Environmental > Aquatic > Freshwater > Ice > Glacier... | reverse complement strand
ACACGCACACACACGCACACACACATGCACATGAATCACACGCACACACACACACACACACATACTCACACACGTACGCACACGCATGCACATACCTACATATGCACACGCACATATACATACGCACTCACACACGTACATGCACATGCATAAACGTACACACGTACGCACGCACGCACAAATACAAACGTACATACACACGCAGACAGACAGACAGAAGGACAGACAGACAGACAGATAGGCACATAGACAGACAGACACGCACACAAACACACACACATACACACGCACACATACACACGCACGCACACGCACACATAAACACAAACACAAACACACACACGCACACACACACACACACACACACGTACACACACACATACACACACGCACATGCACATAGAGAGCAAGAGAGAGAGAATGGGAGAGAGACACAGAGAGAGCTGTTCAGAGGAGACAGAGAAAACGTATGCCCGATATCTTCAATGCTGTGTATGAAATTTTAGGTAGATTCTTTCGCAGTTTCGGAAAAAAACTGCCCCCCCCTTGGTCTTTCATAATTGTTACCACAGTATTGAGAAGGGCTTTTGACCGCTTGGCTAGTGACCCAGCGAGCTCTGCAAGTTAGGATCAGATCTGATACCGAGGAACAGCTCGAGCACACTTGAAAAGGCGCTGTTCATCAGCGTGTGCATGTGTGTTGCAAACGCTAGCACTCTGTTACCTCGAGCAATCGTCTCATCTCGAGCAATCGTCTCATCTAGATCCGACAAGAACAACACAGCGTCCTCCCTGAAAGTCCTCTGACTTTTTGCTCTCTTCTGTTTTCTTCTTGATACTGTCATCAGGGCCCACCCATTCCCGAGTTTCCTTCTTCTTGAAAATAGCCAGGAGATGGTTGCAAGTTGGGTGTACATTACATTGCGTATCACATGAGGCTCGTCCTCGCACGTCTTGCACGTGTGGGTGCAGTCAAGATCATTCCATGAAAAGGATTGCCAGTCGTCTCCACTCGTTTCCAGACGCTCTGCTTGCTGTGCGCTGAGTTGCCCTGGAACCACAGCGAAGAGTGTAGAGAGAGAGAGTGCGTATGTGTATCATCAACAATGCATGTGTATATGGATGTGGATGTGCATGTACATGTGTAGGTATAGGTGTAAGTGTATATGTATATGTATGTGTATGTGTATGTGTGTGTGTGTGTGTGTATGTGCATGTGTAGTACGAGGACGTGCATGCGTAAATGTGTGATATATGTATGCGTATGCGTCAGTGTGTATATGGCGTAATTATTCCATAGTTGATGGGGCAAACCGTACAGGATCAGGATCATACATTTGATCGATTGGCGAGTCTTTAGATCTGACACTTTTTTCGCGCGTCGGGGATAGAAATGCACTCCTGCCAATTTTGGTCCATATGAATCAGTGAATGGGCGTAGGTTGTCATCATTGCGAGTAGAAATCATTTGACATCACCGTGACATTTTCATTGTAAACTGGGAAAAGAGGATCTTATGATCCTTACCTACAGCCGGGGCGGAGATGCAGAGCACGGGTAGCAAGGGTTGATTTGTGAAGACTGTCTGTTTTGTAAACGGCGTCGTGAATCTTTTCTGCTGGCTTCCTGCGAAAATTTCAGAAGTAAACAACGACAAATAGAATCTCAGTTAATTGGTAATATGCTCTCGCCTTGACAGAACAGAAATGCATGTTTTATTGATTACATCAATAAATTCACTGGCATCGAACTTGGTGCCGTTAGCACTTCTTTGGACACACACCACAAGTGCAAACTGACGCAGAAACTCCACCACACTGATTGATGCACCTGACGGGAACTCTGAAAATGGGCACAAGTTTGAAGGGTGATTTGTCAACACGGGCCGAGATGTTGAATACTTTCACATCATACTCTAAGCCTGTGCTGGGGTTGCGATCTTCTGCAGGCTCAGGGAACCGTCCTGCGTTCGATCGGAAGGAAGCTGAATAGATCCGCTTACTCTGAGAAACAGCGTCTGAGACTGAGGCGGACCCGCGCATGTTACCACTCTGCAACGGTTTTCAGCAGCAGTTGAATCGTTGACGCCCAAGAATGGAAAACTCCAAACGCCACGAACCTGGACAATCGACTAGGCTAGTCGATTGTCTACTTTTAACTATTGCCAGGTAGTCAGAGTCGTTCCGGATTTCAAACATAAAAGGTAAACGTGGCCAGTATCAAGATTATGGATTTGTCCGAGCCAAACGACAGCAAAACGTAGCTTCGAAACGTAGATATTTGCGGAACGTCTGAAAAGAGCCCTGTAGAGGCTGCGGATTGGTGACATTTGTGACATTTCTACGGTTTTTCGACATTTTAGGTTTTGCTAAAAAAACCAAAAAAAATACATACCGTGTGACAAAAACCTAGAAATGTCACAAAGTTCAAAATTGTGACATTGTGACATTTGGAAATGTCACAAAATGTCACAAAATGTCACACTTCTTCAAATCTTTGGTACAAAGCTACGTTTACCTTTTATGTTTGGATATGGCTCGGAACGGCTCTCAATAGAGCTTTACTGAGATCATGAGCACATTCATAGGGAAACGAAGGGTTTGGAAGGGGGGGTTCCTCACTTGGAGTTGAACACCAAAATTATGGGGGGGGTGGTGAAATTTAAGTGAGGAATTTCAGATTTGTTCCCCAGATACTTGGGGGGTTATTTTGCTCTCTATGAGCAAAATAAATGCGCACACGATGCGGCGGGCATAGGTGTCGCAAATCAGTGCAGGCACTTGCTCATATGTTGTGCCCTCGATTGACGTCTGCAGCCAGTTTTGCTTGATTCTACAACCTCATCGTGTTGCTGTACATTTTCCTCCAACGTTTGCGTCGCCATAGCGGAACAGCTTTGTTCAAATTCATGGCAGATCAACTTTGTTGAAGGCAAAATTTGGGACCACCCCTCAAAAACGACCCAAGAATGACCTAAATTGGGGGGTGGGGTCATCTTATGGTACAAATAAACCCCCCCTTCCAAACCCATCGTTTCCCTATGAACATATATTTTAGTCTATATAGAGTGTTGGCGAATTACAGTATAAAATTGAGTAACATATTATACCATTGGCAATTATCAATGGCCTCATTCCGTTTTTGTGAAACATGTTTACTACACATCAAGCTGTTCGTGGTCAACAAGAGTGCGATTTCTCCATTCTTGGGCGGGTTCTCAACCGTTGGTTTCATGAGATTTGAACCTGACAGATCCCTGGGCAACTGGAGGCCTCGTTTCTAATCTTCCTCACCCTCGGGTTAATAAAACAAAGCAACGCATAACCAATTCTCACTTCAGTGCTTATGGTCAGCTGGGCCTTGTGCTTTGTTTAGTTTTGTTTAGTCCTTTTGTGTATGTGCGCATGTATGTATCCGTGTGTGTTTAGTATTGCTAAGTTGGCGGGCAGTTCGCGTCTCCATTGGTATCCGCCACCAAATCGTTCATGGTTTTACCCCTCCCCCCGTCAAAACCAATACGTCAAACAAGGAATGGGTGGACGCGGCCGTTCGGTGGCTGAGGATGCGCCTTGTATACAGCTGGCGTAAGTCCAGGGATGCGAGCCAGCCCGTCAACTGGTAGAGTGTTAACCATAGATTGACACGTACGTGGTTTGTGCCTGTCTTTGGTATGCACGTGGTTTGTGCCTCTGCCCGTGTGTGATCATTCCCAGGGGGTTTACTTCCCTCCCAACAGGAGGCGGAGTATAGTTTTTTTGGGTTTATTCCGAAAAACAAACAAACAAACAAAGTGCTCTTGGTCAGCTTGATGTCAGCTTTGTCAGTGCTTTTTGTCAGTTTGTTGGTTCTCAGGAAAATGCGATTTTGTTCAAAAAGTGCTACAGTAAAACGACCCACCCAAAACAACCCCAGGAAGGGTCCACTTTTTGGTGATATGTAGCTAAACCATACTGAGGTCTTTTGTACGAAACATGGCCGTTGATTAAATTCTTTTGGCATCTTTTCAACCTACTCCTTCCTTTTCTTCCGGGGTTGTCAACCCCCGAATGTTAACCTGCTCACAACTTAATGGACTCAACCCGCGGGGTGGCCTGTGGACCTTGCGGCTTGTTAACTACGTGTTGTGAAGCGGGCAAGAATCAAAGGCGTACGCTCTAGGGCGGTGCAAGGTCCTGGCGATATCTCATGTCTTGCCATCGTGATATCTGTGGCGCCCTCCTTCAAATCTGTCCACATCCAACACGATGTCCTTCTCGACGCAGTGTGCTTGATATGCGCCGCACAGCCAGGATTGAATGATTTTGAAAGTCGGTTGACGAATTCATAAGAGCGCACTTTTTACCTGGATTGCGCTCTTACCAGGAGGTCCCAAAACGATTTAAAGGTCCCGCGGACCTCACTGGTAAAAGTGCAATCCTCGTACAAAGTGCGCTCTGATGGATTAGTCAATCCTACTTTCAAAATCATTCCATTGCAGACTAAACATCGCCAATTTTCACAGTGCTTTGGGTCGGTTTTGCCATTAGGGCAAAAAGACTCGAAATGGCACATGAGCTAAGGGGGGTTTGTTTTAAACTTTGAGTGATAAAATCTTAGCTGTTTTCTTCACTCACCTCGCTCGCACGTTGGGGATGTTGTGGAATTCTGAAGACTCACATCGCCAATTTTCACAATGCTTTTGGTCAGCTTTTTTGGTTTTCAGGAAACTGCGTTTTTGACGAGAAAATGCAGTTTTGTGATATCCAAAACACTCCTCGGAAGGGTCCGATTTTTGGCCAAATGGTGATTCTCAGGAAAATGCGATTTTGACTCAAAAAGTGCTAAAACGACACACCCTTCTTTTCAACCTACTCCTTCCTTTTCTTCTGGTGTTGTCAACCCCCGAATGTTAACAACTTGCTCACAACTTAATGGACTCAACCCGCGGGGTGACCTGTGGACTTTGCGGCTAGTTAAAGACGTGTTGTGATGAGGAAAATAACGCAAAGGCGTACGCTCTAGGGCGGTGCAAGGTCCTGGCGATGTTTCATGTCCTGCCATCGTGATATCTGTGGCGCCCTCCTTCAAATCTGTCCACATCCAACACGATGTCCTCCTCGATGCAGTGCGCTTGATATGTGCCGCACAAACAGGATTTTTCGCCTCGAGCACAATATATGTATGGAAAGTACTCCCACGATGCTAAATCCTGGCCACTCCGCTGCATCAGCCCAGCACCCGCGCCTTCCACTATCGCACTTCTTCATAGCAAGTTGGTAAAACGAACCCACAAAGTCTTGAACTTCTGAAAGTCAAGAAATCTGAAATAGCGGTCATACATTTTCAAATTCTTATATATTTCTCAAATCTCGTACAAACAAATTTTTCACAATTCAAGAGCTTCTGCAATCAAAATGGTCATCGGAATGCAAAATGAAATCCAAATTGGAATCAAGAAACTACTGTTTTCGATCTCTTTTCAAAATTTCAAATGAAAAGAGACCTAGAACAATAGTTTCATGATTCCGATTAGGATTTTGTTTTGTGTTCCGATGACCATTTCAAGTCTCATCTTCTGGGCTGTAACAATGTTGCTGTTGTTCTTGTCTCTTTATTAATTCAACTCAACCCCCGAGCCCAGAATGCATCTGGACCATGAAAGGAACCGCAAAGACGATATAAGTCCAAGTTGAATGGTATAAAGGGGTTTCCATGAAAACCTTGTATTTTTTCGGGAACCAAAGTTGCCAGATTTTTGATGGATGCGCCTCATAAAATAGAGTTCTTAGGTGCAATAGAAAGTGTGGCATATCTGGTTCCGTGGCACCAAAATTAAAAATGGCGGAAAACCTCCACAGAATTGACCGTCACCAGCCCAAAATAGGTCTGAATCCAAATTTTCTTGGATATCGAAAAGTAAGTGAAGAGGAACAAATATGCATATGCGGTTTGATTTGTAAAATGAGTTTGAGAAAAAGTTTCTGCGCCAAAAAGTGCATAAAATACCCATTTGAAAGCAGAGCCAATCTCAAAAGAGTGCGCCGTTTATGATTTTCGACCTCCGATCACCTCGAGACCTGGCTCATCCCCTCCGGAACAATACGGTCTAAACAAAATCTCGAGTTAAGCATCTGACGCAACCTGCCCTCGTACCACCTCTGATGGTGCTTACTTCCGCTTTGTCACGCTCTTTTCGTCTAAAAGGACAAGACAAAGTACAAAAAGCGATGGAATGGGGGCAGATTGCGTCAGACAATGGTTGACTTGACATTGTCTAGACCGGGTCGTTCCGGAGGGGATGAGCCAGGTTTGGAGGCGATCGGAGGTCGGGAACCATAAACGGCGCACTCTTAACCCTCAGCTATCTTCTGGCACTTATGAGCACACTTCATCCAGCTCACGAAATGTACCAGGTAGGATGATACGGACGAATTTTTTTTCGTACTGGAATAATGTAAAAATGAAACCGACCTATCGAGGAATGAACCTTGCAGATTATTTGATTGGAGGGTTCAGATCCACCCTGAAGGCAGGGTTGGGTTTTGTTGAAACGAACGTGCGAATTCAGTGGAATCCAGTTTACAAAGCATTTCATCGAATTTGTCTTTGTGGAAACGAACGAAGTGGTTCGAGTAATTCAAACGTGATCTTGACGCGGCAAACCTGCGGCCATAGCTCGAGCAAGGTTGCGGGAAGCAAACGCCGCGCGCTAGTATTTTATTTTTGCGTACAAATTTGGTATACTATTATGATATGTTCTTAGTATCAATATGTAGAGGAAAGTCGAATCTAAGTGTGTGCATGACCTCGGTACTTGCAAAGAGAATGCGGCCGCACAGTGCCGACTTCTGATTCAAAAACATGTTTGGCCGCAGAATTCCTTGGAAGTCGGCAATGCGCAGCCGCATTCTCTTTGCAAGTACCAAAGGCATGCACACACCTAGCTCTATCCCTCCTCTATATTTCTATATTAAGACCATATACTAAATTCGTACGGAAAAACCAAATGCTAGCGCTCGGCGTTTGATTCCCGCAACCCTGCTCGAGCGATGGCTGCGGGTTTGCCGCGTCAAGATCGCGTTTGAATTACTACTGAACAATTGGGTCGTTTCCACAAAGACGAGTTCGATGAAATGCTTTGTAACTTCAACGAAATTGGATTCCAGCGAATTCGCACTTTTGTTCGAACAAAACCCAACCCTGCATCAAGAGTGGACCTGAACCCTCGAATTTCGAAGATTTGTGCCTTGTGAATGTCAGTGTGAAACATTTCAGCAAACTTCATTTTGGTATCAGTAAAATTCATATTGAACTGAAATATTGGAAAACATTCTTGAAGTTTTCATCAATTGATTTCAGCGGGAAAAGGCGATGGAAACACTAGTTGCAGGTGTTCCTTCAATTTCATTCATTTCTGCTGCAGTGAAATCGCCCATATAATTCCTTGAAACCCTGAATTGACAAGTGTCAAATACTTGTGCGAACAGCTCAGCTTCCCAACCGATGGAACCCTTACCCAAAGGTTGTGCATTCGATACGAGCATGCAAACCAAAAACATTCGTGAAAAAGCTTTGCTTTTTTTTGCAACAATACTCTTTTGTAGACATGATGACAAAAAATCAAATTAATTTCCGTACCTCTGTCCGGTATTACTTGTGACTAGAAGGATCCTGCTGACTAGCATATTGCAGGATCCTGCTGATTAGCATGTTGCAGCTGTATCGCTTCTAGGATCCTGCTGATTAGCATATTGCAGCTGTATCGCTTCAGCCATTCGTGTAATATTCTGGTTTCCAGATGACACCCAAAAGGTTGTTTAAGGAGCATTCATTGATGGGGTTTCTACCCCGGTGATTTCTTGTAGGTTGATTTGTATCATGAGACGATAGTTATTGGGTTCTGTATGGGGTCGGCACCCTTTTTTTGGGGACTGTATTTTTTTTTGTATCCATACTACAAACCCTTTGATTTAGTCGTTCGAGATCAGGCTTCAATTCCCGGTGTGACCCATGTATTTCCGTCCAAAATATTGCAAGTGGATTCTGTTTTTGGTTTTGCGATTGAAAATTCTCGGAGGAACACCCTTTTTTTTTCGATCGTTTAAAACAGTTAGTAGTAGTACAAATTCTGGAAGTTACTGTTTATCATGTGAATACGGAACATTTTCGTTTAACAAGTTTTCGTTGGCGCTGTGAAAAAGTCGAAATTGGGGGCACTTTTTGGAGGTTCAAAAATCGATACAGTAAAAAGTTGTAATCAACTCTTGCAAATTGTACTACGATACAGAAGACACCTTCACAAGGAAGTGGTTCAAGGGATTTTTCGATATTCGAAGGCATGAAAAAGTTTTACTGTAGAGACACTGCCAAAAAGTGCATAAAATACCCATTTGAAAGCAGAGCCCATCTTAAAGCAGTGCGCCGTTCACGGTTCCCGACCTCCGATCGCTTCCAAACCTAGCTCATTCCCTCCGGAACAATACGGTCTAAACAACACTACGAGTCAACCATGGTCTGACGCAACCTGCCTTCGTACCACCTATGATGGTGCTTACTTCCGCTTTGTCATGCTCTTTTCGTCTAAAAGGACAAGACAAAGTCCAAAAAGTGATGGAATGGGGGCAGATTGCGTCAGACAATGGTTGCCTCGTGATATTGTCTAGACTGGGTCGTTCCAGAGGGGATGAGCCAGGTTTGGAGGCGATCTGAGGTCGGGAACCATAAACGGCGCAGTCTTAACCCTCAGCTATCTTCTGGCACTTATGAGCACACTTCATCCAGCTCAGTAAAGAAAACAACTTCTCACAATGTTTGGGCCCGAATTAATTCGAATTCATTAATTGTTTAATGGATTCATTAAAACTGCGCGAAGCGCGGTTTTTTTTTTTGCGGCGTCAGCCGCGAACTTTTGAAAACACTACATTAGTAGCGCGTCGGAGAGAGCATTTCCGGGGTTTTTGGCGATATTTTTGGTTGCTCAACTCTCTCCACAAAGAGGTGTTTTAGTACACAAGAATTCACTCGCTTCTTGTCAACGGTATCGTCACAGAGTCAAACCACACGATCTGACGTGTTCTTTCAAACATAGTGATCTGATTGCTTGGTCCCTTTTGAGTTGACACCCCACACATAAATACCTTTGAGGGAGACTCTGTTATGTCCAAGCTTGTTGTTTGCTCTCCACCGTCACGGTCACGCCGGCCGAGACTCGAATTATGTCAACGGAAGCGCTTCTCTCAAAAACGGTTTCGGTTAAGATTCCGCGGAGTGCATGAGCACCCGGCAGTCGCGGTACGAAATAGTTGGAGACGGTAGCGATGAGGGTAGTAGCAGCCACTGAATCGTTTTATTTTGCCAGAGGTATTGGCTCGCAGGCGTCGGTGGGCGCGGCAGTGGACGAAGAGCATTGAGCAGAAGAAACGGCGTGCAACCGAAAAAGAATAGAAATAAGTCCAGTATTTGTGACAATTATGTTACATGTGTTGACATACGTTGTTTCTAATAAATTGTTTTGGAATTGAAATGGTGTTCTGCGATTTGTATCTCGAGAGGTTTGATTTGACAAATGGTTTGTTATTTTAAACTTTCGTAATTACTGTTTGGTACAAATTGTTTCGTTGTGATCACTCAGTATTGGAGTTCAAATCATTTTCACTACTAATGCATTGGTAGACAGGATAAGAAACTTGAAATGAAATGCATACCCGAATGATTAAGAAGAGGATCTTATATGAAAAGAATGCGCTGCAGGCCAGATTTTTGATAAAACAAAATGCGCTGCAGGCAAGACTTACCAAACAAAATGCGCCGCAGGCCGGATTTTTTGACTAAGTCCTCATGGGTACTCTGTCTTGTTAATGCAGTAACAAAATCATTTTCCACGAATCTCAGCTCAGAATCTTCTTCTTTTAATTAACCTTTGGCCGGCCTATAGTACGTTTGTTTTCCCCACTGATCCAGCTCACGAAATGCACCTGGTAGGATGATACAGTCGGATTTGTTTCGGTACTGGAACAAACTAAAAATGAGACCGACCTATCGGGAAAAGACTCTTGAATCTTCCGGATTATTTTTTTGGAGGGTTCAAGTCCACCCTTAAATAATGTCCCATAATGGCAGCGAAGTGCGGTGCCGGAAAGAAGAGGACAGATCTAGCATGGTGTATGCTCTGGAGCACATGTTTTATGGCTGGTACATATGAACACCGACGCACTACGAGGCTATTCCACTTTGAGCATTACAGCTTCCGGCGCCGCACTACGCCGATACTGTCGAACAATATATAAAAAAGACACGAGTCCCAAGGGAGGAAATCAGCATCCGGCAAAGATCCTCACTGGGGATCACATAGGAGAGAGTGCTAGCATTTCATTTTCCTGCACGAATTTGCTATATGTTCTCAATATCAAAATATTGAGGAGTGATGGATCTAGGTATGTGTATGACTTCAGTACTTGCAAAAAGAATGCAGTTGTGCAGTGGCGAATTCCGATTTGAAAACGTGTTGGGCAGCAAAATTCTTTCAAAGTCGGCACTGCGCAGTGGCATTCTTTTGGCAAGTACCGAAGTCATTCACAGACCTAGATCTCACGCTCCTGTACTTTTCAATGTTGATCGATGATTGCTTTTATCACTTGAAACAGTAAGTTAGTACCCTTGCTTGAGAGTCTATGTAGCTCAAATCCATGTAGATTTGAGTTTGCAGATCCTTGGGTTTTGGCCGGAATCGAACCGACGACCTCGGGATTAAAAGTCTCGCGCTCCGACCAAGTGAGCTAGTTTCACATAGTCTCAGATGACAAAACACATACGAGATTCGTACGGCACAACAAAATTCCAGCTCTTGGCGTTTGCTTCCCACCGCTGAATTTGCTCGAGAGCGCTGGCCGCAAGTTTGCCGTGTCAAGATCACGCTTGAAGTACTACTGACGAATTCGTTCGTTTCCACAACGACGAATTCGACGAAATACTTCGTAAACTGGATTCCACTGAATATACACGTTTGTTCGAACGAACCCAAATCCTGCCTTGTTTAAATCGTTTGTTTTCTCTAAACACTGTATGAAGGGGGGGTCACGGAGGACCGTCAGAGGACTCTCAGGTAAGAAAATCTCTCCTAAAGATTTATGACGAGTATTAAACGACCCTTTTGTCCAGCCATGTTGTCGCGTATCCCCTCATACTGCCTGGATGCCGATGACCCGCATAGCACCACTGCCCTTGCCTCACTCTCTTACATTTGTTCGCAACCCTTGAGGGGCTCGGAAACGTTCCCTTTCTTTCAAAAAATACAGGAGTTTCGCAACGGTTCATGGGCCCGGGCCGGATGGCCCAAACGCCACGCGCTGGTATGGACGACTCCGCATGCAGAAGTCAACATTATCAGTGCTCGTTTGTGCTCATTTGCCAGGGAAGTCTTTCCATGCGCGGCACTTTCTTGATCAGGTTGCTCTCTCCCCTTAAAAATCGTGAATAACAGCCCCAACGGACTTGTTTCTTGGTTGTCTATGCTTCCGTGTCCGATTCCCAACTGTTTTGGCTGACAAGAGTACCATTCGGGTCCCTGAACCATTGCTGAGGAGAGGCCTGGGGCGGTCACTTGAGTGGTGGAGGTATGAATGTAACTTTCCTGAGCCCTCATGAGCCCCAACTTAGCGCAATGCATTATGTTACCTTAAATAAGATTGATCCAAGCTATATGGTTTCCGTGATGCTTTTTGATGCCCTCCATCAAAATTTCTTCACCCCGTCCTAGCCTCTTTCTTTCTGATCGACCAGAATTTCTCGAAAGGGCTGAGTTCTTCTAACAATTTTTCCCGGACTTGGCCCCTCAATAAATTGTGCACCAGATTACTACACCGATCCAGGCTTTTCTTTCGCGGAGATTAGTTGAGACACCACAATTCTAGAAATCTATAAGCTTTCATCTAGGAACCTCGGGTTGGGTTTTATTTCAACAACGTGCTACTCAGGCCGATTCCAACGGAACTCTACAGAAACCGAAATTCCAGCGATCTGGACGGGTCTTCCCCGTGATGTCAACATTTTCAGTTTTTGGGCTTTCTTACAGGCGCTCCGACTACGAATTTTGGCATATCTCGTTCCAGCAAAGCTACTGAAATATTTCTCACGAAGTGATAAAAGCAACATGAATCAATCAATCGAGAAACAGGGTTTTGACCTTCTTCCGAGGGACGGAGAATTCTATGGTAAACTGTATCAGAGACGATTTAAAACTAGCTCAGTTGGTCAGATTGCGGGACTGTTAATCCTGAGGTCGTCAGTTCGATCCCGGCAAAAACTCAAAAAACTGAGAACCCAAATCTACATGGATTTGAACTACATAGACCATCGAGCAAGGGTACTACTAGCCTGCTGTTGCAAGTAATAAAAGCAATCATTATTCATAGAGCAAGTTTCCTCTACGAATTTGGTAACCAATTTCGTAGTGCACTATTTGTACACACAGATTTTCAGAACTATTTTCGTCCCATGTGGAACCTTTCTCCAGATCGTGCGTCTGTCTTTCTTTGTGCTTTCGAAATGTTTGGTCAATGATGACATGGAGCAAACATATAAACCGTGAGCATTCCTGATTGGAACCAATATATGTGTAAGAACCAACATATGTGCAACATCAGTTTTCGTTTTCTCCGTAAACAAAACATGAACATTTTTTGAAGAATTCTCAATCAGTTTACAGCTTTATTAAGAATAAAATTCGTAGCCGCCAAACGTTGCGATTTGACGGGACGTACCAGCCTTGGAAAATCAGCATCTGTAGCGATCCGTAGGAACGGGCCTCAGTGGAATCCAGTTTACAAAGCATTTCGTCGAATTTGTTTTTGTGGAAACGAACCAATTGTTTGGTAGTAATCCAAACGTGATCTTGTCGCGGCCAGCCTGCGGCCAGCGCTCGAGCAGGGTTGCAAGAAGCAAACGCTGAGCGCTTGCATTCTATTTTCCCGTACGAATTTGTTATATGTTCCTGATATCAAAATGTAAAGAAAGGACGGATCTAGGCTTGTGTATGATTTCGGTACTCGCAAAGAGAATGTCGCTATGCAGTGCCGACATACAATTTCCTTGGAGCCCTGGTGTGTAACTGTTTGTGTTCAAGGAAAAAAAATCAAAAATCCTCTCAAGAATCCTTTGGTCATAACCAAGGGAAGCCTTCCTTGGACATTTCACAATGCAGGGCTCGGAAACCTGCCAAGAATAAAATGAGGTTTTGGTACCCATCCGAAGACCCGGGCAGGATGACCCAAACGCCGTGCACTGATACAATAGATTCCGAGCCGCGTGCAGAATTCAATTTATTGGTGTTTGATTGTGTTAAATTGCCACAGCAATCTTTTCATGTATGGAAATGCTACCAAAGATTTTTTTGTAGACCTGCATGTGTTAGGTCTTGGGTCCTTTGTGACGAAGATTTCGGGTTTGTACCCCCATGAAGAAAAACTGGAAAGAGGTGACGATCAGCTGATATCAGGTCCCAATACAACCCAAAACTCGATTTAAGTACTTCTGGACGACTGGACTAGAGAGATAATGTTGTTTATTGGAAAACCAAAAGGAAGATCACTGATGATCTCCAATGCAACTAATCCTTTAAAAGAATCTCGAAAAGAATCTCTATTGAGGTGTGCGGGTAGTACATCCATTTGTGTGTGGTTGGTTTGTGATCTCGTTGTGATGT
>Ga0209491_10007962_pt1 | contig 13690 bp, 6 predicted proteins | sample BON02_FD_187213 | JGI IMG/M metagenome (GOLD analysis project Ga0209491, IMG submission 187213) | Freshwater microbial communities from Lake Bonney liftoff mats and glacier meltwater in Antarctica - BON-02 (SPAdes) (version 2) | ecosystem: Environmental > Aquatic > Freshwater > Ice > Glacier... | reverse complement strand
GATGTGCTGGAGGAGGTACTTGCTGGAGAACTTGGGGCGGCGCATCTCGTCCAGGCCCTTGGCCTCGGCCGCAAAGCCGCGCGCCGCCGCCAAGCGGAGGGCGTGCCTGGCCGCCGCCGGGGTGGCGGCGGCGGGCGCCGACGCGGTCGCCGTCGCCGTCGCCGGGGCGCTGCTGTTGTTGCCCAACGCCGCCCGCAGGAGCAGACGCACGGAGCGCCGCATCTTGATGCTGCGAGCTAGGTGATTATCAGCCTGTCGCGCGTTTGTTGAGAGGATGATAAGGGGCGGGGGGGAGAATGGGGTGAGCGATTCAGTTTTTTGTTCACCTTTGATCCCGGCGCTCTCTCCTCTGTCGTCTCAGTCTCCGGCGTCCTCCTCCTCGTTGTACGGCGGCGCTCGTCTCGACAACGAGGCCCTGGTGGTGGGGCGCCCACCCCGGGTCGCAAAGACGAGATCACGACGGGTGTGGGGAGGGGCGGGATCATCGACGACCGCTCTCGTCCTCTTTCGTCGCGTCTCGTCAACAACACACAGGGCACTTGGTGCGCCGCCTGCGGTCGGCGTGATCACGCCGAATGGGTGCCTTGGAGGGGCCGAGAGGAGGACGTGCCGGGAAGGAGGGAAGAAGGAACCGCACCTCTGCTTGGGGTTTTCCTCGTTTTCCTCTTTCGCCCGCTGCTGCTGTGTTGAAAGGGGGAGGTCGCGCAAAGGCTGCGCAGATCTCGCGATCTCCGTGCGAGAAGAAAGGGGGCGGTCGTGTGTGTGGACGCGTAGAAGATGACGCAGAGGCGGGGGTGCGCGCGCGCCATTTGCTTGGCCGGGCGCGCCGTCGTCTCGGGGTCGGCGGGCGGTCGCCGCGGTTGCCCCGCCTTTCGGATGGGAGGGAGCGTTGTGCTTCGGTTCGACGAGAAGCGATGAGGGGGTTGGGACTCTCAACTTATCTGGTCTCATACGCCAGCAAGCCCTGCGACATGAGCATGGTCTGAGAGAGCACGAAAGAGGCCAGAGGGGCGCGCTCACTTTGCAAGAGAGGGGGGGCAGCGATAGAGGCGCCGGCGCCTGCTTGCGAAACGTTGGGCGCCGGATGCCGCTCGGGCCGGCGCTCGAGAGCCGGTCGAGACGGGAATACAATATTCGCCCCTCACACCAATCACACCAACAACATCGACAAGCCATCACTCCAGCTGCCGCGTCCAGTCGAACGGCTCGAACGCCTTGCGAAACGCCGCCGCCAGCGCCCTCTGCTGCTCGGGCGACTCGTGCCCCGAAGACGAAGGGCCGCCGCCGCCGCCCGGACCGCCGCCGCCAAGCCCCCCGCCGCCGCCGCCGCCCGCCGCCGCCGCCCCGACGCCGCCCCGCCGGCCGCCCGCCGCCTCGGGCGCCAGCCGCAGGCAGCCCGCGGCCGCCTGCCGCGCCAGGTTGGCGTCGAACCTGCCCTCGTCGTCCACCACGTGCAGGAAGGCGCGCGACCATCCGAACTGGGCGTACGCGTAGGGAAACCCGGGAGGGATGGACGCCCGCAAACCCTTTGAGAGGGGGACGTCGAGGCAGGCCTTGGACGCGTGCTGCGCCCAGTCGCTCTCCGCCTCGAGGAACGCTTGCCGAAAGACGAGCGGCGCGCGCGCGGCGGCGGCGGCGTCGAGCGGCACGGCGTCCATGAGGGCGTGGCGGCGGTCGCCCGAGAGGCGGACGGCCGTCTCGAAGAAGAGGACGTCGCGGGGCTGCGGGGGGGGGCGGGAAGGGGCGGCGGGGGCGGCGGCGGCAGCGGCGGCGGCGGCGCTCGGGCCGGCAACCGCGCCCGCTGCTGCGCCTCCTCCCGCTGCCCGGCCCCCCGCCTCACCCGACGGCCCTCCGCCCGCGTGCCAAAACTGCACAAGGCACTTTTGAAAGTTGCGGATCTCGGTCCACAGCGCGTCGTCCGCCGCGCGGCACGACGCCACGTGCTCCGCGGCCACGATCACGCAGTGTTCGGGCGCCAGGCGCCGCCGCGCGGGCGCCAGGGAGAGGTAGCAGCGCGTGCCCCACGCGACGACCAGCTCGCGCCGCGGCCTCGGCGGCGGCGTCGCGCCGCTCCCGCCGCCGCCGTTCCCGCCGCCGCCGTGCCCGCCGCCGTGCGTGCCGCCGATCCCGCCGCCGCTCCCGCCTGCGCCGCCGCCGCCGTTCCCCGCGACGCACCAGGGGCACGCCTCGACCGCGCGCTCCGCCCGCCGCATCCGCCCCGCCTGCCGGCCCCGGTCGCGCCGCGCGGCGGCCTCGCCCGCGTCGCCCCGGCGGTCGCGCCGCGAGACGCGCCGCGCCTCGCCGGCGGCGTCGTAGGTCTCAAGGCCGGCGTCGTGGTCATACTCGTCGTCCGGGTTCCGCATCTCCTCCGCGCGCCTGCCGCCGCCCGCGCGCGCGATGTTGCGGGCGGCGGCGGCGTCCATGTCGGCGGCGCCCGGGTCGTCGCCGAACTTGGAGCGGCGGTAGAGCTCAGCGACCGAGGGGCCGCTCCCGCCGACTCCGCCGCCGTTTCCGCCGTTTCCGTTTCCGTCGCCGTCGTCCGCGAAATAGCGCTCCCGCCGCCCGTCGCCGCCGTACCGCTGCACGCTCTTCGGGGCGCGGCCGCCGGGGGCCCCGTGGGCGCGCTCGACCTCGCGCACGGACTCGGCGACGCCGCGGCGGCCGAAGGCGCCGGGGGCGGCGCGGCCGTCCTCGCCGACAAACGGGAGCATCTCGGGAGCGCGCGGCGGCGGCGGCGGCGGCGGCGGCGGCGGCGACTGTTGCTGGGCGGCTGGTGGGGCGCCGCCGCCGGCCAGGCGGGCGCGGAGGGCCGAGGCGACGCTACGGTTGTTCTCGGAGGCGGCGGCGGCGAGGGCAGCACCGCCGGCGGCGGCGGCGGCGCCTGCTGCAGGAAGAGGAGGAGGCGCGAGGGGGACTACCGCCGGCGCAAGCGGTGGCGGCGCTCGGGCCCTTGCCTCCTCCTCCTGCCGCTGCTGCTGCTGCTGCTGCTGGAACCGCTCCATGAACGAGCCGTCGGCCGCGTGCTCGTTGAGCCCGCGCGCCAGCTGCTCGACCGCCGCCCGGCGGCCCCCGTCGTCGTCGTCGTCCTGCCTCTGCTGATGCTGCGGGCGGCGGTGCCCCCCTTCCCGCCGGCCGCCGCCGCCGCCGCCGCCGTCGTGGCTCCCTCCGCCGCCGCCGCCGCGGCTCCCTCCGCCGCCGCCGCCGCCGCCATGGCGCAGCGGGGAGCGCTCGCGCCCGGCACCACGCGCGTCATCGCCGCCTTCCTCGCGCTCTCGCCGCCGGCCCTCGCTGCTGCCGCCACCGCCCCCACGCCGCCACGACAGGCCGCCGCCAGAGCCTCCGCCCCGCTCGGCCGCCGCTGCGCCTGCTGCTCCTCCTCCTCCTCCCCCGTTCCCTGGCCGCCGCATCATTTGCGCCTGCGCCTGCGCCTCGGACCGCTCCGAGCGCACGCCGTCGAGGTACGCGGCCCGCGGCCGCCCCCCGGAAGGGGACCGCGAGCGCGAGCGCGACCGCGAGCGCGACCGTCGCCGCCGCCCTGGCCCTGGCCCCCCCTCCTTGTCGTCGCCGCCCTCGCCGCCGCGCGCCCGCTCGGCCTCGCGCCGCCGCCGGTGCGCCTCGTGCGCATGCGCCCGCGCGGGCGCCGCGCGCTCGGCCTCCGCGAGCGCCTGCGCCAGGCCCGCGGCCCCGCCGCGCACCCGCTCGCCCAGCAGCTCGCGGACGTCGCGTCCCTCGGCCGCCGCCTGCTGCTGCGCCCGGCGGAGCGCCTTGAGCCGCCAGCTCGCGCCGCCGTCGCCGACGGCGGCGGGCGCAGCGGCGGCCGGGGCCTGGGCGCCCGCCGCGCCTCCCCCTCCGCCGGGGGCCATGACGCGCAGGCCCGGGTGGATTGGGGGCGAGGCGCCGCGCTGCTCTGAGGGCGGCGGCTGGCGCGGCTGCTCGGCGTTGCGGCGGCGGGGCGGCGCCGGCGTCGTCATCCACTCCTCGCGCGCTGGCTGCTGCTGCGGCTGGTGCTGGTGCTGGTGCTGGTGCTGCTGCTGTGCCTTTTGCTCGGCCGCATCGCGGTCGCCCAGCTTGATGCCGGCCAGGAGGCCCGACATCGCGTTTTGTTGATGTGGTGGCAGGGATGTGATTCTCTCCCGCGGCTCTCTATGCGTGCGCGCTCAGCGTCGGAGGTCCACAGACGCGGTCATGATGATTGGAAACGCGGAAGCGATTGGGTTCAGAAGGATGCACGACAAGTCGGCTTCGTGAGACGTTAGATGATGAGCGCGAACAGAACAGAGCAGAGCACGCGCCGACCAACGCCCGCCGCCGCCAACGCCCCCGCCGCCAACACCCCCGCCGCCAACGCCCCCGCCGCCAACACCCCCGCCGCCGCCTTCCGTCGCCCCCCACCTGCCCACCGACGCCTGCGCGAACAGAACAGACTGCCCGCCGCGAACGTCCCCGCCGCCGCCGCCGCCTCCCGGTCGCCCTCACCTGCCCACCGGCGCCAGCGCGGCCGCGAGCTGGTGCGACGCCCCCGAGCGCGCCAAATGAGAAGACAAAAGCAAGGCGTCCACCCACGCGTCGGCGCTGTCGGCGTCCTCGGCGATCAAGAACAGGCCGGCGCCGCCTTCTTCGCCGCCGCCGCCGCTCTCGCCCTCGCCGCCGCCCGCCGTCCGCACCCACAGCGCCTCGCCCGGCGGCAGCGACGGCTCGGCGCAGCGCCACGCGCCGGTGACGCGCGAAAGGGCGACGGGAGAGAGAGCGAGGGTTCCGCCGCCGCCGCCGCCGCCGCCGGCCCCCCTGAGCGCGAGCGCCCCGCTGCCGCCGTCGTCGTCGTCGGCGACGCGCAGCGAGGCGTGGTCGAGCACGAACCAGCGCCGGCGGAAGGCGCCCGGGTCCTCGTCGCTCGCGCCGGGGGCCTGCTGCCGCTGCTGCCGCTCCTGCTGCTGCCGCTGCCCTTCCTGCAACCCCCCCCCGCCTGCCGCCGTCCCCGCCGCCGCCGCCAGGTACCCCGCCCGCAGGAAGGGCAGCGGCAGCATCTGCCGGACGACCGCCAGCGACTTGCGGTACACGTCCCGCGCGGGCCGGAGCGCGTGCGCCAGGCAGATGTACTGCGCCGCCGAGCCGTACAGGGCGCGGAGGGCGGCGTCGCGCCGCGCGCGCGCGTCCTGCCGCGACGCCGCCGCCGATGTGCCTCCCGACGCCCCGCCCGCGCCCGCCCCCCCTCCGCCGTTCGCCCGGTGCCCCGGCTCCGCCTGGGCCGCGCACGCGAGCGTGTAGTAGACCGTGCCGAGGTTGTAGCAGCCGCGGTCAAAGTCCGGCCGGGCGCGCAGGGCCAGGCGGAACTTGTCGAGCGCGCCGCGGACGAGGAGGAGCTGCTCGTGCTGCTGCCGCTGCTGCTGCGCCTGCTGCTGCTGCGGCGGCGGCGGCTCCCCCGACGCCACCTCGCCGCCGCCCCCGCCCCCGCCGCCCTGCCCCAACTCCTGCAGGACCAGCGCCCAGTTGTTCAGCGCCTGCGGGTTGCCGGGGGCCTCGCGCAGCGCCGCGGCGTACTGCCGCGACGCGCGCTCGAGGCACCGCCGGGCGCCGACCGGGTCCCGCCGCCGCAGCGCCGTGGCGAGGGTCGAGAGGGCGACGCCGTAGTTGTAGCGCACCGACTGCGGGCGCGGCTGCAGGGGGGCGTCGGCCAGCGCGCTGCGCCTCGCCGACGCGCGCATGCCCTCCGAGGTGTTGCCGCCGCCGCCGCCGCCGCTGCCGCCGCCGCCGCCGCCGCCTTGCCTCCCTTGTTCTTCTTGCTGTTGGCGCTGCCGCTGCCGCTGCTGCGGCGCGAGCGCCCGCGCCGCCGACGCGTAGGCGTCGCACGCCGCGCGCAGCAGGACGACCGACGCGGCCTCGTCCTGTTCAGCGGCGGCGGCGGCGGCGACGGCGGCGGCGGCGGCGACGGCGGAGGCCCCTGCTCCTCCGTCTACGCCGCCACCCCCACCCACCCCTCCGCCGTCTTGGTCGCTCAATCCCCGGCCGATGCCCGGCCGCAGCGCCAGTTCCTGCAGCGCGAGCGCGAGGTGGTGGTGCGCCTGCGCGTCCCCCGAGTCGCCGGAGGAGGCGGCGGCGGCGGCGTGCTGCGCGACGGCGCAGGCTAGCTCGCGCGTGTGCGGGTCAGCCCCGGGCGCGCGGCAGCAGGGCGACTCGAGGATCTGGCGCGCCATAGGGGGCAGGGTCGACGGCAGGGGCGGGACCGCGAGCGGCTCGCGGGGTTCGCGGGCTGCTGCTGCTGCTGCTGCTGTTGCTGCTGGTCCTGCGGCGCCCCTGTCGCCGGCGTCGTTGTCCGCCCGACCGCCAGTAAGCGCGGCCGCAGCGCGCGTCAGCTCCTCGCCGCCCAGGAGCGCGCGGAAGCCTGGGATTCGCGACTCGAGGAGCTGAGCTACGGGTGATGACGATGCCATGATGCTTTTTTCGAGCCGCGCGCGTCGAAAAGGGGAGGAGAGTTCACACGGACGTTGTGCGCGCGTCTCTCCTACCGCGCCTGTTCGTGTTCGTTCCCCGCGAGAGGTCGTGCTCCTAGTCTGTCGTGGTCTTGTTCGTGTCGATCACGCGAGTGTGAGGAGAGGACAGAGACCCGAGCCCTTACACTTTCGAAGAGGTGTCGTCGTCGACGGCGGCACGAAGCGGGCGCGCTGGGGTGGCTGCGAGGGCGGCGGCGGCTTGGCCGGGTCGCCGGCCTCGAGGTGGGCCCCGGCGCCGGGCAGCGCGCGCGCGGCGGCCAGCGCCTGGCGCCGCGCCGCGGCCACCGCCTGCCGCTGCCGCTGCTGCTGCTGCTGCTGCTGCGACGGCGCCTGCGCCGGCGGGAGCGGCAGCGGCAGCTCGAGCGGCGCGGGCAGCGCGGCCTCTGCAGCGTCAACCGCCGCCGCAGGAGCGGGCTCGGCAGCAGCAAACGCCGCAGGAGCAGCGGCAGGCCTGGGCGGGACCGCGTGGAGGGGGCGCGGCCGCTTTGCGAACCCCCCCCCAATCGCACTCCTCACTCTCACCCCCGCCGCCCCCCTTTGTCCTCCTCCTCCTCCGCCGCCGCCAGCACCGCCGCCGCCCCGACCTCGGCCGCCCCCAGCCCCATCGCCACGAGCGCCTCGCCCAGCGCCCGCCGCTGCCGCGCGTCCAGCAGCCGCCGCTTCTCCCCCGCGCACCGCGCGAACGACTCGGCCCAGGCCCGCGGCGGGCGGTACCCGAGGCGCCGGAGGCCCTCGCCCGCCGCGGTCAGGTCGCGGCCGTTGCAGCGCGGCAGGCGGCGGCCGAGCGCGCCGAGCAGCGCCTCGACCCACTCGCGGTTGGGGCGCACGCCGAGGGCGCCGAGGGCCCAGAGCGCGTGCGACAGGGAGGTCGGGGATGCGCGGGGGAGCTCCGAGGCGACGGCGCCGAGGACGGCCGCCCACCAGCGCAGGTCGGGGGCGCGCGGCGGAGGAGGCAGGGGGGCGGGAGGAGAAGGAGAGCCGTCGGGGCCGTCGCCGCTCCCTCCCCCTCCCCCTCCTACTCCTCCTCCTGCTGCTCCTCCTCCGCACACGCGCGCGACGCCCCAGAGCAGGGCCCCGAGCTGCGCGTGCGAGAACTCGCCCGCCGCCGCGGCGCGGCGCGTGGCCTCGAGGAAGGCGCGCCACCAGGCCTCCGGCGGCTTCGGGGCGGAGCGGCAAGAGGCAGCGGCGGCGGGGGCGGGGGCAGCAGTGGCTGTGGCGGCTGCGGCGGAAGCGGCGACCGCGGCGGCGGCGTTGGGGCTGGGCGAAAGCGCGCCCAGGGCCCACGCCATGTTGGCTAGGTCCTCGGCGGACAAAGTTCCCAGCGCGGCGCTCGCGCCGTCGCCCATCGCCTCGTCGCCGGAGCCGTCCTCGTCATCGTCATCGTCCGCCAGAGCGCGCGCCGCCGTCGGCCGCAGCACGCGCGCCGCTGGCGCCGACGCCAGCAGGCGCTCGGCGAACCGCGGCTCGGCCACGCGCGCCGAAGCCCCGACGCGAGCGCACAGGCGCGCGAATCCCATCAGGGCCATGGCCACGTCGGCACCGCGCCAATCGCCGCCCTCTTCCCCTCGCTGTTGCCCGCCGCTGTTGCCGCCGCCCGCCGCTCGCGCTCGCGCGCAGTCCTCCTGTTCGGCCAGCGCGACCAGCCGCCGCTGCAGCGCCCGGGGAAGGCAGTCGGCGGGGTCGACAGCATCGGCGGCCAGTCCGCCCGCGCGCCAAGACCAGTGCTCTCCGTGCGACAGACGTCCCAGCGACCACAGCAGCGTCGCGGCAGTCCGCGGCGCGAGCGTCGGCGCGGCCGCGAGCGCGGCGGCCTCGAAATCCCGCGCCCAGCCGGCGTCGGGCGGCGCCGCGCGCGCGACGGCCATGGCCCACAGGAGCGTCGACTGCTCCTGCCCGGACATCTCGGGCACGCCCAGCGAGGAGGACCAAGAGGCGGACGACGACGACGCGAGAAGGTAGGGCTGCGCGGCACGCGCCGCCGCCGCCCACCACCCGGGCCCCGGCGGCCGGCGCATCGCCGCGAACCCGCCCGCCAGCGAGACCAGCTCGCCCGGCCGCATGCCCGCGAGCCCGGGCTCCGACGCCCGCGCGAACGCCTCGGCCCACCCGCCCGAGGGCTTGACGCCGAGGCGGCCCAGCGCCCACGCCGAGAGCGCGAGGTCCTGGCCGTTGAAGGAGCCCCTCAGGCCGGCGGCGGCCGCCAGCCACCCGCCGACCCACGCGTCGCCCGGGCGGTGGCCGAGGTGCGCGCAGGCCCACAGCACGGTGGCGAGGCCCTGGGGCGTGAAGTCGGCGAGGCGGTCGCCGGAGCGGCGCACGAGGTCGACGCAGACGGCGCGATGGCGCGCGGCCAGCGGCGTCGTCGGCGGCAGCGGCGGCGGGTGGGAGCCGGCGCGCTGCTGCTGCTGCTGCTGCTGCCGCTGCTGCTGCGACGGCGGGGCCGGCAGCGACGCAATCCAGGGCCCCAAGCGCGCCAGGGCCTGCATGCACGACGAGAGCTGGCGCGCCTGCATGTCGGGCGCGCGCGCCGCCGCGAGCTCGAGCGTGGCGGCGGCGATGTCCCGTTGCCTGGCGCGCGCGGCCGCCGCCACGGCCGCGGCGGCGCGGGCGAGCGGCGACGGCGCCTGCTGGGGCTGTCGCTGCGGCCGCTGGGGGGTGGGGGCGTGGCGGGCCAGGGCGGCGACGGCCGCGGCCACGTGGATGGCGTCGAGGGCGTCGGCGGGCGTTGCGGTCGCTCTTGTTTCTGCTGCTGCTGCTGTTGCTGCTGCTGTTGCTGCTGCTGTTGCCGTGGCGCCGCCGCCGCTGTCGCCGTCGCCGCCCGCCCCTGGCAGCAGACCTGCGGACGTGAGCACGTCCACCAGGTCGTCCAGAGACGACGCCTCGCCGATCTGGCGGGTCAGGGCGCGCGCGGACGAGCGGCCTCTGCCGCCGCCGAGATGGTGGTGGTGGCGGGGCGGCGACGGGGACGCTGCTGCCGCCGCCGGCGCGGCGCCGCCGTCCTCAGAGGGAGGGGCGGCGGGGCTGCCGGGCGGCGCGGGCGGCGGGAGCGGCGGATGCGGCCTCGCCGCGGGGCTCTCATGCCCGTCCACAGGCGGCCGAGAGGGCGTCGTCGGGCTCCGCCGCTGCTGCTGCTTGGTGCCGCGCGCCGCCGTCGCGACGGCCGCCGCCACGAGTGACGGCGGCCGCTGAGGGCGGCACAGGGGCGGCGGCGGCGGCGGCGGCCGACATGGCGCACCGGCGCCGAGTCCTCCTGTCGCTGCTCGCCGCCGCGCGCCGGCCGGCACGTGCGTCGCGGCACCCCGCATCATCCCGATCAATCGGGCCTAGCGCGTCATTCCTCGCAGGAGAGGATGTCTCGGTGCGTTTTCTCTCTCTGCTCGCGGAAGGGGAAAGGTGTCGGCTCCGTGGGGGGTTCCCTCTTGATGCTTCGTTCGACGGTCCGAGTCTCAATCCGGAATGAGTGACGTTGACACGTTTGGATTCTAGTAAGGGCGAAAGGTGAGGGGAGCTGGTGGCGTGCGTGCGCGCACATGACCAAGCCGCCGCCGCCGCCGCCGCCGCCGCCGGTCGCCGCTCCGGCCCGCCGTCGCGCAGCGGGCCCGATCCCAATTCTCACCCCCCGCCCGCGCACAGCAAGTCGGCGACGTCCGAGGCAAACACGTGCACGCGGTCCCTCCTAACAAGCATCGTGGCTGCTCGCACCAGCGACGGCCGCCTGGCAGGTGGGGGCGGCGGCGGCGGGCCGGACAGGCAGCCTGGTGCGAGGGCGAGGAGGGCGCCGCGGGCGAGGGCCGGGCGCGGCGGGGGCGGCGGCGTTGGCGGCGCGCCGACACGGGACCGCCGCTGCACGCGTGGAACGCCGGGCGCGGCGGCTGCTGCTGCTGGCAGGGGTGCCGGCGGCGGATGTGGCCGGGGGCTCGCCGCGAGCGGCCCCAAGCCAAAAGCGCGGCCGCCAGCAGGCCCCGCCGCAGCCCCTCCCCCTCGCCGGTCGGCCCTCGCGCCGCCGCCACGGCCGCCGCCGCCGCGCGGCTCCCCCAGGCGCCGGTCCAAGCGCCTCAGCGCGGCCTCGAGGGCGGCCTCGCGGCGCGCCAAGGCGTCGTTGCCGGCAAAGCCGTCCCTCGTGGCGGCGGCGGGCCCGCTGGCCAGGAGCCAGGGAGACCCGACGCAGGGGGCGACGCCCGGCCGCCGCGCCGCGGACGCGCGAGGCGGAGGCTGGCAGGGCGGGGGCGCGGCGAGCTCAGGGGCGGAGGCGGCGGCGGCCGCGACCGCCGCGCGCCCCGCGGCCGCCGCGCGCCGGTGCTGCGCCTCGAGGCCCCGGATCATCTCGCGCCGCCGCTCGCGGCGCGCGTCCACGAGCCGCAGCAGCGCGTCGAGGCGGGCGCGGCCGCTGGGGGCGCCTCCCCCCGCGGAAATGGCGACGTCGACGGCAGGGGCGGTGGCGGGCGGGACGACGAGGGGGTCCGCCGCCGCCGCGGCGCCTGGTGTCGCTGCTCTTGCTGCGCTCGTGGCCGCGGGCGTTTGCGGCGGCGGCGGCGGCGGCGGCGCCCTCGCGACGGCCTCGGCGCCGAGGATTGACGCAACAGAGGAGGGCGGGGGGCGGAACCGCCGCCATCGTGCCGCCGCCGCCGCCCGCGACGCCCCCCCTGCCATTGCCGCCGCCGCCAGGCGGTCGCGCTGCTGCTGCCCGTCCCCTCCTCCTCCGTCCCCGCCGCCGCCGCCCGCCGGTGCCTTGTGGAGCGCCCGCTGCTGGTCGCTCGCGGGGCCGCCGCCGGCGTCGTCGGGGTCGTCCGCCATCTCTCCGACCCCCGGGGCTTTCAAGGCGCCGCCGTTTTGACCGTTGTTTTCCCCGCCGAGCGAGCGCACCTGTCACGTTGTGTTTTGTTTCGCGCGTTTTGTGTGTGTGTTGTGCGCGTGTGTGAGCGAGGGACTCTCGCGTTCGAGAGGAGCGCGGGCTATGTGTGTGTATAGGCGACGCAAGTGGTCGTGACGTTTAAAAGGCTCGGGCCGGGGACGACGACGATGATGGCGCTCCCAGTGCCTGCCCCTCCTCCCTCTCTCTTCTTTCAGCCCCCCCCCCACCCCCAATCAATCGCACACTTGCATCGCACAGACATCTAGACCCTCCCTTTCCAACAACTCAACAGCCACCATGCAGCTCGCCGCGCAGACCCCCGCACGGGGCGCGCTCCGCCAGCAGCGCGCTGCGGCGCCGCGCACCACCACCGTCGTGCGCGGCCCCACTGCCGTCTCCCCCGCTCGCCTGAACGCCCGCGCCCCGAGCGTCGTGCCCCGCGTAGCGTCGATGGAGATGCCCGTGGTGGAGGAGCGCACCTTTGCGCGCAAGGCGGTGAGTGCTTTGTGACGATCCGGCGCCGCTCGGACGCGGAGCACGGGCGCGTGATATGGATGGAGCAAAAAGGAGGGAAGGAGGGACAGGAGCGCTCGCTTGCTCCAAAACAACGCCGCAAAAAACGACCACGCACGCCGCGCCGACCCTGGGCCACGCGCCCCGCGAACGCGCGCGCCGACTTGATCCGTCGACCTCGACTGCAATTGGCGCGTGTGCCGCGGAGGACGGCGACCCTGGCGACGGCGCGCGGGCCCGGTCACCCCGCCTTGCGCGCGCCGCCGCCCGCCGCCGCAGGTTCACGTGTGGTTGCGCCGGTTGCGCGCGCAACGGCGGGGCCGCCGCCCTCCTTGCGCCGCCGCCGCGCGCGCCGCCGCCGATGCCGCCGCTGCCCTTGCGCCCCCTCCCCTCGGCCCCCGTCCGCTCATCAAAGAACCCCACCCCTCCCTCCGACAAAACACACAACACGACCCTCCCTCCTCCCTGGCACGACCCACGAAACACAACAATCCCCCCCCCCCAAAAACAAACCAAAAAACGCAAACCGCAGGACGGGTCATTCGACCTGTCGGCGCCGCCGCCCTTTGGCCTGGCCGACCTGCGCAACGCCATCCCCGCGCAGTGCTGGCGGAAGAGCACCGCCCGCTCGATGGCCCACCTGGCCCTCGACGTCACCATCGTCATCGGCCTGGCGGCCGCCGCCATGGCCGTCAACGCCTGGTGGAGCTGGCCTCTCTACTGGGCGGCGCAGGGGACGATGTTCTGGGCGCTGTTTGTCGTCGGCCACGACTGCGGGCACCAGTCGTTCAGCAACAGCCGCGCGCTCAACGACTTTATCGGGCACCTCACGCACTCGTCCATCCTGGTCCCCTACCACGGGTGGCGCGTGTCGCACCGCAAGCACCACGGCAACCACGGGCACGTGGAGAACGACGAGTCTTGGCACCCGACCACGAAGTCCCAGGTGGAGAAAATGGACAAGTGGGGCAAGCTCGGCCGCCTCAAGTTTCCCGCGCCGCTGTTCGCCTACCCCTTCTACCTGTTCAACCGCTCGCCCGGCAAGGAGGGGTCGCACTTTGACCCGGACTGCGACCTCTTCGTGCCGAGCGAGCGCCGCATGGTCCTCACGACCAACGCCTTTTTGGCCGGGTTTGCGTGCGTGCTGGCCGCCTGCACCGCCAAGCTCGGCGTCGTCGCGATGCTCGGCCTCTACTTTGTCCCCTACTGGGTCTTTGTCGCGTGGCTCGACGTGGTCACCTACCTGCACCACCACGGCCCCTCGGACGCGCAAGAGCAGATGCCGTGGTACCGCGGGGAGGAGTGGTCCTACCTGCGCGGAGGGCTGACGACGATCGACCGCGACTTTGGCGTCTTCAACAAGATCCAGCACGACATCGGCACGCACGTGGTGCACCACCTGTTCCCGCAGATCCCGCACTACCACCTGGAGGAGGCGACGGCCGCCGCGAAAAAGGTGATGGGCCCTTACTACAGGGAGCCCGAGCCGAGCCCGGGCCTCCTCCCGACGCACCTGATCGCCCCGCTGGTGCGGTCGTTCGGGCGGGACCACTACGTGGACGACGCGACGCCCGGGCGCAAGGGCGAGGTGCTGTACTACAAGAAGCTCGAGTCGCTCTGAAAAGGGTTGCGAGAACTTTTTACGAGGCGCCGCCGCTGACGCCGCGGCGCGCTGCCCGTTTTTTTATTTCCTCTTTCGAGCCCTTGTTTCCTTTGTTTTCTTCCCCAACGAACGAACCCTTTCTTTCGCCCTGGACGTTTGTCTTCCCACGCATCCTTTTCCATCGTCCGGCCGGAGACCCCTTCGCCCCCACCCAAACCTCGCTGGCCCTCTCGT
>Ga0209491_10007961_pt1 | contig 13692 bp, 10 predicted proteins | sample BON02_FD_187213 | JGI IMG/M metagenome (GOLD analysis project Ga0209491, IMG submission 187213) | Freshwater microbial communities from Lake Bonney liftoff mats and glacier meltwater in Antarctica - BON-02 (SPAdes) (version 2) | ecosystem: Environmental > Aquatic > Freshwater > Ice > Glacier... | reverse complement strand
AATAAAAAATAAAAATAAAAAAAATAAATTTTAGAGTCTCACAAGAATATTAAAAATAAAAAATAAAAATAAAAAAAATAAATTTTAGAGTCTCACAAGAATATTAAAAAATAAAAATAAAAAATAAAAATAAAAAAAATTTTAGAGTCTCACAAGAATATTAAAAAATAAAAATAAAAATAAAAAAAATAAATTTTAGAGTCTCTGTCTGTTACCTACTTACATATGTTCTTGAATATATTGTCTTGCTTCTTTTCTTAATTTTGTGAGTTTATTCTCTGTTTCAATAAAAATCATTTTATAATTTATATGATGTATTTTTGATGCATAGAATGAATCGACATTAATAGACCCAAGTTCATCAATGTATTCTTTTAACTCTGTCTCACTCACTCCTACCTCAGATTCATACACAAACTTTAAAATCTTTCCAATAATTGACGTTGCCCCCCACCAATTGTTGATTAATTCATGCATTCTCTCTTCTGAGCATACTTCTTCACTTTCTTCACGTGCATACTGTGGTTTTAATCCCAACTTTGCTCTGTCTAAAGGTCTTGATAATTTTTTATTCAATATGATTGTCTCCATTATTTCACTTGTCACAACACCTTGATTTTTTTGAATTTCTCCAAGATACTGTTTTTGATTTTCATTGTAGTTGATATAGTTATCTATCACATCTTTAGAGGCATACAATCTTCTCACTAGATCGGGTCTGGCAGTTCCAGTAATTCTCCCAATCGCTTGTGATAAAGCCACAGCATGCAGAGTGTTACCTGGTCTGTAAATCATAGTTGTTGCCGCAACTGTATCTAAAGACTTTTCAGATGATACGAATGATATAGCCCTGGCAATGAGATCCATTCCAATCGTCACAAACACACCACATCCAATGTCTTTACAGATTTGATAGAAATCTTTAATGGCCATCCCCTTGATGTTCCATACGTTTTTTGTGTCGTTTGTGCTTTCATCAGAGAATTTGATTTTTTTGTTGCCCTTGACTTTATTGTTTAGTTTGGCAAATCTGCTCAACACTGATTGGAATTTTTCATTATTGACTCTGGCAGTGATACCATTTCCATTGTATGTATTTACGACACACTCTTTGATGTAACTACATACCGATACAAAAGTTGGGTCTTGGCCGTCGCATATTTTTCTATCAACACAGTATAATATCACACCATTTTCATTTTCCATTATTCTTCTGTTTTGTTCACGAATGAGAATCTCTGGGATTTCGTTTGGATCTTGCATTTCACAGTATTTTATCGTATCGTATCCAATGTAGTTGTTAGGAACAGTCAAACGAATAATATGTTCTATTTTATACTTGTACACTATATTCTCAGGACTAGCAGTGACAAACACTCGCTTGACATCTGTTCTTTGTTTGGGGAAATATTGGGTTAAACGAAGCCATTCTTTATGGCTCTCACTCTGATCATCATTCAACTCTTCAACGTCGATATCTTTTGATATGACATCGCCTTCATCATGGATAATAACTATTTTTTCAAGTTTTATATTTTCCAATGTTGTGATAACAACAAATTGTTCTTTAACTTTTTTGATTTGAGTTGCATTGTCCAAACAAAATACAACTATTTTTTTATTATTTTGCAAACAATCCTTCAAAATTTTTCCTAGTTTGGGGTTACATGCCTTGACAAGATTGACATTTTCACTATCAAACTCGTTACGCATTCTGGTGTAGAATTGATCGAGTTGATCTGTTTTGTTGTCACAAGATACAATTATCGGAATATTTACTTCCAAACATACAGTGATAAAATCTTTGGTAGCATCTGTTTTCCCAACTTGTGTTGCTGATGTAATTAAACAGTTGAGTAGATTGCTTTCAATAAATTTTTTAGCAGATGATTTGACGTTGTGTTCTTGATTGATTATTTTGTTGGCAAAGTCGTTGACGTTCATATTGTTGCGAAGGTAGACATTATGACTGTTGAACTTTTGTTCAATGTCTTCACGTTTTTGGACGTAAAATGTTTCTTTAGGATACTTGTAGATCATTTCGTTCAGGTCTTTGAGCTCTTGTTCGAGTTTGGATAAGTTTTCAGTTGATTGCATATTCACATTTATCTCCATTTCTGAAATATAATTCATTTTTTATGGTATTAGGAAAAGAAGAATTATAGACATTTCTGGTTTAATTATCATTTAAATTAAAAAGCAACTATTTTCAATATTAGTCTTTATAGTATCAAAACTGAGGTACATTAGAAAAAAATTGTTAATCTTACATTTTTTATAATGATCTATATTATTTTCGTTTACAAAATTTTTTGACTTTTCGTTTATACCAAGAATTACATCAAATATAATTTTATCAATGTTTTTTAATTGGAAATCTATTTGTAACTTTGATAGTACATTTTCAATAAAGATATCTCTGTTGAAATTACATTTCCATGGGTTTCTAGAAGGGCTTATACAATTTTTGAATTTTTCGCACATTTTATTTATTACACTATTGCAAACTTTAATTTTTAGTTCATTGTCTTCTTCAAGATATAACCAAGGTAAAGAAACTGATGAATTAATTCTTTTGAAATCTTCAATAGTTTTATTTTCATTACAATTTACAAGAATCTTACAAATAACTTTCATCTCTGGATTTGCAGCCATTAATCTATGTATCCCATCATATATAAACAAAATATCTCCATTTTCCCACGCAGAAATTGTACCATCGATTACTCTAGTATTTTCATTTGCGTAACTTTCTTTTATTTGTGTAACTCTTACTTCGTCTGGTGGTCTATTCTTTGACCAGTTTTGTATATTATATTTTGAATATAAATTATCAACTGTAGTAATAAATAGCAATATATTTTCTTCTTTGTGTAAAACTTCATTACAGATAATATTATCGGGATACTTTTCTTTTTTGTTATCGGGATACTTTTCTTTTTTGTTATCGTACTTTTCTCTTTTTAAAAATGAATTAAACATATTTTTAAAAACATTTGTATTACATTTCATTTTTTTTTAAATATCTTAGTCAATTCCAATAAGTCAAAATATATATAAATTGTTGATTTTAGTCATTGAAATTACAAGAACAGTTGTCATTTATAGTATCTAGAATACGTTGATTAAGACTTAGATAAGATGATATATTATTTACTAAAGTTTCAGTTCGCATTTTTTTATAACTTTGTGTAAGATTATCATTATCAAAAGTTTCAATTAAAGTATTTAAATCATTAATAATAATATCATTAATATTTGTAATTGATTTATTTGTATAAATTGACACCTTATAAAGTTCTCTTAAATCTAAATACGTATCAAGTGATATGGATTCTTGTTTTAATTGTTCATATTCTTTTTTCATATCATTCATACTGTTAATTACAGTATTTTCATTAAGGTCTTCAATTTGAGTTTTTAATTTTTGATTTTCTAATCTTAGATTTTCGTAATCTTGTTTTAAATTCTTTGACATTTATTAATTTTAAAATAATTAATAAATTCATTTTTTTTTATAATATTTCAACTAGAGCACATTTCACATTCTTCTTTATTTTCAATCGAACAAGCTAAAACTTCTTCTTTTTTAGTAAGTTTTTTCCCTTTTTCTTGCTTATCTTTTATACGTTTTTCTAATTCTGGGTCTATACTGAATTTAGCGGCACTTGAAGAATTTTTACTTCTCAAATAATAAATTCCTGTTTTTAAATGTTTTCTCCAAGCATAAAAATGCATACTAGTCAATTTTTTAATTGTTGGAGACGCCATAAATAGATTTAAACTCGTTGTTTGGTCTATAAAAACACTACGTTCAGCTGATTGATCTATAATGTTTTTCATACTCATTTCCCATACGGTTTTATATAATTCTTTAATATTATCAGGTATACCATCAATATCTTGAATACTTCCATTATGTGCAATAATAGTATCTTTTAATAATTTATTCCATAATCCTAATTCAGTTAAATCTTTTACTAAATGTTTATTACAAACGACATATTCTCCTGAAAGAACGCGTCTTTTAAAAATACAACTATCAAATGCTTCTACTGATTCTGTATTACCCATAATTTGAGCACTTGATGCTGTTGGCATTTGGCACATAAGAGTGGAATTTCTTACCCCAAATTCAATTACGTTTTTTCTGAGAGTTTCCCAATCCCATCTATCAGATAAATATTCTGTCAAATCGATTCCATTAAATTCTGCACATAAATCAAATTGGAATTTACCTTCTGATATGGGGCTTCCTTTAAATGTAGAATAAGGTCCATTTTTTTTAGATAATTCCATTGAACCAGTAAGTGTAGCAAAATATAAGGTTTCCCAAATTTCTTTATTTAATTTTTTTGCCTCACATGATTCAAATGGCAACCTCATTTTGATAAAAACATCTGATAACCCTTGAGTTCCAATTCCAATTGGCCTATTGTTAAAATTACTTACTGATGTTTCCAAAACAGGATAATAATTAAAATCTATTACATTATTCATAGGTAATATAACATATTTTGCAACTTCATATAATAAATCATGATCAAAATAAGGAATGTTTTTTTCATTATATTTAACATACATTGGTAATGCAATAGATAACAAATTACAATTATGAACAACAAAACCCTCAGCTATAAAGTTATGAGCATCAGGCACATTTAAATCATATACTCTTTCACGACCAATATAATCAAGTGATTTAAATTTACAATATTCTTTATTAAAATTATTTTCGTCTGGTATTTTAATACCGTCTGATAATAATTTTTGTTTATTCTTACAAAACATAATGTATTTGTAGAAATTTAATATAGAATCCATATATTCAATTATTAATCCACTTTTATAAACTTTAGATTCGATGCCAAAACATTTTAATAGATTACCAGTAGCGTATAATAATTCAATTGATCCAGATAAATTAATTGACAATGGATTTGATATACTACCATTTGATGAATATAAACCGGATAAAAATGAAGCAATATTTATAGGAGTAGATTTATTAAGTCCTTTAGGTATGAAGATTGCATTATACCCCATTCCTAAATATTCATGATTAATACTTTTATTTGATATAGATATATTGTATCCAGGTAAAATATTAGTCTTTGGTATAATAATATTATCATTCTCATTTAAATCTTTTACTTTTTTCCATTTATATAAATTCGTATCTAATCGGTCTATTACTACAAATAAATGATTTTCAGTTACTTTTATAGGATTCATTCCAACACAATTTAATTCATAAATATCTTTTATACCATTATCAATTAATTTTGATTTTATATATTGATGTTTTACTATCATTTCATTATCATTTTCAAAATAACTATATATTTCTTTATTATCACATTCATCAATTCTTCTATACCCTTCTTTTGTTAAAATATTTGTATCACCTGTAAAACACACCGCATACTGTTTTTCATCTGAATATAACGTAATTTCTGCACAATTACCTAATAATACACCATTAAATATACCCATTCCTCTTTTTTCTTCAGTAAAACAATATGTATCTGATATTCTATTCGTTATGATAACCTCTTCTACTAATACTCTCTTATTTTCAGTTAATACCAACTTAGAACCTATAATCTCTGGATTATATCCTAATGTTTGAAATAAATATCTAATATTTATCAAGGATTTTTTATCATATGAATTACTACTATCGTAAAAATACTCTATCCATTTTAATTTATTCTTTAATGAATAATTTATAGGAATGATATTCTTGTCAAAGATAAGGTTTTCTTCACCATCTTTAATTATAGGATAATTTGTATTTATTAATTTCATATCTTTTGTTAAATCTTTTGCATCTATTTGTTTTATTACAAGATCTGATTCAATGTAAAATTTATGATAAGGTGTACATTCTATTTCAGTTCCATTGTTTAATTTTACTTTTAACAATTCTTGATTTTCCCCTGTTTTCCTTACAATTGTTTTACTAAATTCTTTACCATTCCATACCTCAATTTCTTGATTATTCAAGTCTTGTATTTCATAATACCCTTTTGATGTTAATATTTTTGTTTCTGGTGCAACACACAAGTTTGAAGATTTTATTACACCTATATTTTTCTGATTCGATTTCTTATTAATTTGATCTTTGTAAAGAATATAGGGATTACCAGTTTCAATTTGACTCTCTAAAATTTTTACCCAAATATCTTGCGCTTTTACTTTTTTACGATATTTCTTTTCACTTACATATTTCCAGTATAATTCTTCATATTCATCACCATATGTGTCATTTAATCTAGGACATTCGTCCGGATCTAATAAATACCAATCAGAATCAGATTCAACTTGTTTCATAAAAAGATCAGGCATCCACATTGCATAAAATAAATCACGTGCTCTCATATTTTCACTACCTTGATTCTTTCGTAAATCTAAAAATTCAAATATATCCGGATGTTCAGGTGATAAATATATCGCAAAAGAACCTTTCCTTTTACCACTATTATGAACTAATCCAGAATCTGTAAGATAATTATGATTATCTATCATGTTAAAATCATATACATCTCCTTTATATTTAATTTTACTAATTGATTCTATTTTAGTCCATAAAATATTATCACGTTCAAAATACAAGTGTTTATCCAAATATATTTCCAACTCATAAACAAGACCTATCTTAGTACAATGACCACTTAAAAATCCTAATCTCAATAATAAAAACTTGCATGAATATATAAGATTTTTATCAATGGATTTAAAATACATTTTTTTATCAATTTCATAACCACACGAGTCTATCATTCCTTTTAATATTTGTGTTATTTTGTCTTTGGGTAAATGTAAATATTCAAAACACTTATTTTTATCCATTTTATTACTATTATATATCCAACAAATATGTAAATCGGATATCCAATATTTTAATTTATTGTTTGTTAAGAAATTTATAATATAAATCTTGTTTTCATTATTAAATTTCATTCTATATATATTTCCAATTATATCTGCACTACTCGCTATCATACCATAAATTCTACAGTCGTCTTTTGTCATATTCTCATCATCTTTTTCAAATGTTGGTATAGGATACCCCATAAAATAGTCTTCCCTTAACTCACTAGCAGGTATAAATTCAGGTTTAAATACATCCAGCGATTTTGTAATATAAATATCATGCTCTTTAGTACATTTTAATGAATCTATACAAGCTAAATTTCTTATTTCATATATTTCTTCATCTTTTTTATTTATAATAACTTCATTCACTTTTTTATAACAACCATCATTCGTAACTAAATAATCATTACAAGTAATCTCATCCATCCTTTTAAAACCATCTTTTGAATATACAATCGTATCGGGTGTTATACATTGATTTACATATAAGGATACATCATTATATACTCTTAACATCGGTATTATACCATCACTATGACCATTTGTACCTCGAATAACAGTCCCTTTTGACCTTATATTATTAATATGAATACCTATACCACCTCCTACTTTTGATATTTGAGCAACATCAGACATGGTTTTAAAAATACCCTCAATTGAATCAACCGTTCCTATAAGAAAACAACTAGAAAGATTACCTAATCTTGAACCTGCATTAAATATAGTTGGACTGGCAAATGTAAAAAAATGCTGTGAAATTAAATTATATGTTTTTATTACACTATTTATATCATCTAAATGAACCTGAATAGATACCCTAAGATATAAATGTTGCGGGCGTTCAATAACTTTACCTTTTAATCTCATTAAATAACTCTTTTCTAATGTCTTGAATCCAAAATAATCAAATAAATAATCACGTTTATAATCAGCTAATTCATTCAATATATCTTTATTATCTCTTACAAATTTTATATAAATGTCAGATAATACAGGAGAATGAGTATCATTTATATCCATATTACCATATAAATTTTCCATTATATCACTAAAACATTCCGTTGTATTCTTGTGCAAATTACTAATTATTATCCTTGAAGCAAGTTTACCATATTCAAAATTTTCTGTCATACTTATAGATATTCTAGCAGCCTCCTCATCCAATTCAGAACTTGATACGCCATCATATATACTAGATACTACTTTTAACGCAATTATATCAGTGTCAATCGATAATTTACCTAATGATGAATCATTTTTTATCTTTTTAAGTCTATATAAAATTTTATCAATCGATAAATTTTCTATTTTCCCATTTCTTTTTACAATCTTCATATTAATATTGTATAAATATTTTAAAATTCGTTTTTTTTTTAAATAATTACACTAAATAAAAAAATAAAAAATTATTAATATTTAAAGTTACTATTATTATTATTATAATATGTCATCTAAAATTTCTAATGATGTGTCATCTAATATTTCTAATCTTTCTAATAAATATAAAAATAAAGTTTATAATGATTATGATAATAAAGTTTCTAAATTTGATATTTTATTAATAAATAAAGGTTGGAATTCAGAAAATGAAAAATTACTTCTTATTTACGGACAAAGTAGTACATATTACAAATTAGCACACGAAAAAGCTTCAAGTAAATATGAATTATATAATAAGATATTTAGTCTCTCTCTTGTTATTATAAATGGGTCCTTGTCAACTTATACATCTTTTAATGATAACAAAACTCAAATTATTCAAAGACTACTTATTTATGTCGTTACTTTAATTTCTGTTGTTAATAACTTTCTAAAATTCCAAGAATTATCATCTAATCATAAAAATTCAGCTAAAAGATACTCTAAATTATCTCATGATATTGAACAACAAACTTGTCTTTATAAAAAAGATAGACCTAACGCACTTAAATATATAAAAGAAATAAGTACGAAATTAGATTTGTATAATTCATCTAGTCCATTAATACCTAATAGTATATCTAAAGAATTACGTAAAAATGGAATTATTATACAAAATTTACAAAAAGTAAATAAATGCACCGAAGAAAATAATAAATTAACTAATATAAATAACACCAGTGAAAATAACGAAAATAATGTAAATAATGAAAATATTTTACCTATTTCTTGTGATAAAAATACAATTGAAAATATTAATACATATAATTTATTACAAATAAATGGAGATATAACAGAAGACGACGCTAATGAATTAAATGAATATTTAAAAAAAATATCAAATGATGCAAAATTAAATTTTGAATTTAATAGATGGAGAGAATAAAGAGTTTACATTTTGTACTATGTTGGTAAGACTGAAACACATTTGATACTTTACTAACTCTACGCTCACAAAGAAAATTAGTTTAAAGTTACTAAAATTACTATTATAATGAACACATCACTAATTTATATACATATAGGTAAAGTCATTCCAATATATATTTATGATTCTTTACTACAATCTTTATTATTTTCTAAAAATACGAAAATATATGTAATAATAGACGATTCATTAATAGTTGTATTTAAAGATATAATTTCTAATTTTATATTAAACTCTAATGTGATCGAAGCGATACCTTTGAGTATTTTATCTGGATCAAAATATATTATTAAATATAATGCATATATGAAATCATTATCTACAGATTTGATAAATTTTAGGGAAAATTTTTGGATATATACAACTACTCGATTCTTTTATATTGCGGAATTTATTAAACTATTTTCTATAAAACATTGCTTTCATATTGAAACAGATGTTATGATATACGATTCCTTACAACAAATAAAGTGTAGTGATCGTTTAATTATGGTTCAAGATAATTCAAAACGTGTAATTCCTTCAATAATATACATTCCTAATTATATTGAATTGTACAAATGCTGTGACTTTATTATTGAGTCTTTGACTGATACATTTATAAATGATATGAATTTACTTGGTGCATATAAAAATAAAGATACATTTCCTTTTACGTTTGAATCAACTTCTAACTACATTTTTGATGGTGCAGCGATTGGTCAATATCTAGGAGGTGTAGATCCTAATAATTTAAGAAAAGACAATGATGAAAAAAAACAAATGTTAAACATTATTAATAATCCAACAAAGGGTTTTATTAATGAATCTAGTGATTTTAAGATTAATAAAAGTATGTTATTTTATAGAAAATCGGTTATTTTAAATAAAAGTGATAAAGAGTTTGATATAATTTTAGCTCATCAAAAAAAAGATAATAAATTAATAATTAAACATGTTTTTAATTTACACATACACTCAAAACAATTATATCAATTTTCAAGTATATTTAATATTAAATATTCTGATATTATTACTGGTGATAGAATATTGGATCTATGTGATTATATTATTTCTACACCTGATATATATAAATTTCATCAAAATATAAATCATGTTAATGATAAAATTATATTGATTAAAGATTGGAATAATATAAATATAATTGAATTGAATAATATATTAAAAGAATCTGGTAAACATCATATAAAAATTTTCATTTATACACATCTTTTAGATAATTTCATTAATAATATACTATATCATAAAAATTTAAATAAAATATTTTTTACTATTTATCTTCATAATAGCGATCATACATTTGGTGAGTCTCAATTGCATCAAAAATTAATAAATCATCCTTTAGTAAAACATATTTATGCACAAAATATTAATTCAGGTATTAATACAAAATGCACATTATTACCAATTTCTTTAGCAAACTCAATGTGGAATCATGGTGATATAGTTACTTTATTTTCTACAATGTCCAAAATATATAAATTTAAAAAAAAGTTTAACATTTATATTAATATTAACACTAAAACTTTCCCGTATCGTTCTATTATATTAAACGAATTGATAAAACATAATATAAATATTATTACTGAGACTAAACCGTTTAATCAATATCTTGAAGATCTATCAACACATTTATTTTGCCTATGTTTAAGAGGTAACGGATTAGATACTCATAGATTTTGGGAAAGTTTATATCTTAATGTAATACCTGTTATTATTAATAATAAATATACTAAAATGAACGGGTTTGTACAAAACCTTAGACATATGAATGTACCATTTTATGAAATTAATGAAGACTCTTTAGAAGACATTGTTAAAAAATATTTTTTATCTGATTTCTTTAATAAAGATTTATATAAAAAAATATTAAATAAAATTAATAAATTTAATATATTATCTATAGAACAATTAAAACTAACATATTATACAACAGTTTCAACATAGAAAATATGTTAACCTAGGAAAATATGGTATAGATATTAAGTTATTATTTCTACAATCTAATTCTACTAAATTAGGTAAATTAGGCAATGACGTTAATTTTTTATTACTACAATTTAGAGTTTTTAGATTATAATAATAAAAATATTCTTTTAATTTATAGTAATCATCACTATTTTTAGTAATGTTATTTCTTGTATACAATAAATTCCCTGAATCTTTTAACGATTCGTCAATACCATAATTTTTTAGTATTCTTTTGTATATATAATTTTTATTATATTTATATATATAAAAATAGTCTTTAGTACTTTTACATAATGATTTAATATCATTCAAGTCAAGACCTTGTTCTGTAATGATATTTAACAATATATCATTCATTATATAAATATTTTATTATTTTTATATAAAATACACGCATATTGATTTTAATGTAAATACTTGATAAATTTCTTTAATACAATTTTAATACAATTTTAATACAATAAAATTCTTTGTGTAACAGTGCCTATAAATTCTTTGTAACATTGTTTTACATTCTTTGTGTAACATTGTTTTACATTCTTTGTGTAACATTGCTTTTATAAAATTGTTTGTGTAACATTGCTTTAACACATTCTTTGTGTAACATTGCTTTTATAAAATTCTTTGTAACCTTGCTTTTATAAAATTGTTTGTAACCTTGCTTTTATAAAATTGTTTGTAACCTTGCTTTTATAAAATTCTTTGTGTAACATTGCTTTACATTCTTTGTGTAACATTGCTTTAATACATTCTTTGTGTAACATTGCTTTAACACATTCTTTGTGTAACATTGCTTTTATAAAATTCTTTGTAACCTTGCTTTTATAAAATTGTTTGTAACCTTGCTTTTATAAAATTCTTTGTGTAACATTGCTTTACATTCTTTGTGTAACATTGCTTTACATTCTTTGTGTAACATTGCTTTAATACATTCTTTGTGTAACATTGCTTTACATTCTTTGTGTAACATTGCTTTACATTCTTTGTGTAACATTGCTTTACATTCTTTGTGTAACATTTTATATTAAATTTTTTAAGAGTTTTTATTAATAGATGATGTTACCATTTTAGAAACAATTTCTTTAAATGTAGTTTGGGGTGACCATCCTAAAAGCTCACGTGCTTTTGTCGAGTCTCCAATAAGAGCATGTAATTCAAGATCTCTAAAATATTTTGGGTTTACTTCAACTAATATGTGATTATCTTGACTATTTTTACCGATTTCATTAATACCAATTCCTTCCCATTTAATTGTTATATTTATTTCTTTAAAAGCTAATTCAATAAATTCTCTAACACTATGACATTCACCACTGGCTAATACAAAATCTTCAGGTGTTTTTTGTTGTAACATTAAAAAAACACAATCCATGAAATCTTTGGCATATGACCAATCTCTAAGACTATTTAAGTTTCCTATTTGTAAAGGTTTAGTATTCTTATTATATTTACCTACATAATTTGCTATTTTTTGAGTTACAAATGTCGCACCTCGTCTTTCATGTTCATGGTTGAATAAAGTTGATGAAACGATAAACATATTATACGCTTTCCGGTACATGTCACATATATCATTTGCAGCATTTTTAGAAATTCCATAAATACTTACTGGACATCTAGGTGAGTTTTCATTTAATTTTAATATACCATCAGTTTGATTACCAAATGTTTCTGATGTATTTGCTTGATAAATTCGACACGTTTTTTCTAATCCAGCCATTCTAACTGCTTGTAAAAGATTTAATACTCCTATAGTATTAGTTTGTATAGTATAATTTTCAATAGACGCACTTACTTTTACATGTGACATTGCACAAAAATTATAAATTTCAGTTGGTTTTATCGCATTAATTATATTAAAAAGAGACATTGCGTCAGTTATATCACCATGGTGAAGATCTAATTTATCAAATATATGATCTATATTTTGTGTATTAAATGTAGCAGAACGCCTCAATAATCCATGCACTTTATATCCTTTTTCTAACAAAATTTCAGCCATTATACTACCTGACATACCTGTAATACCTGTGCAGAATGCAATTTTTTTATTTGTATTCATATATATAAATATAAATTTAGTTATTTTTAAATACCGTTAAAAAACTCTTCCGTATATTATATTCTAACATGAATCTATCAAGAAATTTAAAATAAAAATAAATTTTGAAAAATCTATAAGAATCAAATAAAAATAAAATATCAATAAAAAATAAAATAAATTTTTGAAAAATCTATAAGAATCAAATAAAAATAAAAATAAAATAAAAAATTTAAAATAAAAATAAAATAAAAAATAAATTTAGAATCTCACAAGAAATAAAAATAAAAATAAAATAAAAAATTTAAAATAAAAATAAAATAAAAATAAAATAAAAAATTTAAAATAAAATAAAATAAAAAATAAATTTAGAATCTCACAAGAAATAAAAATAAAAATAAAAAATAAATTTAGAATCTCACAAGAAATAAAAATAAAAATAAAAAATAAA
>Ga0209491_10007958_pt1 | contig 13692 bp, 8 predicted proteins | sample BON02_FD_187213 | JGI IMG/M metagenome (GOLD analysis project Ga0209491, IMG submission 187213) | Freshwater microbial communities from Lake Bonney liftoff mats and glacier meltwater in Antarctica - BON-02 (SPAdes) (version 2) | ecosystem: Environmental > Aquatic > Freshwater > Ice > Glacier... | reverse complement strand
CTTCACCGCAGCGAGCACAACGTCTTTATCCGCCCTAAGTTCTTCTGATGCGTATGTAAGTGCCCAGCCATCTTTCTTCACCGCAGCGAGCACAACGTCTTTATCCGCCCTAAGTTCTTCTGATGCGAATTCAAGTGCCCAGCTATATTGCTTCACCGCAGCAAGAACAAATTCTCTATCCGCCCTAAGCTCTTCTGATGCGTATTTAAAGAATATGGGATCTTGCTTCACCATCGCAAGCATCAATATTTTATCTGCCATCAATATTTTATCTGCTCTGATTTCATCAAAAAAAACCGCGCGCTGTCCGGGTGTAAGTGATGGGAGCATAAAGCCATTTAAACCCCGCTTTGTTTGTATCAGGTTATACAATATGTTGCGTAGTGCCACGCGACATACGATACGGGTTTTTTCAACGTCTAAACTAATCAATAAGGCTTTGACATCATCAAGCGAGTGAATCCATGCTTGCGCAATGTCATGATGCATCTCACTTAAAAAAGCCTCAAGCTTGTCCGGAGAAGTTTCTATAGCAAAAATAACGAGGTTTTCAATATTCCTCAGCTGCGTGATGATGTCTTGTCTTAAATGTGGGTTAGCACAAGCCGATTTAATTTCATCCGGCGTTAATTCTTGTAAAATAAATAAGTCGCCCAATGAGGTGATGCTCAAAGGCATGTTGAGCTTTTCAAGTAAATTCATGTTAATAGCAAGCGGGTCATGACCCTCGGTATAGCTGCCTGATTCAAGCGCTTCAGTGAGTGCTTGTTGAGCAAATTCAAACTTGGCTCTACCTTCCTCAATCAGTGATGCTTTTTTGGTGGCACTTAAGGAAATCTGACTCAATACGTCATCATGACCGTTCATAGCACCGACAAGGCTTATTCGGCGTGAGGCGATGCAGGTCGCAATATTCTTAGTGGCATCGATGTTTTTATTTTTGTCGGTTAGGTAGGTGAAAAGAAGGTCAATTTCCGCTTTCACATTCACGGGAATTTTTCCTTTTTGCTCATCATCTAGCGGGTTGTAGTATGTCATGAAGTCAATCAGGGCAGGATATGCGCCGGAAGCCGCGTTATCGTCCGTACCGAGGCCTCCGTGTGAAGCATTGATATTTAAATATCTAGATAATTGCTTGAGCTGCCCAAGTAAGGTGCTTGTATCACCCGTTAATAATTCATAGCCCTGCTTTGCATCAGCAACAGCTTGCGTTAGCGGTGAATGGGCAACCAGACGTTTGTATTCTTCAGGCCTTACAAAAGCCTGCTCATCAGCATGAATTGCATAATCATAATAGGGATTGCCTAGCTGGGTTGGAGTGGGTGATAAATTAAGCTCCGTGATTAGCTTGACCGGAAGTAGGTATTGGCAACCCTCGCCTAGAATGTGTACTTTCAACGTATTTTTAACATCTTGGTTTAAATCATCATACCCATCACGAAAAGATTCATAGGCTAGCCCTGGTATAAGCACGTTTATCGGTATTAATTTTTGTTTTTCGGCAATGTATTCTGCAATATCACATAAAAGAAGGGTTATCTTATCTTCAGAAAGTGCGGTATACCCTAGGAATGTGTTATTCACCAGGGCCCAGTTTTCTGCCAGGTAATCCTGAAGGGATTCAACTAATGCTTCATCATTTTGGGCTTGATTAAAAATAAACTCGAGCTTATCCAGCACTTGCTTGCTGTAGGCAACACGTACAACCTCACGAAACGTCGATTCAATATACATCGCTTCGTAGTCATCTTTAAGCTGTTGCACTGACTGTTTGATTTCATCGAGCCCCATACAGTACCCCCTCTTTTCTCATTGTACGTAAGAATATTTAATTCGATTGGTTTATAAACAGTATAGCAAAAAAATGAGGCAATCGATTTTTAACATGCAAGTCGTTGCTAGTTATTGAAAATTTATTAAAAAAATGTTGCGCCATTAGTGATCAAAAAATCAGGAGGCGGGCAGCAGCGCTTGGGAAGCTTATTATCTAACAGATTGGATTTATTTGCACCGAATTAATTTTATTTCAGGCGAAGAAAATTCTAGGCCCCGCTACCCATAGCAGTTAAAATATTGAAAAGTATCTTGCCGCGTTACGGCTTACAAAAATGACGCCAAGCCGAAGCTTCGCTTCTTAGGCCGACTCCGTCGGCAACTTGGTGTAATCACAACCATCAAATCCATTCATGACCATCGAGTAAACGTTAACCACACCATAACCCCTTTATTTTCAAAAAATAAAGATCCTAATCTGTGCTGTTAGTTTGCAAAGTTGGCTAAGGATTGAGCGTTGCAACAAAGCCCAGATGCGAAAATAGCCACTATGACGAGGAAGCTTAAATATTTTGTGAGAGAAAAGCATTAAATCAAATTTTATTAGTCATGAAACCGCAATTGCAACCTGCTTTACGCACGCCAACGGCGAGAAAGTTCCAATATAACCCAACAAAAAACACTGAATTTAGCGATTATTATGTTAAATTCACCATAAAAGACAAATTTCGCGACAAAATAGATTTAATATAACCCAATTAACTAATTTCTCACAAAATATTTAAGCTTCCATTGATGAACACAACTTACCTCAACCAGGCAGTGGGATCCAAATCGTTCCCTATACAACTTCCTCCATGGCAAGATTAAAATCTTTTGAAAAAGCTATAGATCAAGATGGAAGTGATTATATACAACAAAAATCAGACGATGCTATTTCTTTATTGATGCTAGGGAAAAACAAATACTTTCCAGGAACTAAAAAAACATACGAATCTAGCGATCCAATGGATTCACATATTAAAGCCTCCTTATCCTTAATAAAATTATCTTTCCCATTTCATAAAATTTCTTTTGTTCCCGACAGTTCAGTGATTGGTTATGCGGTTGGTGGACAATGGCGGGAAGGCTGGACCGGAGTGGGTGAGGTATTTAAACATGCCAATGGAATATGTAGATATGATAAAGACGATGTCTCTACAAATGGAGCTTCCGTTCGCTTAATCAAAGAATATGTTACTTATGTTATTAATAAAAAACCAACGGTTCTTTCTGCCGAAGGACTAAAAGCAACAGGCATTAGTTATAAAGTTGATTGGTACGATAACAATTACTTTCATTCATTGACGTGCGCTAACAAATTATTCTCTAAAGAAGATATGCGTGCATTCATAGCGCTCGCCAAAAAAATTGACGCTGATCAGGATAGTTAATTGTTTGTTTTCGAGGGGTATATCTGAAATAAGGGGTTTGGGGAGTAACGGAACCGTTAACGCACTTAAGGAAATAAGTTATGTTAAAGCAATGCGTTATGGTTTTTATTAATAAAGGAATTACTGGAAAAACCGCTGCTTAACCTGTCTAATATTGTGCGTCATTGACAATATAAATGATGGTAATACTAATTAATTATCTTGTTTGTGGCCTTAAGTGGGTTAACGGTTCCGTTACTCCCCAACCCCCGACTTTGTTGCCGTTTGTACGTTAGCAGCCAAAATGCTTCAAATCACTCTATGACAAAGCGGGTATTGCAGGAGCAAGCTCACACTCAGGTCGTCGCACATTCATCACGCGACTGATTGAGCAAGGGGCTGACATCAAAGCTGTTTCACGATTAGCGGGGCATGCGAGTATCGTTACCACAGCCATCTACGTAGAAGACAACCCAGACAGATTAAAGCGCCTAACAAATCTGGCAATATTTTAACAAATTTTAACCATAATGGTCTATAATAGATATATCCTTGTGTTACACAGAGTTTCATATGCTATATTTAAACAACCCGCTTTTAACGAGCAAGCAGATTATAGAATCTGTTAAAACAAAGAAATCTAGCTTGAGTGTCAAATCTCCCGAAGGATCAAAAAGACCATCCGCTTTAAATCAATTTAAAGCTAAATTACAAGGTGTTTTCTTTCATGAGCTCGTTGGATGCGAGCTTTTATTGAAGTCTTGCCCAGCAGGGACCATTGATCTCGATACATTACCCAAAATAAATACCGTTTTAATTAAGCAAGAAAACAAGTATTACGTTTACAGCCCTTCCAGCGATAAAAATTGGATACTCACGGAGCTAAGGAGTGATATTGTTGACCAACATGATATTCATTTTCCAGAGGTAACAGAAGAAGAGCAGTTACTACCCTACAAATTTGAATACGATCACCTATACCAGCAACTTGTTTTAAAGAATAATCAAAAGATATTAGGGTGTGATCTTGTTTTAAAAACCATTGATCTTAAAACCGATCATTCTTATGAACTACCCAAGAAAACCCCCATTTTACTTCAAGATGGTGAAAATTATTATATTTATGGTCCTTCTAATTATGATCCTAGAGAATGGGATCTAACAAAGTTAGATCCTCTTGCTATTCAACCACTTAATTTAAATTTCCCTGATAAAGATGCAGACCTGTCTCATATGGATTATGACGCTAAATATCAAAGTCTCTACGATGAAATCATAAAAAAGAACTCACAAGTACGGATGGATAAATCTAAAGCTGTAAAAATCAAATTTGATAAAAAACCCTCGTATGAAGAAATATGCCTGCTTTTAGAGACCGACGAGCGTTTTTTATCAAGCTTCCCTCAATTACAACAAGTTCTGATTAACATTTTTTCAGCAACGGAAGATGGCGTAGAGGAACTATCTTCTAAGTTAAGCATTATTAGCGATGATGATTGGAATACAAGTAACGCTGCGGATGAATTTAACAAACTAAATACAAAATATGGTTATTTTGATGAAGAAAATACAGCGTTATTCAAACAGTTAGCGATTGCTTGCAGAACCATGATTGTACTTTTTGAGAAGAATAATGATGTTGATGATACCTTAGCTTATGACTATGCGTATAAGCTGATGGTGTTATTTTCTAAACCGCCTGAATTTAAACCCGATACCTTCGATTCTATTTCCAAAAAGGCATACAAATTGATCTCTGGAAATACCGATGATATAGCGCACCCATTCCATAATAGTTTATTAGTGAAATTAGAATTGCCTCACGCAGAAAAGATACGTGATCGGGAGGGTTGGTTAAAGTTTATAGAAAAAAACGGTGTATCATCGTTTGAATATTTAAACATGGCAGATAAAATTGAGAAGAAAATTTCTGAACAATCCTTCCCTAGAAAGCATCGTGCTCCGAAGGACATGGAAGAAGCCATTAAAACAGCGGCACTTTGCCGTTATCAATACTCACACTATGATCCAGATTTCGCAGCATTATGTCATAAATACAAAGTATCTGAAGCACGATTTGATCAATGCTTGATATATCTGTACAAATCTGAAGAGCCCCGTTGGCCCAAAAAAAGCACTGACTCAATTCCAAGCATTCAAATAAAAGGACATGATGACGCTGAAGGATATTATTGGGTAAAATTACCGGTTACTGATAAACGAGCTTTGATTTTGGGCGATATAACAGATTGTTGTCAATCAATAGGAGGAGAGTCAGAGCAATGCGTAAAAGATGCGGTTAGTTTAGGTAACAACGGTCTTTATGTTCTCTTAAAAAAACGAGGAAAAAAACAAGATATGCCTGTTATCAATAGTCATGGCGAAATCAATTACGACAACTTTCAAATTATTGGTCAGTCTTATGTTTGGAAAAGTAAAATGGGTAATTTATGCTTAGACTCAATTGAGTGCATGAAAGATTCAATACCCGAAGCAGCGTTACAAAACATAACAACCGAGCTTGCTAATTCAGTGATGCAAGAAAATTCTGACATTCATTACATGACCGTTGGTCGCGGGGGTAAAACACCTCATGATTTGTTTCAAAAAACAGAAGTTACTGAGCAAATGTTGGAAGGATTTTCTTATGGCGATGCGAGGCAGCAATATTGTATTGCAAGCTCAAGCTCCCTTACGGAAGAGCATCGTACGACATTAAACCATGTATTAGAATCCCACCCAGAGCCTTTTAAACATTGCATGAATTATTTAATTGCCTATATTCCAAATTCAGAAATCGATAATTTTATTCGACAACTAGAGCACTTGTTAACGGCTCATCCTTCTATTGCTTCCGAATTAACCCCTTTTTCATTACAACGTTATTTATTGCTAAATAATTATTCGCCGTCTATCGACAATCTCGAACCTGTTAATTGGAGTGCACTTGAAGCAATGAATGCTTCAGATAGAACGAACGCTCTGGAAAGCATATCAACAACGCAATTAGTTTGGTCTGCAAATACACTTAAAGAAATTAGAGATGCTATTTCGTACCTACCAGAAAACGAGCGATTGCGTGCGATGACCGTTATCTTAAAAGAAGGTGGTCACGATGAATATGATCGTAATACCGGTTGGTATCATTGGATAAAAGAGTCACCGGATTCACCTGAACATTTGCTCTCTATTATAAGTCTTTTAACGGCTGAAGAAAGGCATCAACTTTTAAAAGAGCAAGACCGAGATATGGGTAGGACATTATTGACCGCGGCAATTACATGCAACAAATCCCATCCGGATCTACTCGATACCCTTCTCTCTCTCGCCTTAGAAGATAATATAGATAAAGTTGATTTATTGAACTCAAAAAACAGGGATGGAAATAGCGTCTTGAAATGTGCAGCTCGTTATGACGGCTTAGATTCGATCAACACGCTTTTAGAATGTTATTCCGAGGAAGAACTTTTTTCTGCTGTATCAAAACAAGCAGGAGACCATAAACTCTCTATATTGATGGATGCAAAACAAACTTTCTCTCTAGATATTTTAAAACGACTGTCTCCTGATCATCGACTGGAAGCATTAATGTTAAAGTCTGATGATAGCAATGAAACCGTATTTAATCGATTAACAGATTCTTTCATGCAAGGCCCTGAAAATGACAAGATACTCCCTATTTTAGATTTATTATCAGACAAACAAGCCATAAAACTTATCGAGGAAATGGATGTATTACGTAAAAATGTTAAATATCCAAATACATTTTACTCTTTATTGAATAAATTACCTGAAAGAAAACAACGTGAAGCCATAGAGAAAGAGCATGTTTTTTATCAAAGTTTTGATTTTGATAAGGTAAATGAACTTTCAGAAACGTTGCTTGACCTAGCGGTTCGTGAGGGCAATGCAGACACAGTAAAAGCTGTTTTAAATGTTTATCCTGAAGAAAATAGGCGTTCTGCTTGCTTAGAAACCAGTGTGTATGGACAAAACATGAGTGTTTGGCAAGTTTCTTTTCGACGCCCCGAGAATATAACAGCAATATTGCAAAGCATGCCTAATGATGAGGCAAGGCTTGATCTTTGGAAAACTACAGATTGGGGAAGTGTTTTAAATCAGGCATCCAGAATAGGAAGGTTAACACCAGACTTGTTAGACTTAATCCCGAAAGATTTATTGATGGACGCAATGACTCAGAATAATGAAGAAGGATATTCACCCTTACACATAGCAGCACATCATGATGAATCATGGTTTAAAACAATGTTGTTATATTTACCAGAAAAGCTGCAAACTAAAGTGTTGAATGCAGAAGATAAATATGGGCGGAACATTTGGGCTTTTGCAACGAGTAAGCCAAAGATAATTGATGCTATTCCAATTAATTTACTCATTAGAAAGAAAGATAGCCTTAGGGGCTATATAGAGGATTATATTATATTTAATAAGCCTAATGAGCTTGATGCTATTTTAAAAAGAATGCCTGAAGATAAACGTTTTGATATATCTTCAAAGATTTTACTAGATTTATCAACAGAGATTAAGGAATACCCAGAAGAAGTAGTCGTTATTTTAAATGCATTAACAGCAACCGAACGTTTTGATTTATTAAAAAAACATATTGATTCGTTTGAGGCTCCTGTGTTATTGGAAAAAACAAAAAACATTTTACTGGAAACTGTCGATCGTGTTGCCAACGCCCCTTTAGTATTTGAAACGCTTAAACAACAAATAAATGCAGCCAGTACCTTAACTGAGTATAAAGAAAGACTTCAAGACATAGAAACAATCCTTATCGATTTAAAGGCCCACGAAGAGCACAGAACGAACATGGTTCATACCTTTGATGCTGTAAAGGAAAGGGGTGAAAAACAGCCCGATGAAGCACCGGATATAGAACCTCATAACCCAACTTCACCCAACAAAACAACTCACAATGAAAAAGAAGATGAAAATTCAGGTTTTGATGAACCTCACGATTATCAAGAAGAGATTATCAATACTATCGAAACTCAATTGTCAATGCGTGAATCTTTATCTGACATGAGAAGGGATGTGCTTTCAAATAAACCGGAAAAAACAAATTCAGGCATAACGTCGAAAAAAGAGTTTCATACAGAAAATACAAGCAGCCATAAGAATAAACCTACACCTGTTAGGAATGAGATTGATTGGAATTTTTACCTACAATGCCTAAGCGGTATCGCTACAGTAGCTGGAGGTGCTATGCTTGTAGTTGGGTTATTACTCCCAGTTCCAGGATTAGCGATTGCAGGGGCTTGTTTATTAGGAGCTGGTGTTCTTGGATATGCTGCGTCACGTCCGACGTCTCAAGGTGATGAGGAGGAAGGGTTGTCGCACTTCGACCCAGGTACGCCAAGCCATTCTTCTTAATGGTGATAACTGGCATTACCACCATTAAGAAATTCGCGTTAATGGTGGATTCAAGCAACCCGAACTTTCTGAAGCTCACCGAGTATTTTCCTCTTATGCGCAAATGATTTTTTATTTCTTAATTCAAGTGCCGCATTAATATCTTCAACAACATTAGCCGAATCAATCACACCATGATCTCTGATTTTTCCCTGCTTATAAAACCATTCCGCAACTGCACTCCAGCGCCACAATGGGCTCTTGTTAGATATCTTCAACATAGGTTTAGGGAAGTTTCCTGGGCCCCGTGTGCCCTGCATTAAAAGAGAAACAGCTTGCCTTGTTATCGATACACGATCAGCAATATCAGATAAACTTACTAAATGTTCCGGAGCAACACTAACAATTAACGCACCAATATCTGCCGACTCAATATCTTTTATGGCTGATATAATCGTCGACTCAAGGGCCACACCCTCTCTATCAAAATCAAGGTAGACAACCCCATTTTTATAATTAATCAATGCATCATCACACCCCGCTTCAAACAAAGCATCTTCTAAGCCAGGTGTTTTCTCATCAACACCATCAAGAACCAAGGTAAATTGATATATGCTATTCACTTTTATCTCCTTGATGCTCACAAGCATCAACGTTTCGTTTAATTTGTCGACCATGATTCTCAGGACTTTTAGGTGTCGACCACACACTCATAGCGTGACCTTCTCTATCTTTAAACGAACAAAGCAAGCGTCCCCATGCATGAGCAGATTGACCTGATGGTTGGTATCTCCATCCTTTTGATTCGGCATATTTTATAGCTTGCTCAATTATTTTATTGGGATGCTTCGGCCTCACCATAACTCCACGTCTTTATTTTAATTCTAACACATTGTTGACATATGTCAACTCTGACTCGCGGCAATAAAGTCTCGCAATCATAAGTTTTCAATGAGTTTATGGGATTTTGATAATTAAACGGGTTCTTGGGTCAAGCAAACTCAGCCGCCATGCGGATCCATCTTTTCGGATTTTGATGCCCCAACAAACGACCGTTTATCGAGACATGAAGCACTATGTGATTACAAACAACATTTTTTATATTTTTTACCGCTTCCACAGGAACACGGATCATTACGTCCTATTTTTGGTTCCTTACGCATAATTGTTGTATTGAAGCCGCAGCAATTGTAAACAGCCACATTAAATTGCCGATGGGTGGCCACATTAAGTTGCCCATTCATCACCAAGCAACCAATATTTTCCCGGAAATCGCGAATTCATGCTGTTAATGATATTAATTTACAGCGTTACAGGCAAAATAACGTGGCTAATGTAGGCAATTTAATGTGGCTGTTTACAGATTTAACACCATTACTCACCCACAAGAAAAACGTTCGTTTTTCTTGTGGTGGAGATAATCGGATATGGCAACCGCATTCCCAATCGATTGCCATACCTAACCTTTAATCTTCTGCACGACTACCGCAATACTGATCATCAAAATACTTCTTCAGTTTCATGCGACACGTACCACGGCTTAAACCCAGCAAAATAGCTGCTCTACTTTGGTTGTATTTGCAATGCTCGATAGCGGCTTTAAACAGTGCAGGCTCCATTTGCTCAAGCACCATGTCATGTAGGTTGGTAACGCCCCGTGTTTATGGTAATGACAAAAAATTTTCAATTGATTTTTTGACCGCTTCAGATAAATTAATTGCTTGTTCTTCAACTTCCATCATTAAATTCACCTTTATTTCGTTTTGATTTTATTTTAATTGACTTGATCGATAATATTCACACATTGTACGCTATTTTTAATCAATTTACACCTGGCTGGATATTCTTGCCCATGTGATTGTCATGGGCCACGATTACTAGCCCACCCTACCGTGATCAGTGATTATCGTTTGATCGTGCTCACCTAAAATCCCCAGGTATAGCTACCCCGAGCCTGAACATGAGCACGTAAAAAACGCGCTTCCGAGGCTCCCTTAAATGCAGTCATTGATTGAGCATGAACAATCACGTCAATTAAGGGCGCATTCACCGTCTTTGGAGGAAAGAAACACCTCATTATTTTAGCGTATGAAAAAACGCTTATAGCAGTTAAAACAAACATCTTTAATTCCTTGGTGTTGGACGTACTTAATATTTTCGGCATCATTTCCTCGTCATCGATGTTCATCGACAACATGCCAAAATCTAAATTTCACCACCCTATGTTTTTCCTGAAGGCGGCGCTTCTATTCAATCAACTGCTTTTGATTCCGAGCAATATGCCCGGCAATGTCTCCAGGTGTTTCATCTTGAAAACCAGCTTAAAATCACCACCAGAACTGGTTTTCAAGACCCTTCCCACAATCTTATCCACGAATAATGTGGATAACCTAAAGTAGGCTGTACAACCGAGACACACCTGAGTCTTGTTCATCTTGGTTCACTTCCGCTTCAGAAGCATTCCTCTTCGCTTTGGCCTCTTTTCTAGCTTGAGCTGCTTGCCTCATACGGTCTAAATCTTGATAACCATCATCCACAATTTTTTGTGACTGGGCTAAGGTTATATCAACAGAGGCATCCCGTTTTTTTTCATCAAGGTTATCCAGGGCAGTATCCTGTTTTAATTCTTGCTCAACCGATGAAACAACCTCTGAGAGCGTGGCAGAAAACGCATGAACACATTCAAAAGAGCGTTGAATTTCAGCATACAAAGCATGAAGCTCAGCTTCTGTTAAAGCCAAGCCCTCTTGATGCTCTGAAAGTTTTTTTGATGTACTTTCCAGCAACAGAACAACCGATGCATAACGTTGATTGTACTCACCTACGTTATCAACATGCCCGGCAAGCGTAGATATTCCTTCGGCTCTTTGTATCTGTTGCTCGCCTAAAGATTCGAATACGGTCTTGAGCTGCGCTTCTAATGCTTGAAATGATTGAACGTGACCGTCAATTAACGCCTCTATTTTTTCAGCGCCCTCACCTGTGAATGCATCACGATTTCTTGTGATTTTTGCATGCTCCTCAACAATTGAGATAGCCGTAGCATACAGCCCGGTGATTAACCCCGTAAGAATCCATGTTATACCGAGTAATGAACCCACCACGAAACTTGCTGAAGCAACCGCCCCACCGAGCCAAAGTTTATCTAACCAAGGCTTGTTGCTGTACCACTCCACAAAGCGGTCTATACGACTTTTTTTCTCTTGATAGAGTTTTGCAAGCTCACTGATACTCGGCTTCATGTCACCCATGATTTTGCTTGGCTTAATGTCATTCATAGCTTTGAGTTGGGCTTCTAAATCATACTCAACATCATTAGACACGGGTATCGATGAGTATTCAATTTCGGACTCATTTACATGTGATATTTGTGGGGTCTCAAAGGGCTCTTGGTTGTTTGATGGCATGATTAAGTCCTTGCAAAGAAGCTAACAGAGGTAGGGGCGTTTTCTTTGTTCTCAGCGGAATTTTGCGCGCGAAGTTGCTTTTGAAGCGCTTCAATTTCAACCTGCTGCTCATCAATCTCTGCTTGCTGCTCTTTAGCAAAGGCGTTTGTCTGCTGGGCGTATCGCGAGGTTTCTGCAAGCTGTTTTTCAAGAGCATCAATTTTGAATTCGAGCGTTTCATTTCTGAATTTGAGCGCCTTATTTTCTTGACCCACTCGAAGCAATGCAGGAAGGTTATCGAGCTTATCAGAAATCGCTGACATATCGACTTGTTGTCGACTGATGCTTTCACCATGACGTGCTTGCGCCTCAGCTAAACCTCGCAGCGCCTCTGTCTGTGGTTCAGGTGAAGAAATAACCGGTATTTCTTTGCGTTCTTCCAAAGAGGTTAACTCCGAACCAAAGCGTGTTACCTCTCCGCCCAAGCTCACATTAAGTTGCTCATCTTTCTCTCCGAGTTGTGTTAACTTCTCGGTTGAATCAATCACCAGCGCTTCACTATCTGCATGAACAACATTCAAACCACGCTCGACCTCATCATACATTTCTGGCAGGGGCTTTTCACGAAACCACTGATGAGTATAAATCGCTATAGTTCCACCCCATCCTAAGGCGGTTTTTGCAGTGGCAAGAGCCGCTGGCGCTGCGGCGAGAAAAGGCAATGGCATGATTCTTTCCTTATTTAATTAGATTAATTGAGTGGGGTTCACGGTTTCATTTGTGCGGATTTTACCCAAAAAGGAATGGTTGATCAAATAGCGGCTTGATTGTTTTTCTGTAAGACATACCTTACATCCTTCTCTTCAGACAATCCTGTGGTACGATAATTTCTATGCCGCACGCTTTGAGCCATAACGATGCACACAACCCTAGAAACCGAGCATTTGATTCTTAGACCGCCTGAGCTAGGTGATGAAGTACCCCTGAACAAGCTCATCCGTCGCTCAAAAGAGTCTCTCAAACTCTGGCTCCCTTGGGCGCACGATACGCGCATAAGCACCACCTTGCAGTTTGTGGAGCATGCCGTTGAACAATGGGATTCCAGTAAACAAACTAAATTCCCCATGGTTATTTTCCACAAAGAAGACGCTTGCTTGATTGGGTGTAGTGGCTTTAACGAAAAAAGTAACCCGTCCGTACCCTTCTATGAGCCAGGATACTGGCTTGATACCCGGTACACGGGACGTGGGCTAGCCACGGAGTTCACAACAGCTCTCACACGCTACGCTTTTGGGAAGCTCAACGCTAAACGTGTACAGCTATCCATTCAGGCCAATAACATCCAAAGCATCAACGTCGCCAAACGCTGTGGCTTTGAGCTGGAGGCGACCCTGCGTAACGCCTGTGTTGATACCCTCACCGGTGAAGCAGCCGATATGTCCGTCTTTGCTTGTTTTGACACCAAAAACCTTCCTGCTCATCAGGCTCAATGGACCTAGCCACCTCAAGCCGCCTTTTGCTGCATCTCCATCGCCCCGAGTTGGTCGTGTAGTTTGGCGAGTTTGATGGCGGTACCCTCAATCACCCGCGCGTTCATTGGGTTAGGTTGTCGCTTATATTGCGCTTCCATCATGGTTAAGTAGCGTGTTTCGGTTGAAATCAAGGCTTGGAGCTCTTGGCAGGCTCGGGCCTCTGCATTCATTGCAGTGACGTGGGTGTATTTACACGCTTTATCCTCTGCCGAA